>Ga0222426_100211_pt1 | contig 62391 bp, 64 predicted proteins | sample 2B50Ametagenome_FD_180087 | JGI IMG/M metagenome (GOLD analysis project Ga0222426, IMG submission 180087) | Enriched microbial communities from leaf-cutter ant dump, University of Wisconsin, Madison, United States - 2B50A (version 2) | ecosystem: Environmental > Terrestrial > Nest > Insects nest...
CGAAGGACGCGCCGGTGGTCAGCACCTACACCTTCCCCGGCGCCAACCTGACCCCGTCGGAAACCTGGAGCACCGGCCACCGCACGCCCTACGGCCTGGCCTTCGGCCCCGACGGAAAACTCTGGGAAGTCGAACACGGCCCGCGCGGCGGCGACGAGCTGAACCTGATCCAGCGCGGCAAGAACTACGGCTGGCCGCTGGTCTCCTACGGCATGAACTACGACGGCGTGCCCATCGCCAGCCACGACACCCGCACCGACCTGACCAAGCCGGTGATCTACTGGGTGCCGGTGATCGCCCCGGGCAACATCATGTTCTACAGCGGCGACGCCTTCCCGCAGTGGAAGGGCAACGCCCTGATCAGCGGCCTGGCCAGCGAATCCATCACCCGCGTCACCTTCGACGGCAAGGGTGGCGCCACCGCCGCCCAGCGCTGGAACCTGGGCAAGCGCGTGCGCGACGTCGAGCAAGCCCCCGACGGCACGCTGTGGATGGTGGAAGACAACAAGTTCGGCGGGCTGTACCACCTGACGCCGAAGCAGTGATCTGAAAACCGAGGGGCGGGCACTACCCGCCCTACGTTTTCAACCCGGCAGCCAATCCCACGCTGCGTTGCAGTTGTTCTTTCAGAACGTCGACCGTCCGCTGCATGTGCGCATCATTCGCCCCCTGCCCGACCAGCATCGCCACGACATCGTCCATCCGTTCGCCCACTGCCTGGGCGATGGACGCGACGCGTTTCAGGACGAACCCCGGCGCATAACCGGCCGCCTTGGCGAAAGCACGCCAATCATCGGCCGTGACGTGGTCAATGCGCTCACTGCCGCCGATGCGCAGTGCGGGCTGGCGCTCGACCAGATGTTCGGGAATGGCGATGGTCGGCACCAGGTCGTAGAAAGGGGCAAGGCGGCGACGGCCTTCGCGGTCGGAAAGCAAGGCCAGATTCTTGGCGTGGGCATCGGCATTGCCGATGACTGCATTGAAGACGACCCAGTCCAGCATGGCCTGCACCGCGACCGGGCCCAGCCGCAATTGCCGGCGCACCAGCTCGGCACATCGCCCCAGCGAAGGGCCGCCAGCGGCTTCGTACTTGAGCTCACCCGGGTAGCCAAGCGCCTGGCAGAAATCCTCCTGATGCAGGCGTTCCGGCTTGCCATCGAGCCACTGGCGGTCGTAGCGCTCGATCAGCAGGGCCTTTCGCCCAGCCACCTCGACCAGATTGGCTGGCGCCACCCGCAAACCGATCGCCCCGGCCAACGCCAGGCCCAGTGCCTCCAGATCGCGCAGGCCCGGCAGGCGCAGGCTTTCCGGCTTGAGGATGTGCGTGGTCAACTCGCCAATGGCAGGCAGTCGCAAACGGCCATCGGCCTCGCGCACCACGGCGATCTTGTCCTGCGCACCGGCCAGTGACAGGCGACGCGGCGTGCCGAGCAGCGCCCAACTGCCCTCGCCGGCCATGCCGACGGCGTCCGCCAGCAGGGCATCAAGATCCGTGGGGACATCGGGTGCCGCGTTTTCCGGTACCGGGATCCCCGCCGCCACGATGCTGACCGCGCCGGCGCACTCGCCACCGATGGCGGCCAGCAAGGCGAAGTCATCCCATGCCGGCACGCGCAGCCGCGAAGCAATGGCTTCGCGTACCACGCCTTCGGGCAGCAGGTTGCCGAACCAGTTGCGCACGGCAGCGCCGACGAAAGGCTCGGCCCGCAAGGGAAGACTGACCGACAGCGCGACCGGCCCGGCGGCATCGAGATAATCGGGCGCATAACGAAAATGCCAGTCCTCCGGACTGCGCACCTCGCCCTGGATGCCCAGCTCGCCGACGTGACGGTCAAAAAGGCGGACGTGCAGAACGTCCATCACTCATCCCCGCCGGTCACCTGCAAGCGCAGGCCCAGCACCGCAAGCACGGCCACCAGCTTGTCCAGCGCGACATTCGGCTTGCCGCGTTCGAGTTCGCTGATGAAGCGAAGGCCGGTGCCCGCCAATCCGGCCAGCTCGGTCTGCGTCAACTGATGGCGCAGGCGGGTCTGGCGCACGGCCTGGCCGATCTCGAGCATTTCCGGAGAAGAAAAAAACCTTCCCGATCGGGACAAAGCTTCTTTCATGGCCGACCTCACGCGAACATTGCACCGATCGGTATGATTCGACTGATTTCCCGCGTTGTCAATTCGGATATTCCCGCTCGGGAATATCAAAACGCCGCACTCAAGCTCGACACGGCGCGCCAACTCGCGCAGCAACACGTTGGCCCCACGGTGAAAGTCGTCGCTTGCTGGCAAGCTCCGCAGCCCACGTACATCCCGAGCGGGGAATCGCCGCAGAGCATGTACTTCGATTCGCCCGAAACTGCTTCCACTTCGAGGCGTTCGAACACATCCCCACCCGCGTCGGCAGCACGGTCCACATCACTGTGGACCGGCGCACGGGAAAGATGGTCGACATCGGCGCGACCGTCGAATGAGGGATCAGGGCAACCGGCCGTTGCGACGCCGACCGATCAACCCACCCGCAATGGCGTCGAGATGATGTGCCGACGCAGGCGGAGCGCTTCAGTGGCCGTCGTCTTCTCGCCGATGGCGCGCGGCCAGGATGGTGAGCGTGGCGCTGTCGGTGATCTCGAACAGGGCGACATAACCGGCCCCGCCAAAAGGAATGACCAGCTCGCGCAAGGACGGGTTGGCGTCGTCCGCCTTGCGACAGGCAAACGGCATCTCCTCGAGAAAGGCATAGCCGCGTTCGATTGCGGCGCGGGCGCGCAAGGCGGCGGCATGGTCCAGCGAGGCAAGAAAATCCAGCAGGCGCCCCCAGCTTGTCCTGCACCGCCTTGCTGATCCGTACCGTGAAGCTCACTTGCTGGCGGGCTTGTGCCGGGCGAGGACGGCGTCGAGCGCCGCCAATGATTCCGCCTTGCCGTAATACACGCCGGTGCGCTCGGCTTCGTCGCGTGCGGCAAGGCCGCGAGCGATGAATTCGGCCTGCAGGCGGCGGCGCTTCACTTCACCGCGCAGCGACTGCTCCATGAGGCTGGACAGGCTTTCGCCCTCATGCAGCACGGACTCTGCATCCCGGCGCAGTTCCGGTGCCACGCGCAGCGGCGGAACAGTGGCGGATTTCATGGCGGCATCCTCGCGCGTTGCATTTGCAATGCGAAGCTTGGCATGACGTGGATACGCTGAAACCGGGAGGGAACAGTGTGCACTTATCCGATCAAGTCCACTCTGCCCCCGGCTTCGCCCCGGCTTTTGCTACGGCGACAGGCGTTTCCTTGCCGACAGATACGCCAGCCCGTTCTCCCGCTTGCCGACTGCCATCACGGTGACTACCAGCACCTTGTCATGCACCTGATAGACCAGGCGATAGCCTGCTGTGCGCAGCTTGATCTTGTAGCAGTCCGGCATGCCGTGCAGGCGTGCCGAAGGCACTCGCGGATTGGTCAGCCGCTCGGCCAGCTTTTTTTTCAGCGGCTCGCGAATGGTAGCGGGCAGTTTGCGCCATTCCTTCAGCGCGGACTCGACGAACTCCAGGCTATAGGTCATCGAGCGTGACCTTGACACGCCGCTCGTGCTGTCGCTGGCGCACCTGCTCGGCCAGCTCCAGGTCTTCCAGGCGATCCAGCAGACGGCGGTAGGTTTCCGCCGGCACCAGGTAGGCACTGGGTTTGTTGTGTACCAGCACGGCGACCGACTCGCCGTCGGCCGCCTCGATCACGGCGCTGGGATTGCGCTTGAGTTCGGTGATGCTGATGCTGGCGCCGGCCAGAATGGCTTCCATATTTGTCTCCGAATTTGGATCCAAATATGGCACGCCGACGATAGTGCTTCAAGCGGCGGCGCCGGACTACGCCATCGGCAACTTCAACCCCTGCTCCTTCGCGCAGGCAACCGCATCCTCGTACCCGGCATCCGCATGCCGCATCACGCCGGTGCCGGGGTCGTTCCACAGCACGCGCTCGATGCGCTTGTCGGCGGCTTCGCTGCCGTCGCAGACGATGACGATGCCGCTGTGCTGGCTGTAGCCCATGCCGACGCCGCCGCCGTGGTGCAGCGAGACCCAGGTGGCGCCGCCGGCGACGTTGAGCATGGCGTTGAGCAACGGCCAGTCGGAGACGGCGTCGCTGCCGTCTTTCATCGACTCGGTTTCGCGGTTGGGGCTGGCGACGGAGCCGGAATCCAGATGATCACGACCGATCACCACCGGCGCTTTCAGCTCGCCGTTGCGCACCATCTCGTTGAAGGCCAGGCCGAGCTTGTGGCGCTGGCCCAGGCCGACCCAGCAGATGCGTGCGGGCAGGCCCTGGAAGCTGATGCGGTCCTTGGCCATGTCCAGCCAGTTGTGCAGGTGCGGATCGTCGGGGATCAGCTCTTTCACTTTCTGGTCGGTCTTGTAGATGTCTTCCGGGTCGCCGGACAGCGCCACCCAGCGGAACGGGCCGACGCCGCGGCAGAACAGCGGGCGCACGTAGGCGGGCACGAAACCGGGGAAGTCGAAGGCGTTGGCGCAGCCGACGTCGAAGGCCATCTGGCGGATGTTGTTGCCGTAGTCGAAGGTGGGAATGCCCTGGGCGTGGAAGGCCAGCATCGCTTCGACATGCTTGCGCATCGACTGCTTGGCGGCGTCGCGGGTGCCTTCGGGATCGGCCTTGCGGCGTTCCAGCCACTGCTCCACGCTCCAGCCCTGCGGCAGGTAGCCGTTGACCGGATCGTGTGCGCTGGTCTGGTCGGTGACCGCATCGGGCTTCACGCCGCGGCGCACCAGTTCGGGCAGCACGTCGGCGGCATTGCCGAGCAGCGCGATGGATTTCGCTTCGCCGGCTTCCGTGTACTTCCTGATTCGCGCCAGCGCGTCGTCGAGGTCAGTCGCCTGCTCGTCCACGTAACGGGTCTTCAGGCGGAAGTCGATGCGGCTCTGCTGGCATTCGATGGTGAGGCTGCATGCGCCAGCCAGGCTGGCGGCCAGCGGCTGCGCGCCGCCCATGCCGCCGAGGCCGGCGGTGAGGATCCAGCGGCCCTTCAGCGAGCCGCCGTAGCTCTGCCGGCCCATCTCCACGAAGGTTTCGTAGGTGCCCTGCACGATGCCCTGCGAGCCGATGTAGATCCAGCTGCCGGCGGTCATCTGGCCGTACATCATCAAGCCCTTTTTATCGAGCTCGTTGAAGTGCTCCCAGTTGGCCCAAGCCGGCACCAGGTTGGAGTTGGCGATCAGCACGCGCGGCGCGTCGGCGTGGGTGCGGAACACGCCGACCGGCTTGCCGGACTGCACCAGCAGGGTCTCGTCGTCGTTCAGTTCGCGCAGCGATTTCAGGATCGCGTCGAAGCATTCCCAGTTGCGCGCCGCCCGGCCGATGCCGCCGTACACCACCAGCTCCGCCGGGTTCTCCGCCACCTCGGGGTCGAGGTTGTTCTGAAGCATGCGGAACGGTGCCTCGCTGAGCCAGCTCTTGCAGGAAAGCTCGCTGCCACGCGGCGCGCGGATGGTGCGGGTGGTGTCGATGCGGGTGGGTGCGGTCATGGACGAAAACTCCGGGAAGTCAGTCCCGCGAGTATAGGCCAGCCGCACGGCTTGCCCGGGCTGCCGCAATCGGGCGAGCATGCGGCTTTTCCCGCCAACGGCGACCGCTTTCGGCCATGCCGGAGATCATCCACTACCACGACATCGCCAGCCCGATCGGCACGCTGCGACTGGTCGCCGATGAGCTGGGCCTGCGCGAGATCCGCTTCGAGCAGGAGCGCCATCCGAAGCCCGTCTACCCCGGCTGGATCGGTCTCGAACAGATGATTGATTCACCTCCGCTCGCCGCAGCCCGTGATCAGCTGGACGAATACTTTGCCGGCTCGCGACGGCATTTCGAGTTGCCGCTGCATCCGCTGGGCACGGCGTTCCAGTTGGAGGTCTGGCAGGCGCTGGCACGGATTCCCTACGGCGACACGATCAGCTACGGCGAGCTGGCCCGAGGCATCGACAGGCCGCGGGCGGTGCGGGCCGTGGGCGCCGCCAACGGGCGCAATCCGTTGCCGATCGTGCTGCCGTGCCATCGGGTGATCGGCAGCAATGGCCAGTTGGTGGGCTTCGGCGGCGGTTTGCCGAGGAAGCGTTTCCTGCTGGCGATGGAACAGCGCATCGCGCACGGCGGGCTGTTCTGAGGGCCGGGATCGGGGATCCGGAAACGTGTCGTGCACCGGCGCTGTTCGAGTCGGTCAATCGTGCCGAGGCGCGGCTTCGCGGGTAGCCTGGAGCAGGTCCTGCGCCCGCTCTTCACGATCAAGCAGGGCCTTGTCGTTGGCACGGTCGCGATCCTGTTGCGACTGCTCGGCACGGTCCAGCCGCTCGCTGGCCTGCGGGTTCCGGCTCATCGGCACCTTGGCGGTATCGGAAACGGATTGATGCAGTTGCTGCTGCAGCTGGCTTTTCTGCAACTGGTCACGGGCTTTCTGCTGCTGCACGACCTGCCGGAAGCCGACATCCGCCGCCGGCCGCACTACGGGCGCTTGCCGGGCCTGCCGCGCATTGCAGCATCGCCCACGGCAGCAACAGCAAGGCTCCCAGCCACAACGGACGGGTCCAATGGTCGAAGGCGCGTGAAATGGTCATGAGGGTGGGCAAAAATACGCGGATGGCTTTTGCATCGTAGGACCCGCCACATGAAATTCCCGTTCCACCTCTTGCTGTGCCCGCTGCTGGCGCTGTTCGCCGGTTGCGCCACGCCACAGGCCAAGGCTCCGGCGGCCGAACAGGCCCACGCGCCGTTGCTGCTGGTTTCGATCGACGGCTATCGCCACGACTACATCGAGCGCGGGCTCAGCCCCACGCTTTCCGCGCTGGCCCGCGACGGCGTGCATGCCGTCTCGATGCAGCCGTCGTTCCCCTCGCTGACCTTCCCCAACCACTACACCATCGTCACCGGCCTGCGCCCGGACCACCACGGCGTGGTCAACAACACCATGTCCGACCCGGCGCTGGGCAAGTTCTCGCTGGGCAGCCGCAACGCGGTCAGCGACGGGCGCTGGTGGGCCGAAGGCAAGCCGATCTGGGAAAACGCCGACCGCCACGGCGTGCGCACCGGCATCATGTTCTGGCCCGGCTCCGAGGCCGAGATCCACGGCATGCGCCCGGACTACTGGAAACCGTTCGACGGCGCGATGACGCCCGAGCAGCGCGTGGACCAGGTGCTGGCATGGCTGGATCTTCCCGCCGACCAGCGCCCCGGCTTCCTGACCCTGTATTTCGACGGCGTCGACCATGCCGGCCACCTGCACGGCCCGGATTCCCCCGAGGTCGACCAGGCCCTGCGCGATACCGACGCGGCGATGGCCCGGCTGGTGGACGGCCTGAAACAACGCAAGCTGCTGGACCGGATCAACCTGATCGTGTTGTCCGACCACGGCATGGCCAGCGTGCCGCTGGACAACAGCGTGCTGATCGACCAGCTGGCGCCGATCGACCAGGTGCAGACCGTCAGCATGGGCATCGTGGCCGGTTTCAATCCCAAGTCCGACAGCGCCGCCGACCGCGACGCCTTCGACAAGGTCGCCGCCGCGCTGGAACAGCCGCATCCGCACATGCAGTGCATGGACAAGAGCCAGGTGCCGGCCCGGCTGGCCTACGGCAGCAATGCCCGCGTGCCGCAGCTGCTGTGCATCGCCGAACTGCACTGGCGGATCACCACCAGCGATTACGTCGCCAAGCGCAAGAGCCGGATGAGCATCGGCGAGCACGGCTACGACAACATCGAGCCGGACATGCAGGCGCTGTTCGTGGCGCATGGCCCGGCCTTCGAGCAGGGCCAGACCGCGCCGGCCTTCCCGAACGTCGATGTCTATCCGCTGATGACCCACCTGCTCGGCCTGCCGGCCGACCACAACGACGGCGACTACCAGGCCGTCAGCGGCATGCTGAAGCCTGCCGCGCGCTGATCCATGCCCGCTCCGTCCCGCCACCGGCGGGGCGGAGCTTCAGGCAGCACGATCCGTGCGCAACTCGCGCACCTCCTCGTCATGGCCTGCCGCACCGCGGCCACTGACCCAGCCGAACAGGGCGATCCCGACCACGATCGCCAGCGCGCCGCCCAGCGCATAGCCGTGCGGCCAGTCCTCGCCCAGGAACAACACGCCAAGCAAGGTGGCGAACAGCAGTTCAGCCGCCTGCATCGCCTCGACCGCCGCCAATGCGGTGGGCTCGCGCCGCACCATGTCGGTGGCGCGGAAAAACAGCACCGTGGCGATGGTGCCCGAGGACAAGGCCACGCCGCCGGCCAGCAACATCTCGCGCGGGCTTGGCGGACCGATCGTCAGCCAGGCGATCAGCGCGAACAGCAGCCACAACGGCCAGCTGCACAAGGTCATGCCGAATACCCGCTGCACCGCATTCAGGCGCTGCTCGCCGGCGTCCGCCTCGCTGCGTTCCAGATGCAGCAGCAAGCCGCGATTGCCCAGCGGATAGGCGAACGCCGCCAGCGCCACCGCCCCCACCGCCAGCCAGTCGCTGGCCTGCAGATGGCCCTTGGCGTGGCCCCATTGCAAGGTGAACACGCCGGCCACGATCAACACACCAATCGCCAGGCTGCGCCAGGGCAGATGGCGTCGCTCGTCGCGATAGAGCAGCGGCGACAGCAACGGCCCGGCCATCACGGTGATCTGGAAACTGCCCGCCACCAGCCACGACGGCCCGCTGCTGGCCGCCCAGGTCAGCGGCACGCCGAACAACACGAAACCCAGGCTGCTCCACATCAGCCAGGGACGCGGATGGCGACGTATTTCCCGCGGCAGCCCGCCGAACCCACCCTGCCACGGCAACACCATGCCCAGCAGCGGCAAGGTGAACAGGTAGCGCAGGATCACCGCCCACGCCCAGTGCCCGCCCTCGGCGACCAGGCTGCGGTTGAGCACGTAGGTGAAGGTGAAGAACAGCGCCGAACACAGGGCCAGTCCCACCGCGGCAAGAGCGTTTGAACGCATCGATGGCTCGTCGATCGGCAAAGCGGCGAGTTTGGCAAATCCGCGGCCACCTGCGTAAGGTCCGATGGTCGAACCGGAGCAGCGAGCCCGCATGAATACCCACCCTTCCCTCGCCCTGATCGTCGCCACCACGCTTGCCGCCTGCAGCCCGGGCCAGCCTGCCGGCAGCAAGGCACCGACTGCCGACGTCGCGCCGACCTACGACGACCCGGCGCAAGGGTTCGCGATCATCCTGCCCGCCGGCATGCAAGTGCGCCACGATTTCCAGCGCAGCTATCTCGGTGATGCCTCATGGAAGGCATTGGCCGGTGATGATCCACACGGCACGCCGGTTGTCGCCCTGGTGCTGGCTGGCTCCAACGCGATCACCGCCGCCGAATTGCGCGTCGGTACCGGCAACGATGCCGCGGCCCTGGCGCATTGCCTGGACGTACCCGACAGCGGCATGCCTGCGGACACGCAAACCGTCGACCTCGCCGGCACGTCGTTCACCCGCTTCCATGCCGGCGACGCCGCGATGAGCCATTACCTGCGGGTGGAGGGCTACCGCGCCATCCATGACGGCCGCTGCTACGCCATCGACCTGCTGCTCACCGGCACCCGGCCCGAGGTCTACGACCCGCCCGCCACACCGCCTTTCTCGCAGGACGAGGCCATGCGGCAACTTCACGACGCGCTGGCAGGCTTCCGCTTTTTGACCGCGGACTGAGTCCACTCGGAGGCGCGAAGAGCTGCGGACGATACTCAGGAATCGCTGGCCAAGGGCAGGCGCAGCCGCACTTCCAGGCCGCCGCCCGCGCGATTGGCGGCCAGCAGTTCCCCGGCATGAATCTTCGCCACCCGTTGCACGATCGCCAGGCCCAGGCCGTGCCCCTCCGCACGCGACGCATTGCTGCCGCGGAAAAACGGCCGGAACAACGAGGCCAGTTCGGCCTCGGGCACGCCGGGCCCGCGATCACGCACGGCCAGTTCGGCATGCCGGCCATCCGAGCTGACCGCCACTTCCACCTCGGCGCCGGCCGGGCTGAACTTGATCGCATTGGCCGCCAGGTTGCGCAGCGCACGCTCCAGCAATTGGGTGTTGCCGGTCACGAACAGCGCCGCCGGAGCCGGCAGCAAACGCAGGGTGACATCAGCGGCGCGCGCCTCGATGCCGGCCTGTTCCACGCTCTCGCGTGCCAACGCCGGCAGATCCACCGGTTCGCGGTCCATGCCCGGAATGCCACCCTCCAGCCGCGACAACGCCAGCATCTCGCCGGTCATCCGGTCGAGCCGGGCGATCTCGGCCTCGGCCTGCTGGAAATAGCCCTCGGCATCTTTCGCATCGCCGGCGTGCTGCGCCAGGTCCAGAATCAGGTGCAGGCGTGCCAACGGCGAGCGCAATTCGTGCGACAGGTCCTGCAGCACGCCGCGATCATGTGCCACCAGCGCCTCGATGCGCTCGGCCATCGCGTCGAAATCCGTCGCCAGTTGCGCCAGTTCGTCGTTCGAGCCGCCATCGGCTCCCACACGGGCGGAAAGCTCCCCGGCCGCCATGCGCCGGGTCGCCTGGCGCAGCGCCTTCACCGGCCTGGCCACGCTGCGCGCCACCCACCAGCCGACCAGCGCGATGAACAGCAGCGACAACCCCAACTGCACCACCAGCAGGATCTTTGCCCGCGCCTGCGGACGCAACCGGGTGTGCGTGCGGCTCAACGCCACCAGCTGGCGCGCCTGCCCGCCCTTGCCCGCCACCTGCTGTACCGACAGGTACAGTCCCGGATACGGTCGCAGCAGGATGTCTTCGCCGGCACGCAACCACTCGGGCAACGAACGTCGCACCGAGGGCATCAGCCGGATCGGCACCAGCGCCTTGCCGTCCTGATACAACGTCGCATCGATGCCCTGCCGGCGCTGCTGATGCACCCACTCGCCCAAGGCATCGACGCCGCCGGACTCGTAACTCTGGTTGGCATCCTGCGCCAACGCCACCCAGTCGATCTCCACCGCGGTGGTGTAGTCAATGAAGCGGCGGGTCAGGTAGCCGCCGAGCACCAGCACCAGCAGGTTGGCCAGGCAGAACCACAGCAGCACCCGCCAGTAGATCGAGCTTTTGAACGGATTCATGCGGCGCCAGCCGTCAACAGGTAGCCGGAGCCGCGCACCGATTCGATCCGCGGCGCCTGTTCCGACGCCGCCGCCAGCTTCTGGCGCAGCCGGCTGACATGCACGTCGATGCTGCGGTCGAAGCGCTCCATCTCGCGTCCCAGCGCAGTCCGCGTCAGCGTGGCCTTGTCCACCAGCTCGCCGGCATGCTGCGCCAGCGTCAGCAGCAAGGTGAATTCGGCACCGGTCAGCACCAGTTCCTGTTCGCCGAGGAAGGCGCGGCGATCACCCGGCTGCACCCGCAGCTCGCCGATCTGCAGATTGGCCGCCGTGGTCGGCGCGTTGCGCCGCAGCTGGGCACGCACGCGGGCCAGCAGCTCGCGCGGCAGGCACGGTTTCGAGAGGTAGTCATCGGCGCCCAGCTCCAGGCCGACGATGCGATCGATCGGCTCGCCCTTGGCCGACAGCATGATCACCGGCATCCGGTGCTGGCGGCGCAGCTCGCGCAGGGTATCCAGGCCGTCGCGACCGGGCATCATCACGTCGAGGATCAGCAGGTCCGGGCGTGACGCCGGGTCGCGCAAGCGCGCCAGCGCGGATTCACCGTCGTGCACCACGTCCACCGCGAAGTCCTCGCGGCGCAGGTACTCGGCCAGCAACTGGCTGAGGGCACGGTCATCGTCGACGATCAGGATCCGGGAGGCGGGAGCGTTCTGCATGACATCCATTCAAGCGGTGCGGAAAAACGTGTGCCACGGGCTTTACGCAACTTTACCTTCCGGCAAAGAACATATACGCGGCGTTGGCGTTCAATTATCCCGCAACTCCAACCCCCCAACGAAAGAGGCAATACCCATGCGCAAGCACATTACCCTCGGCCTGGTCCTGAGCTCGGCCATGGCGCTTTCCACCTTCGCCTTCGCTGCCCCCGTCGACCAGAGCGCCGCCCCCGGCAGCCAGCAGCAGATGCAGCACCACGGCCGGCATGGCCATCGCCATGGCCGCCATGGCAACTTCCACCGCGGCCACGACATGAACCTGCGCAAGCTCGACCTCACCGAAGCCCAGCGCAGCAGCGTCAAGCAGATCGTCAAGAACAGCTTCACGCAGAACCGCACGCAGTGGCAGGCGCTTCGCCAGCAGCGCCAGGCGTTCGAGTCGATGACGCCCGACCAGGTCGGCTATCAGGCCGCCGCCGATCGACTGGCCCAGGCCGAGGCTGATGCCACCAAGCTGCGCGTGCAGCAGCGTGCCAACATCCGTGCGCAGATCTACGCCGTGCTGACCCCGCAGCAGAAGGCCACCCTGGCCACCCAGCGCAGCGAGCGCCAGGCGCGGATGGAGAAGTGGAAGGCGGCGCGTGCCGCTCGCCGGGCCGCTGCGCCGACGGCACCGGCCAGCAAGTAAACCGGAGCCACCTGCCGCACGGATGCGGCATCCACAAAAGCACCAGCCTCCGGGCTGGTGCTTTTTTTGTCATCCGGCCACCAGAGCCGCCATCGTGGTCCGATAGCGCGCGGCGATGCGCGCTTCGTCGCGATGGACGAAGTCACGCACCTGCCACTGCCCGCCGACCATTACGTCGCGCACCAGCGGCGTGTTGCCGGCGAACAGGAAGCTGTCGAGCATCGAGTGCCCGTCACGGGCCGCCAGCAGCGGCGAGCTGTCGTCCAGCACCAGCAGGTCGGCACGGGCACCTTCGTGCCAGCCCCCCAGCGCCATCCCCGAAGCCTGGGCGCCGCCGCGCAACGCGGCCCGCCACAGGGTTTCACCCACGCTGTCGCCCTCGCGACGGGCGGCGATGTTGCGGTGACGGGAGACCAGGCGCTGCCCGTATTCCAGCCAGCGCAGTTCCTCCACCGGCGAAATCGAGATGTGCGAATCCGAGCCGATGCCCAGCACGCCACCGGCATCCTGATAGGCCGCCAGCGGGAACAGGCCGTCGCCGAGGTTCGCCTCGGTGGTCGGGCACAGGCCGGCCACCGCACCGCTGCGTGCCAACTGCAGGGTTTCCGCATCGGTCAGGTGGGTGGCGTGGACAAGGCACCAGCGCGGATCGACGTCGGCATGATCGAACAGCCACTCCACCGGACGCGCGCCACGCACGGCCAGGCAATCCTGCACCTCGCCGATCTGCTCGGCGATGTGGATGTGGATCGGACCGGTACTGGCCTGCTCGCTGGACAGCAGCTCGCGCAGGGCCGGTTCCGGCACCGCGCGCAGCGAATGCAAGGCGATGCCCACCCACAGGTCATCGCGCTCGTGGCCGCGCAAGGTCTGCAGCAGGCGCAGGTAGTCCTCCACCGCATGGCCGAACCGGCGCTGGCGCGGGGCCAACGCGCGGCCATCGAAGCCTCCGCTCATGTAGAGCACCGGCAACAGGGTCAGGCCGATGCCGGCCTCACGCGCGGCCTCGATCAGCGCCAGCGACATCGCCTCCGGCTGTGCGTACGGCGTGCCGTCCGGCTGGTGATGCAGGTAGTGGAATTCGCAGACATGCGTATAGCCGGCCTTGAGCATCTCCACGTACAGCTGGGCAGCGATCGCCTGCAATGACTCGGGACCGATCGTGGCGGCGAAGCCGTACATGGTTTCGCGCCAGCTCCAGAAACTGTCATCCACCCGGCCCTTGCGCTCGGCCAGGCCGGCCATCGCACGCTGGAAAGCGTGTGAATGCAGGTTCGGCATGCCCGGAACAACCCAGCGCCCGATCGCTTCGACGGGCCCCTCGCCGGAAGTGGCCACCCGTCCCTGCGCATCCACCGCCACCGTGACATCGGCCTGCCAGCCATCGGCGCCCCATCCATGGCCGGCGCGGTACTGGCGGGGAACGACATGCTGGCTCATGGACAGGCTCCTGCGGACGATGCCGCGCAGTGTACCTGCACGCCCGGCGCTGGCCGTCTGCGATAATCAGCTGATGTCCGACGCTCCCGAGAATCCCTCCACCTCATCCAACTCCCGGTTGCAGGCCCTGCTCGGCCATGAGTTCTTCGCGCCGCATCACTGGAAGCGACGACTGGTGTTGTGGTGCGGGGCGGTGCTGGTGGCGCTGGCGGCCATCCTGTTCGCCAAGGGCAGCCTGTGGGCCTACGCCCTGTTCCTGCGCATCCTTGGCCACGGCGTGTGGATTCCGCTGCTGCTGACCCCGGCGGTGTTCGCCTTGCTGGCATGGGTCACCAACGGGCGCTTGCGTGCCACCCGCGGCAGCGGCATTCCGCAGGTGATCGGCACGCTGCACGTCGAGGACGAGGGCTTCCGCTCGCGCATGCTGTCGCTGCCGATCGGCATCGGCAAGATGCTGCTGACCCTGGTGTCGCTCATGGTCGGTGCCTCGGTCGGGCGCGAAGGGCCCACGGTGCATGTCAGCGCGGCGATCTTCTACTCCATCGGCCGCCGCTTCGGCTTCACCGACCCCAAAGCCGCCTCCCGTTTCATCCTGGCCGGTGGTGCGGCCGGCATCGCCGCGGCCTTCAACACGCCGCTGGCCGGCGTGATCTTCGCCATCGAGGAACTGGCCGGCACCTTCGAGCACCGCTTCAGCGGCCTGCTGCTGACTGCGGTGTTCATCGGCGGCGTGGTGTCGCTGGGCATCATGGGCAATTACGCCTATTTCGGCGAGGTCGAGGCCAACCTGCCGCTGGGTCATGCCTGGATGGCGGTGTTGCTGACCGGGATCATCTGCGGCGTGCTCGGCGGACTGTTCGCCCGGCTGATCCTGCTCAGCCCGCGCGGGCCACTGGCGCTGGTCGGCCGGTTGCGTGGACGCCGGCCGATCGTCTTCGCTGCCGGCTGCGGCCTGGCGCTGGCGCTGCTCGGCCTGTGCTCCCACTCCAGCATCTACGGCACCGGCTACGACCAGGCCCGCGCCATCGTGCAGGCCGCCAGCGACATGCCCGGCCAGGGTTTCGGCATCGCCAAGCTGTTGGCCAACGTGGTGTCGTACTGGGCCGGCATTCCCGGCGGCATCTTCTCGCCGGCATTGGCGGTCGGCGCCGGCCTGGGCCAGAACATCGCCTGGCTGTTGCCCGATGCACCGGCCGGTGCGGTGGTGCTGCTGGGCATGAGCGCCTACCTGGCCGGCGTCACCGGCGCACCACTGACCTCGGCCGTGATCGCGATGGAGCTGACCGACAACCAGGACATGGTGATCCCGATCATGGCTGCCTGCCTGCTGGCCCGCGCCGCCGCGTCGATCTTCTGCCCGACGCCGGTCTACAAGGACTTCGCCGAACGGATGGTGCGCGACTTCGAGCAGCAGCAGGCCATGCAGACGCCAGCGTCCGCTGGCGGCACCTCGGCCTTCACCGAAATCACCACGACGGCTGCGCCGTCACCGGGCCCGACCGATGAATGACCCGCGCTTGAACGATCCCCGCTGGGATCGCCTGCTGCTCAACGCCAACCTGGCCACCTTTGCCGGCGAGGCGCCCTGCGGCCTGATCGAACGAGGTGCGATCGGCATCCATCACGGTCGCATCGCCTGGGTCGGAGCGCAGGACGCGCTGCCGAAGGCGCCCGACGCACTGGCGCTCAAGGTGGAATCACTGGATGGCGCGCTGGTCACGCCCGGGCTGATCGACTGCCACACCCACCTGGTGTTCGGCGGCGACCGGGCCAGGGAATTCGACCTGCGCCTGAATGGCGCCAGCTACGAGGAGATCGCCCGCGCCGGCGGCGGCATCGTGTCCAGCGTCAACGCCACCCGCGCCGCCAGCGAGGAACAGCTGTTCGCGCAATCGCTGCCACGTGCCCAGGCCCTGTTGGCCGACGGCGTGACCACGCTGGAGATCAAGTCCGGTTATGGCCTCGAGCTGGAGGCCGAGCGGCGCATGCTGCGCGTGGCGCGGCGGATCGGGCGCGAGCTGGGCATCGGCGTGCGCACCAGTTTCCTCGGCCTGCACGCGCTGCCACCGGAATACAGCGATCGGCGCGAGGACTACGTGTCGCTGGTATGCGACACCATGCTGCCCACGCTGGCCGCGGAAAAACTGGTCGATGCGGTGGACGCGTTCTGCGAGGGCATCGGCTTCAGCCGCGAGGAAACCCGTCGCGTGTTCGAGCGCGCCCGCGAGCTCGGCTTGCCGGTGAAGCTGCACGCCGAGCAGCTGTCCGATCTGGATGGCGCAGCGCTGGTCGCGGAGTTCGGCGGCCTGTCGGCCGATCATCTGGAATACCTCAGCGACCCGGGCATCGCCGCGATGGCCAAGGCCGGCACCGTGGCCGTGCTGCTGCCCGGCGCGTACTACGCGCTGCGCGAGACACATTTGCCGCCGGTGCAGCGCCTGCGCGAACACGGCGTGGCGATCGCGGTGGCCACCGACTGCAATCCCGGCACCTCGCCGCTGCTGTCGTTGCGCATGGCCGCCGGCATGGCCTGCACGCTGTTCCGCCTGACACCGGAAGAAGCACTGCGCGGGATCACGGTGAATGCGGCCAGGGCGCTGGGCTGCGACGACCGCGGCACGCTGGAGCCGGGCAAGCGCGCCGACCTGGTGGTGTGGCGGGCCAGGCAACCGGCCGAACTGTGCTACTGGATCGGCGGGCAGCTGGTGCGTGACATCTACGTCGGCGGCGAATCAACGCGCCGCTGATGCGGTGACCCGCTCCGCCAGCGCATCGAAAAACGCCTCCGGCAACACCGCCTGCACCGGCACGCGCCACCAATCCGGGCGGGCAAAATTCCGGCATTTGACCGCATCCTTGTCGGTCATCAGCAACGGCAAGCCGTCGCCGAAATCCAGCTCGCCCGGCGCGAAGGCGTGATGGTCAGCGAAGGCGTGCGCGATCACCTCGATGCCGGCCTGGCGAAGGCTGTCGAAGAAGCGCTGCGGGTTGCCGATCGCCGCCACCGCGTGCACGCGCTGCCCGGCGAATGCGGCCAGCGCCCGGCACTGGCCGTCGCGCAGCGCCACCACCTCGCCACCGGCCAACTGCATGGGATATTCGCCGGCCTCGGCCGCGCCGCCATTGCAGACTTTCAGATCCACCGTGGCCAGCCGGCGCAAGGGTTCGCGCAAGGGTCCGGCCGGCAGCAACCGGCCATTGCCGAAGCGACGCACGCCGTCGATCACGCAGATCTCCACATCGCGGGCCAGCGCGTAATGCTGCAGGCCGTCATCGGCCACCAGCACATCGCAACCGGACGCCAGCAGCAGTCGGGCTGCCGCCGGACGATCACGCCCCACCGCCACCGGCACGCCGGCGGCGTGGATCAGGCAGGGCTCGTCGCCGACAAGCGCCGGATCGGGAGTTTCGTCCAGCAGGACCGGCCCCGTTTCGCTGCCACCATAGCCACGGCTGACCACGCCGGGGTGATGGCCGCGCCGGCGCAATGCCTCGACCACCGCGATGGTCAGCGGCGTCTTGCCGGTACCTCCGACGCTGAGGTTGCCGATCACCACGACCGGAACCGGCAGGCGCTCGCTGCGCAACCAGCCATGACGGTAGAAAGCGGCACGCAGGCAGGACACGCCACCGTAGAGCGCCGCCAACGGCGCACTCCACCAGGGCGCACGCCCCTTGCCGTACCAGGCCGATTCCAGCGTGTCGACCAGAGCCATGCCCGGCCTCAGGAGGCGGCGGCCGCCGCTTCGCTGAACTGCATCCGGTGCAGCATCGCGTAGTTGCCGTCCATCGCCAGCAATTCGGCATGGCTGCCACGCTCGACGATCGCGCCCTGCTCCATCACCACGATCTGGTCGGCGCTCTCGATGGTCGACAGGCGGTGGGCGATCACCAGCGTGGTGCGGTCCTTCATCAAGCGCTGCAAAGCGTCCTGGATCAAGCGCTCGGACTCGGTATCCAGCGCGCTGGTGGCCTCGTCCAGCACCAGGATCGGCGCGTTCTTGAGGATCGCCCGGGCAATCGCGATGCGCTGGCGCTGGCCACCGGAAAGCAGGTTGCCGCCTTCGCCGATGTGGCTGTGGATGCCTTCGGGCAGGCGCGCGATGAATTCCATCGCGTTGGCCGCCTCGGCGGCGGCGATGATCGCCGCCTCATCGGCACCGGCCAGTTCGCCGTAGGCGATGTTCTCGGCGATGCTGCCGTCGAACAGCACCACCTGCTGGCCGACCCAGGCGATCTGCCGGCGCAGTGAATCGAGGGTGTATCCGGTGTAATCCGTGCCATCGAGCAGAACCTGCCCCTGCTGCGGCTCGTAGAAACGCGGCAGCAGGCTGACCAGGGTGCTCTTGCCGCTGCCCGAGCGGCCAACCAGAGCGGTCACCGAGCCCGGCGGGCAGACCAGCTGGATATCACGCACGGCCGGCGTCTCGGCACCCGGATAGGTCAGGCTGACACCGGCAAAGCGGATGTCACCCTGGCTGCGCGCGATATCGATCTTGCCGGCGTCGGGCTCCGGTGGCTCGTCCATCGACTGGAACAGGTCCTCGGCGGCGGCCACGCCACGCTGCACGTCGCCCTGCACGTTGGTCAGGCGCTTGAGCGGATTGAGCAGGCCGGTCATCGCCACGATCATCTGGGTGAAGGTGCCGCCGTCGATGCCCTGCAGCACCGAGGGCCGGCTGGCCAGGTAGATCAGCAGCGCCAGCGCGATCGCCGCCGTGGTCTGCACCGCGGCACTGGACAGCGCGGCGGTCTTGGCGACCTTCAGGTTCTGCCGGCCGGTCAGGTCGGCAACGTCATTGAAACGCTGCTGTTCGCGCTGCTGGCCGCCGTAGATGCGCACTTCGCGATGGCCACGCACGACCTCCTGCACGGTGCCTGCCACCGAGCCCATCGAGGTCTGCAGGTTGCGGCTGATGCGGCGGTAGCGGCGACTGATCCAGGTCATCGTGCCGACGATCGCCGGCACCATCACCAGCAGCGCCAGAGTCAGGAACCAGCTGGCCCGCAGCATGATGAACAGCAGCCCCAGCACCAGCAGGGTGTCGCTGATCATCGACTTGATCGAACTGGTTGCCGCCTTGGCCACCTGGTCGGAGGTATAGGTGATCCGGGCGATCTGCTGGCCGGAGGCTTCCTGGCTGAAGAACGGCACCGGCAGGCGCAGGTAGCTGGCGAACACGTCCACCCGCATGTCCTGCACCACGCGCCGCGCCAGCTGGCCCATGCCGTAGTCGGAGTAGTACGAGGCGAACGCGCGGATCGCGGCCAACGCCAGGATGTAGATCGGCATCCAGAAGACCTCATGCGGGTCTTTCAGGTTGAAGATGCCATTGACCATCGGCTTGATCAGCGCGGTGAACGCGGCCAGGCAGACCGAGTCGGCGATCAACCCGATCACCGTGCCCATGCCGATCCACTTGTACGGCCGCAGGTAGCCGAGCAGGCGGCGGTAGGTCCGCAGGGTGGAACTCCAGTCGATCTTGTCCGAGCTCACGGCTTGCCGGCCTGGTCCGGCGTGGTGGCGATCGACAGGCGGGTGAAGCCCAGCTGGCCGAGCGCGTCCATCGCGGTCACCACGTTGTGGTGCGGCGTGTCGGTGTCGGCGCGGATCACCACCTGGCGTTCGCGGTCGTCGCCGGCGTGGCTGGCGATGGACTGCTTCAGCGGCTCGATGCCCTCGCCCATCACCTCGTCGCTGCCGACGTAGAAGCGGCCATCGCGATCGATCATCACGGTCAGCGTCGGGGCGTTCAGGTCGCGGTCGCTGGTACTGGCCTGCGGCAGCGTCACCTGCAGGCGCGAGTGCTGGACGAAGGTGCTGGTCAGCACGAAGAACATCAGCAGGGTCAACAGCACGTCGATCAACGGGATCACGTTGATCTCGAAGTCGTCCTGGCGACGGTCGTTGCCGATACGCATGGGCGTGCTCAGCCCGCGCTCGCCGCGGCAGCCGCGGCGGTACGGCGTGCCCGCACGGTCGCCGGCGCATTCAGGGTCAGGTCGTCGAGCAAGGCGGTGGCCTGCTTTTCCATGTCCACGCAATAGCCGGCGATGCGCGAGCGGAACCAGCGGTGCAACACGTAGGCGGGAATCGCCACGGTCAGGCCGGTGGCGGTGCAGATCAGCGCCTCGCCGATGCCACCGGCCATCTTCGCCGGGTCACCGATGCCGCCAGCCATCACTTCCATGAACATGCGGATCAGGCCGATCACCGTGCCGAACAGGCCCAGCAGCGGGCCGATCAGGGCGATCGTGCCCAGCGTGTTGAGGTAGCGTTCCATCCGGTGCACCACGTGCCGGCCGGTGTCTTCGATGCGCTCCTTGATCAGCTCGCGCGGCTGCTGGCGCACGGCCAGTGCCGATGCCAGCAGTTCGCCCAGCGGGGAACCGGCGGACAGTGCGTCCAGATGCGCGGGGTCGAGCTTGCCGCTGGCCGCCCATTGCCTCACCTCGTCGCCCAGCCCCGGCGGCAGCACCGAGCTGCGGCGCAGGGTCCAGCAACGCTCCAGCACGATCGCCACCGCGACCGCCGAACAGATCAGGATGGGCAGCATCGCCCAGCCACCAGCCATCAGGATTTCCAGCACTTTCGACCTACCGCGCTACCGGACAAGAAGCGCGCATCATAGCAGTCCCGTCACGATGCACCCCGTGCTCCGCGACACATCCCGCCACGCCCTGTTCGCGCCAGTAGCGACGCTGCCGCAGCCGCCATCCCGGCTCGTGCACGGGCGGCCCGTCGGCGGGAAAGCGCAGTTGCAAAGCGCCCTGCTCGGCCGTGCCCAGCACCGGCACGCCGGCGGCGGCATAACGCGCCAACACCTCGGCCCGCGGATGGCCGAAACGGTTGCGCCAGCCCGCCGACACCAGCGCCAACGACGGCCGCACGGCCGCGATGAACTCGGCCCCGGAAGAACTGTTGCTGCCATGGTGTGGCACCAGCAGAACCGGAGGCGGCCCCGGCCCCAGCGCTGCAGCCACCTCCGGCTCCACTGCCGAACTGATGTCGCCACTGAGCAGCAACCTGCCGCCGCGGCCCTCGACCAGCAGCACGCAGGAACTGTCGTTGTCGCCATCGGCCATGCCGACAGGCGGGTTCAGCAGACGCAAGCGCACGCCGTTCCATGACCATGCCTGCGAGGCATCGCACTGCTCCATCGGCAAGCGCATCCGCGCCGGCTCGCCGGCATAACGGCGGGTCTGCGGATACGCCGCCGCCACCGCCACGGCACCACCGGCATGATCGTTGTCGCCGTGGCTGATCATCAGCACATCCAGTTGCTTCACGCCCAGCGCATGCAAGGCTGGCAGCACCGCAGCCTTGCCCAGGTCGAAACCCGACGGATAGCGCGCGCCGGCGTCATACAGCAAGGCGTGGTCGCGGGTGAGCAGCAGCACCGACAAGCCCTGCCCCACGTCCAGCACCCAGGCCTCGAACGCTCCCTGCGGCGGCAAGCTGCGCGGCGGCCACAGCATCGGCAGGAACAGCAGCCAGCCCAGCCAGCGCAGCGGAATGCCGCGTGGCATGAACAGCCACAGCGCCCCCAGCATCGCCAGCAGCAAGGCCCACGGCGACAGCATCGGCAAATACCAGTGCGCCCCCGGCCAATCCGCCATCCGCTCCAGCAACCACCACTGCGCATGGGCCAACCAGCCCGCCAGGCGAAAAGCCGGCGTGGCCAGCGGCGGGCACAGTCCCAGCAGCAGCACACCGAACAAGGTGCAAGGCACGATCAGGAAGCTCACCACCGGCACCGCCACCAGGTTCGACAAGGCACCGACCAGCGAGGATTGCCCGAAGAACCAGATGGTCAGCGGCAGCAGGCCCAGCGTCATCACCAGTTGCCCCGCAGTCAGCTCGTGCAGGAAGCCACGCAGTCCGCGCCCTTGCGATGAAAGGCACAGCATCAGGAGCGCCACGCCGACGAAGGACAGCCAGAAACCGGCCGACAGCACCGCCAGCGGGTCGACCAGCAGGATCGCGACCATCGCCAGTGCCAGTGATTGCGCGCCACCACTGCCGCGCCGGCTGCAGCGGGCCAATGCCACCACCGCGATCATCAGCAGGGTGCGCACGGTGGGCAGGCCGAACCCGGCCAGCGCGCTGTACAGCCCGGCGGCCAGCAAGGCCGCTGCAGCCTGCGCCTGTTGCCGCGGCAGCCGCAGCCCCAGTCGCGGCCGCCACGCATACGCCAACCACGCCAGCCACACGCCGAAAATCGCCGCCACGCCCACATGGAAACCGGAAATGGCGATCAGGTGCGATACGCCGTTGGCGCGCGCCACTTCCCAGTCATGCTGGCGCAACCCCCGCGTGTCGCCCACCGCGAAGGCCTGCAGCAAGGCCGCGTCGTGCGCATCGGCAACCCGTGCCGCGATGCCGCGCGCGACGGCGTCGCGAATCCCGTCCACGCACCATGCCGGGCCGGGCAAGAGGGCATTGCCGGGATCCTCGCGCACGTAACCGGTGGCGACGATGCCGCGCTCCAGTGCGCTGCGTTCACTGTCGGCAGCCCCCGGATCAAGCAGGCCGCGCGGCCGCTTCAGCCGCAGCAACAACCGCCAGCGCGTGCATGGACGCAATCGGGGTGCCGCGTCGTACCACGACACCGTGACCAGGCCGTGCAGTTCGAGCGGCACGCCCTCCAGCCAGGCCTGCTGCACCGACAGCGTGAAGCGACGGGCATCGGCATGCGTCAACGGCAGATCGGTCACGGATCCGGTCACCACGATGTCGCGCCCTTCCAGCGCGCGCGGCAACCGTGCCTGCATCGCCATGCCACCGTGCCAGATGCCCCAGGCCACGCCGAACAGCGCCCAGGCCAGCCAACGCCAGCGAAGGCTGCGCCATCCCGTCCACAGGGCCGTGATTCCGAGTGCCAGCGTGATCCAGCGCGGCGGCAGGGCTGGCAGCCACTGCACCAGCAGCACGCCGCCCAGCAAGGCCCAGGCCGCCACCATGGCTCCCGATCGACGCACGCCCGCCTCCGTTCCCTGGAAGCTTTCCAGCCTAGCGCTGCGCGCGCAGCGGACGGTCCGAAAAGGGCGTAGGCCGGCGGCGCGGCGGCGCCGGCATCGCGCCTACGCGCGTGCCGGGGTTTCCTGCAACACGCCGTTGTGCAGCACCAGGGTGCGATCCATCCGCGCGGCCAGCTTGGTGTCGTGGGTGACCAGGATGAAGCTGGTGCCGATCTCCCGATTGAGTTCCAGCATCAGCGCGTAGACCTGCGCCGCATTGCCTTCGTCCAGGTTGCCGGTGGGCTCGTCGCCCAGCACGCAGGCCGGCTTGGTCACCAGCGCCCGCGCCACCGCGCAACGCTGGCGCTCGCCGCCGGAAAGTTCGGCCGGCTTGTGATGAGTGCGCCCGCCCAGCCCGACCCGCTCCAGCAGCTCGTTGGCCTGGCGTTCGGCCTCGGCGATCGCGGTACCGCGGATCAGCAACGGCATGCACACGTTCTCCAGCGCGGTGAACTCGGGCAGCAGGTGATGGAACTGGTAGATGAAGCCCAGTGAGCGGTTGCGCACGCGGCCGCGCTCGGCATCGGACAGTTTCGACAGCACGCGGCCATCCACCTCCACCTCGCCGGCGCTGGCGGTGTCCAGGCCGCCGATGATGTGCAGCAAGGTGCTCTTGCCCGAGCCCGAGGCACCGACGATGGCCATCGTCTCGCCGCGCTTCAGGGTGAAGCTGACGTCGCTCAGCACCGAGGTGTGCAGGCCACCCTCGTCATAGGTCTTGGCGACGTGGCTGGCGCGCAGCACGTTCGTGGCGGAAGCATTCATGGCGGTCTCATTCATAACGCAGCGCCTGCGCCGGCTGCGTGCGCGAGGCGCGCCAGGCGGGATAAAGGGTGGCCAACAGCGAGAACACGAAGGTCAGCAAGGCGGTCCAGCCCACGTCATGCCAGTCCAGCCGGCTCGGCACTTCGCTGATGTAGTAGACGTCCGGCGACAGGAAGGTGACGTGGAAGGTGCGCTCGATCCACTTGACGATGCCGGCCAGCTTCCACGACAGCAGCGAGCCCAGGCCCACGCCGATGCCGATGCCGACGAAGCCCACCAGCACGCCCTGCACCATGAACATGCCCATGATGCTGCGCGGGGTGGCACCCAGCGTGCGCAGGATCGCGATGTCGGCCTGCTTGTCGGTGACCAGCATCATCAACATCGAGATCAGGTTGATCACCGCCACCAGGATGATCAGCGACAGGATCACGAACATCACCAGCTTTTCCATCGACAGCGCGGCGAACAGGTTGGCATTGGTGTCCATCCAGGTGCGCACCGCGTACATCTGGCCCAACTCGTTGCTCAGCTCCTGCGCCACCGGCCGCGCATTGAACAGATCGTCCAGGCGCAGGCGGATGCCGCTGGGACCGGCCAGGCTGTTGAGCTTCTCGGCGTCACCCACGTTGATCAGCGCCAGCCCCGAGTCGAACTGCTCCATGCCGAGCTGGAAGGTGCCGACCACCTTGAAGCTGCGCATGCGCGGCACGCCGCCGATCGGCGTGGAGCGGATTTCGTTGACCGCCATGGTCAGGTGGTCACCCACGCCGACACCGAGCGTGGTGGCCAGATCCCGGCCCAGCACGATGCTCCAACTGCCCGGGGTGAGGTCGTCCAGTTGCCCTTCCAGCATGTGCTGGCCGATGTCGACCACCTTCGATTCCTGCGCCGGATCGATGCCGCGCACCACCACGCCACTGGAGCCACGGCCACTGGTCAGGTAGGCCTCTTTCTCGACGTAGGGCGCGGCACCCAGCACGTGCGGGTTGGCGTCGGCGATCTGCAGCGCACGCGGCACATCGCGCACGCCGCCGTCGATGCTGACGATGGTGGCATGCGACACCGCGCCGAGGATGCGCGAGCGCATCTGGTAGTCGAAGCCGTTCATCACCGACATCACCGTGATCAGGGCGATCACGCTGATCGAGATGCACACGATCGACACGGTGGAGATGAACGAGATGAACTGGTTGCGCCGCTTGGCGCGGGTATAGCGCAGGCCGATGAAGAGTTCGAGCGGTCGGAACATGGACGGTTCGCTTGAGGGAGAATGGAGCGGAACGGGCCGCCCGGTCGGGCATTATCGGGTATTCGCCGCGACCACGCCGGAGTTACGGGATTGCCCGTTCACAAACGCGGCAGGGCTTCGCCGGGCCGGATCGTGGCCAGCCGCATGCGCAGGCGCCGGCGGGTGTCCACGTCCATGTTGTCCGGTGCCAGCAGCATCGTCTGCGCCCCCCGCCCCGGCAACCCCAGACGCAGCAGCACGAAACCACCCAGTACGCGGAACGACAGCAACCGAGCCGGCACGTCGCGATGACCGGCCAGATGCAGCGTCCAGCCGTCCTCGCGGCTCCAGCCTGCCGCGCGCACCGGCGTGCGGCGAAGGCTGCGTCGCGCGCGCCATGCGGCCGCCGCCACCAGCAAAGCCAGCAAGCCTTTCAGCCAGGTCGGCAATGCGCACGCGATCACGCCCAGCAGTGCCAGCGCGGCCACCAGCAGCAAGACCCGCCGCAGCAGACGCGACGGGTGGTACTCAAAGCCGATGGCGGGCGCGGATGTCATCAATGATCGCCTGCCAGTCGGCGCGCGACGACCGGGCATGGCCCATCACCCAGTCCCACAGGTCCGGATCCTGTACGTCGAGCAGTTCGTCGAACGCTTCCTGCTGCGCCGGATCGGCCGATGCGAAACGCTCGTCCAGCCAGCCACCGAACAGCGCATCGAGCTCGCGGGTGCCGCGCCGGGTACGCCAGCGCAGGCGTTTCATGCGTGCCTCGTCCATCAGTCAAGATGTCCTGTCATCACCAGTGCCCAGTGTAGCCGTCCCGCAAACGAAACAGGCCGCCCACGGCGGCCTGTTTCAATCGAATGACGCGCGCCTGTCAGGGTGCGCGGCGCTCGACCATCAACTTCTTGATCTCGGCAATCGCCTTGGCCGGGTTCAGGCCCTTCGGGCAGGTGCGCGAGCAGTTCATGATGGTATGGCAGCGGTACAGCTTGAACGGATCTTCCAGATCGTCCAGGCGTGCACCGGTGTCCTCGTCGCGGCTGTCGATGATCCAGCGATAGGCCTGCAGCAGGATCGCCGGGCCGAGGTACTTGTCGCCGTTCCACCAGTAGCTCGGGCAGCTGGTCGAGCAACAGGCGCACAGGATGCACTCGTACAGGCCGTCAAGCTTCTTGCGGTCCTCTGGTGACTGCAGGCGCTCCTTGTCCGGCTTGGCACTCTGCGTGCGCAACCACGGCTTGATCGAAGCGAACTGCGCGTAGAAATGGGTCAGGTCGGGCACCAGATCCTTGACTACCGGCATGTGCGGCAGCGGATAGATCTTCACGTCACCCTTGGCCACGCTGTCGATCGCGCAGATGCAGGCCAGGGTATTGGTGCCGTCGATGTTCATCGCGCAGGAGCCGCAGATGCCCTCGCGGCAGGAACGGCGCAGTGTCAGCGTGGGATCGATCTCGTTCTTGATCTTCAGCAACGCGTCCAGAACCATCGGACCGCACGAAGCCATGTCGACCTCGTAGGTGTCGACGCGCGGGTTTTGCCCGTCATCCGGCGACCAGCGATAGATGCGGAACGTGCGCGGCTTCTTTGCATCCTTGGCCGGATAGTGCTTGCCCGGCTGGATCTTGGAATTCTTGGGTAGCGAAAACTCTGCCACAGGTGTTCTCCAGTCCGGAAATCAGTAAACGCGCTTCTTCGGCGGCACCACCTCGACCTCGTCGGTCAGGGTGTACATGTGCACCGGGCGGTAGTCGAAGCTGGCCTTGCCGCTCTCATCCACCTTCACCAGGGTGTGCTTCATCCACTCGGCATCGTTGCGGTCCGGGAAATCCTCGCGCGCATGAGCGCCACGGCTTTCCGGACGCTGCTCGGCGGAGTGCATGGTGCCCACCGCCTGATCGAGCAGGTTGGCCAACTCCAGCGTCTCGATGAGATCGGAGTTCCATACCATCGAGCGGTCGCTGACGCGAACCTGCTTGAACGAGGCGTGCACCGCGTCGATTTTCTCGCAGCCTTCCTTCAGCGTCTCGCCGGTGCGGAACACCGCCGCGTCGCTCTGCATGGTGCGCTGCATGTCCAGGCGAATCTTCGCGGTCGGCAGCTCGCCATTGGCGTGGCGCAGGCTGTCGAAACGCGCCAGCGCCTTGTCCAGCGCACTGGCCGGCAGATCCTTGTGCGCCGCGCCCGGCTTGATGAGCTCGGCGCAGCGATGCGACACCGCACGGCCGAACACCACGAGATCGAGCAGCGAGTTGGAGCCCAGGCGGTTGCCGCCGTGCACCGACACGCAGGCCGCCTCGCCGATGGCGAACAGGCCCGGCACCACCGCGTCGACGTCGTCGCCGCGCTTCTGCACCACTTCGCCGTGGTAGTTGGTCGGGATGCCGCCCATGTTGTAGTGGACGGTCGGCAGGATCGGAATCGGCTCCTTGGTCACGTCCACGCCGGCGAAGATGCGCGCCGATTCGGCGATGCCCGGCAGGCGCTCGTGGATCACCTCGGGGCCGAGGTGCATCAGGTTCAGGAAGGCATGGTCCTTGTGCTCGCCCACGCCGCGACCCTCACGGATCTCGATGGTGATGGCGCGGCTGACCACGTCACGCGAGGCCAGATCCTTGGCGCTGGGCGCATAGCGCTCCATGAAGCGCTCGCCCTCGGAATTGGTGAGGAAGCCGCCTTCGCCGCGCACGCCCTCGGTGATCAGGCAGCCGGCGCCGTAGATGCCGGTCGGATGGAACTGCACGAACTCCAGGTCCTGCAGCGCCAAACCGGCACGCAGCACCATGCCGCCGCCGTCGCCGGTGCAGGTATGCGCCGAGGTGGCGCTGAAGTAGGCACGACCGTAACCGCCGGTGGCCAGCACCACCGCCTGGCCGCGGAACAGGTGCAGCGTGCCCTCGTTCATGTCCAGTGCCAGCACGCCGCGGCAGACGCCCTCGTCGTCGAAGATCAGGTCGATCGCGAAGTATTCGATGAAGAAGGTGGCGTCATGCGCCAGCGCCTGCTGATACAGCGTGTGCAGGATGGCGTGGCCGGTGCGGTCGGCCGCGGCGCAGGTGCGCTGCGCGGTGCCCTTGCCGTAATGGGTGGTCATGCCGCCGAACGGACGCTGGTAGATCTTGCCTTCGTCGGTGCGCGAGAACGGCACGCCGTAATGCTCGAGCTCGTAGATCGAGGGAATCGCCTCGCGGCACATGTACTCGATCGCGTCCTGGTCGCCCAGCCAGTCACCACCCTTGATGGTGTCGTAGTAGTGGAAACGCCAGTCGTCCTCACCCATGTTGCCCAGCGCAGCGGCGATACCACCCTGTGCCGCGACCGTATGCGAGCGGGTCGGGAAGACCTTGGTGACGCAGGCGGCCTTCAGGCCCTTCTCGGCCAGGCCGAAGGTGGCGCGCAGGCCGGCGCCGCCGGCACCGACCACGATCACGTCGTATTCGTGTTGCTGAATCTTGTAGCTTTCCATGAAATCCGGGCCTCGCGTCTTTTATGGGGTCAGTGCAATGCGCAGCACGGCCAGCACGCTTGCCAGCGCGCCCAGCACCGCGAGGAACTTGATCGCCACCAGCAGCACGACCTCCTTCCAGCGCGTATGCACGTAATCCTCGATCACCACCTGCAGGCCGAGCACGGCATGCCAGAACATGGTGAGCACGAACGCGATCAGCAGCAGCGCGTTCCACGGCTTGGCGACAATCGCCCGCGCGCCGTCATAGTCTGTGTGCATCAGGCACAGCACGGTGACCACAAACCACGCGCCCAGCAGCACCAGCGCCGCAGCGGTTACCCGCTGGGTCCACCAGTGGCCGACGCCGGATTGGGCCGAACCCAGGCCGCGAGCGCGCTTCAGCGGATTGCGCAGGTCCTTCACGCTTGCGTTGTTGCCGCTCATGCCGCACCTCCCGTGGTCATCACGCAGGCCCACACCAGCAGCGTCAGCACGATGCTGACCACCACCGACAACCAGCTCGAGCGCACGAACTGCGGAATGGCATAGCCGAGACCGGCATCCTGCAGCAGGTGCCGGATGCCGTTGCACAGGTGATAGAACAGTGCCCAGCTCCAGCCGAACAGCAGCACCATGCCGAGCGGACTGCCGATGACACCCTTGAAGTGGTTGAAGCTCTCTTCGCCAGCAGCCAGGTGCAGCAACCCGGCGACCACCAGAAGACTGCCGACGGCCAAGGCGATGCCGGTGGCGCGATGCAGGATGGAACTGACCATCTGCACTTGCCATCTGTAGACCTGGAGATGCGGGGAAAGCGGGCGTTGCGTGTCTGCCATGGCGGCTATCCTGTGTGGAATCGCTGATATCCGCGCTGCAACACCCCTGTCCGACTGCCCGGCGACGAACGCCGTTGCGATCGCTCAGAAGTCGATGCAGCGCCCATTCTTTTCCCAGTCGCCGTAGCGCGTGGGATCAAGCGCCGGTCGCTCCGCCACGGTCGGCTCCGCTGCCGGGCCCGCAGGCACGACAGGCACTTCCGCTGGAGCGGAAGCAGGTGAGGAATCGACTTTGGAAGAGGTATCGGACATGGTTTTGTAAGCCGGCGAAGGTTAATACTTGCGGCAAAACAGCACAACCGTCGAGCCAGTGCATGCACTTGCGCGATCGGCACTCCGTCCCCAGATCAACCCGCCTCATGAACATCCTGCCCAACGCCCAGTTACTGTCACTTGAAGGTGCCGACGCCATCGCATTCGCGCAGGCCCAATTCAGCAGCAAGGTCAGCGCACTCGGGACCGGCCAATGGCAATTCTCCGCCTGGCTGTCCGCGCAAGGACGGGTACGATCCCTGTTCCACCTGATGCGTACAGGCCAGGACCGGCTGCTGCTGCTGCTTCGCGGCGGCAGTGCCAGCGACATGGCCGGTGCACTGCAACGCTTCGTGTTCCGCTCGAAGGTCGTCATCACCCCCATGCCGGCCGGCATGCTGGAGTGCGTCGCTGCCATGCCGCTGCATGCGATCGAAGTCAGCGATGGCGTGATCACCCTCGGCTGCGGCAACCACGGGCTGCGCATCAGCCTTGGCGCGGGGAACGACGCCTGGCGCCCTCTGCAATCGCAGTTGGGCTGGCCATGGCTGCCGGAGGCACTGCTGGACGAACTGCTGCCTCCTGCGCTCTCGCTGCAGCGCCTGCAGGCGGTGGTGGTCGACAAGGGCTGCTACCCCGGCCAGGAAATCGTGGCGAGATTGCATTTCCGCGGCGGAAACAAACGTCACCTGCACCGTGTCACATTGTCGCAAGCCGTCACGCCAGGCGAGCACCTGCGTCGCAACGGCAAGAACGTGGGCTGCGTCCTCGAAGTGACCCCGGAAGGCGGATCCTTGCGGGCACTGGCCGTACTGGATGACGAGCTGGCCGAAACCCTGTCCGGCGGGCGGACAGCGCTTCTGGATGACGCCGTGTCAGTGCACATCGAAACTTCCTGGGCAGCCTGACCGAAAGCATCCGGCCACTGGAATCCAGACCCGTCATCCATGTGAAATTTTCGTGAGCGGAAGCTGAATTTTCATCGCCCGGCACTTGTCAGCCGCAAAGTGCGCCACTAGGCTCCGCCGGTCAACTTATCGCGGCATCCGGAAAACGGGGTGCCGATTCACGCGACGAACCGGAGGTCTCCGTATCGGCGCGACCCGGCGGAATTCCGCCGGATGGCAAGACGCTGACGCAAGGCGACAGCGGTTGGAAAAATGGCAGGCGCAGTCCGCTGGCACGCATGTGCGCCCGCAACCCCTACCCATCCCCCGAACGGCAACAGTTGCCGCTCGCCCCGCCACAATCCCGTGGCAAAGCGCCATGAGCCACAAGTTTCGGCCATGACGTCAGATCCAGGTGGAACGGCCTGCCCGCCCGTCCACCGCAACGGCGCACGAAGCAGCAAGTCCGCTTCGCGCGTACAGCACGCTGGAGGCAGAACCTTGAAACTTTCCATGCTGTTGTGGCTCACCACCCTGATGCCCCAGCCAGTCGCCGATCAGGCCTGCCTGGCCACCACGGTCTACCTGGAAGCGCGCAGTGAGCCGATGGACGGCCAGCTGGCCGTCGCCGAGGTCGCGCTGCGTCGCCTCGATCGTGGACGCTGGGGCAACACCCTGTGCAAGGTGGTGACGTCACCCCATCAGTTCGCCACCACCACCACTCCCGGCTCATTCGACGTCAACAACCTGCAGGCCTTCGGCAAGGCATGGCACATCGCCGGTGCGTCGATCCAGAACTGGCAGTTGCCGCTGGCGCAGCGACGGGTACTGGTGCCACGCGCGGATCACTTCGCCACCAACGCCTCCACCCCGGCCTGGTCGCACAACCGCCCCAGCGTGACCATCGGCGAGCACTCGTTCTACGCCGTCAACTGACCCGGGAATCAACGCAGGAAAACAGAAAGGCCCTCTTTCGAGGGCCTTTTCATTTGGACGTCCAAACGCCTGAAAAACTATCTCGCGTACACGCGGTCCCCGCGCACTTCGACATAATCACCATTGCGCACGCCGGGGTTCTCGCGCTGGGTCACCGTCACGTACTGGCCGTTGTCCTGCCGCACCACGATGCGCCACGCCACGTCGTTGCCGCTGTTGCGCTTGCCGACCTGGTTGCCGACCACGCCACCGGCCACCGCACCGGCCACGGTGGCTGCCTTGCGACCGTCACCCTTGCCGACCTGGTTGCCCAGCACGCCACCGGCCACGGCACCGATCACCGCGCCGAGCGTGCCGCCGTTGCCACTGCCGCTGGTGTAGACCTGCTGCACTTCCTGCACCACGCCGCAGGACTGGCAACGTGACTGGTTGCCACGATGACCACCACGGTTGCCGTTGTCGTAACCGCCATGGTTGTAACCACGGTTGTTGTAGCCGCCATTGCCGTAGCCACCACCGTTGTTGCCGTAGGGCGCGGTGGCGCAACCACCCAGCGCAAGACCGGAAACCAGTACTGCGGCCAGAGCCAACTTGCCATTCAAAGTCTTCATGAAATCACCTTTCTGTTGACTGCAACCGGGATCAATGGGCTCCGGTGACCACCGAAACACCCTCTTCCACCTGCACGCGGTCACCGGGGTCATGGTCCATGCGCACCGTGCGGGTAACGCCGTTGTACTCGTAGCGCACGTCGTAGCCGGTGATCTTGCTGGTGGCATTGCTGACCGTCTCGCATTTCTGCTCGACCGATGTGGTCACCTGCGACTTCTGGCGATTGGCCTGGATGCGATTGCCTGCATAGCCACCGCCGACGGCACCGGCCACGGTTGCCAGGGTCTTGCCCTTGCCCCCACCCACCTGGTTGCCCAGCAGTCCGCCGGCAACGGCACCGATCGCGGTACCGGCAATGCGATGCTCATCCTTGGGCGGCGTCGTGCGGGTCACGGTTTCGTCGTGGCAGACCTGTTTCGGATTGTCGACCGTCGTGCGCACCGGCTCCACGCTGACCACGCGGGCGTACTTCGCCCCGCCCGTGGCGGCATCGCCGGTCGCATCGCCAGCAGCTTCACCGACCTGGCCAGCCTGAGCGGCCGGGGCCGTCGAGCCGGACTCACCCAGCGCTTGCGACATGCCTGCGCCGACGCCACGATCGCAAGCTGCCAGGCCTGAGGCCAGGACGGCCACCAGGGCAACATTCAACACCTTGACCGTCATCGTATTCATGGAACTGCTCTCCTCTGATTTATGCTCGCCGCGATACAGGCCCGACCCGGACGACTGCCGCGGCAGCCGATGCATTCAACCGCCGGAAGGCTGAATCCAGCTAGACCATGATCAATGCACCACCCCACCTCCGGCCTTCCCGCAGACAGTTGAAGATGCACGACATCATCGACAGCCATGTGCATCTCGACCTCGCCGCGTTCGACCAGGACCGCGACGCCGTCATCGCCCGGGCCGCGCAAGCGGGAATCCGGCAGATGGTGGTGCCGGCCGTGAGCGCTGCCGGCTGGCCCAGGCTGCATGCGCTGGCCCGGAGCCATCCGCAGACCCTGTACCCGGCCTATGGCCTGCATCCGATGTTCATGGCCGAGCATGCCCCCGGCGATGTCGACGCGCTGTCGTCATGGCTGGACACGCACGAGGCCAGGGCCATCGGCGAGATCGGACTGGATTTCCAGGCGGACACCACCGATCACGAGCAGCAACGGCAGGTCTTCCGGCAACAACTGCAACTGGCTGGCGAACGCGACCTGCCGGTCATCGTGCATGCCCGCGGCGCCATGGAAGAAGTGAGCCTGACCTTGCGCCGCACAGCCGGCGCGCGCGGCGTGGTGCACAGTTTTTCCGGCAGCGAACAGCAAGCCCGCCAGTTGTGGGACATCGGTTTCCATCTTGGCATTGGCGGCGTCGTGACCTACCCGCGGGCACAACGCCTGCGCCGCATCGTGGCGCAGATGCCATTGCAATTCCTGTTGCTGGAAAGCGATGCACCGGATCAACCCGGCATCACCCATCGCGGCGAACGCAACGAGCCGGCGCATGTCGTCGAGGTGCTGCAATGCATTGCCGAGCTGCGCCAGCAACCCGAAGCGGAAATCGCCGCCGCCACCAGCGCCAACGCACGCCGCCTGTTCGGACTGGAATGAACCGGCCGGCTGCCCGCCCCGGTTGCCCGGGGCTTTCGCCAGCTGCTATCGTTTTAGTTCATTGGTGAAATATGAGCTGGTGAAATGGCCCGCCTGGAAAACTGCATCGCGATGATGGACGAAGGCATCGACCGGGTCGGCCTGGACATGGTGGCGATGCCCTCCACCGAAGCGAAGTTGTGCCGGCTGATGTTGATGCTCGGCGGCGGCATCGACGGGCAACTCGAGGCCAGGCTCAAGCCGCACAAGCTCAATCACAGCGAGTTCCTCACCCTGATGATGCTGTACAGCCGCCCCGACGGCAGCTCCACGCCGGGCGAGCTTTGCGAGTTCGCCACCCAGGGCGCCACCAACATGACCCGCATCGCCAACGCACTGGTCGGGCGCAAGCTGATCGTCCGCGGTACCAGCGAGCAGGACCGGCGCCGCGTGTCGATCCGCATCACCGCCGCCGGGCGACGCCTGGTGCAGAAGATGCTGCCACCGATGTTCCCGCGCATCGCCGCCATGTTCGACGGCTTCAGCGCAAAGGACAAACGCGATCTCGACCGCCTGTTGCGCAAACTCGCGACCAACCTCGATCAACTGGGCGACACCGGCCAATCATGAAGACACCCCGCACCATGCGTGCCCAGCCCCTCCGCGGCGCCACCCTGGCTGCCGTCCTCGCACTGGCGCTGAGCGCCTGCGCCGGCGCACCGGCACGACTCGACCCGCCCGTGCTGCGTGACGAAGTGCCGCTTGCCGGCCTGCAGGCACCGGCGCGGGCCGAGTGGCCCGATCCGCAGTGGTGGCGTCATTACGGCGACACCCAGCTTGATGCGCTGATGACACGCGCGCTGCAACAGTCGCCGGACCTGGCCGTGGCACAGAGCCGCGTGCGCGACGCCGAACAGTCAGCGCAACTGGCCGCAGCCCAGCTCGGCCTGTCGGTCAACGGCAGCGCCCAGCTCGCCCGCCAGCGGATGAGCGAGAACGGGCTGATCCCCGCCCAGTTCCTCGGTTTCACCTGGTACAACCAGGCCGACCTTGGCGTGCAGTTGCAGTACGACTTCGACTGGTGGGGCAGGAAGCGCGCCACGGTCGAAGCGGCGCTCGACCAGACCCGCGCCGCCGCCGCGCAGCAGAGTGCGGCGGTGCTGGCGATCGAATACGCCGTGGCCGACACCTACTTCAGCTGGCAGGCCGACCAGGCCCGCCTGCAACTGGCCGATGATTTGCTGGCGACCCAGCAGCAGTTCACCGACATCGCCGAACTGCGCGTGCGCCAGGGCGTCGACCTGCCTGACGAGGCCCAGAAAGCCCGGGCGCAACTGGCCGCCGTGCACGAACTGCGCGCAGCACTGGATGGCTCGGCGAAGATCCGGCAAGCCGCACTGGCATCCCTGCTCGGCATCGCGCCGGCCGACCTGCCCGCCCTTCAAGTGCGTCCGTTGCCGGCGATCGACAGCGGCATCCCGGCAGACGCCAGCCTCGACCTGATCGCGCGCCGCCCGGACATCGCCGCCAGCCGCTGGCAGGTGGAGGCCGCCGTGAAGAACGTCGATGTGGCGCGCACGGCCTTTTTCCCCGACATCGGCATCAGTGCGATGGCCGGCCTTTCCAGCATCGACATGGGCAAGCTGTTCACCAGCGGCAGCCGCGTGTTCGGGCTGACCCCGGCGCTGCATTTGCCGATCTTCAGCGGCGGCCGCCTGCAGGCCAACTACGGCGTCAGCCAGGCCCGGCTCGACGCTGCCGTGGCGCAGTACGACAGCACCGTGCAGGCTGCCGCGCGCGAAGTGGCCACCCAGGCGCTTGGCGCCGAACAACTCGCCGCCCGCCGGCAGGCACAGCAGGGCCAGCTGGATGCTGATCAGAAACTGCTGGCCAACGCCCGTGCCCGCGCCCGCCAGGGCGTGCGCGACCTGCGCGAGAGCCTGGCTGCCCAGGCCGCGCTGCTGCAACAACGCGATGCCGCCGCGCAATTGCAGGCACAGGCACTGAGCACCGATCTGGCCCTGATCAAGGCCCTCGGCGGCGGCTATCGCCACGCCGACGACACTTCCTCCCCCGACAACCCTTCCGCCGGAGCCGCCACCGATGAGCGCCACTGATTCCGACACCGTCCAGGACAGCGGCCTCGCCGCCAAGGATCCAGCCAAGCGCCGCCGCGCCCTGCTGGTCGTCGCCGGACTGTTCATCGTCGCCGGGCTGGCCTGGTTCCTGCTGTGGTTCTTCGTGCTGTCCACCCGCGAGAAAACCGACAACGCCTACGTCGGCGGCAACCAGGTGGCGATCTCGGCCCAGGTTCCCGGCACCGTGGTGGCGATCCTTGCCGACGACACCCAGCACGTCGAAGCCGGCCAGATATTGGTGAAGCTGGACAGCACCGATGCCGACACCCGCCTGGAGCAGGCCCGCAGCGCGCTGGCCCAGGCCGTGCGCGGCGTGCGCCAGCAGACCAGCTCGGCAACCGGTGCCGATGCCCAGGTGGTGGCCACCCGGCTCGATCTGAAAAAGGCCGAGGCCGACCTGCAGCGTCGCCTGCCGCTGGTCGCGGCGCAGGCCGAGTCGCCGGAAATCGTGCAGCATCTGCGCGACGGCGTGGCCCAGGCGCGCGCCGCGGTGGAAGCCGCCGAAGCGCAGGCCGCCGCTGCCCATGCCGCGATCGAGGGCACCGACGTGGCACGCAACCCCGCCGTGCTGCAGGCCCGCGCCAACTTCCGCGCCGCGTGGGTCGCCGCGCAGCGCAATGCGATCTACGCACCGGTGTCCGGTTACGTGGCCGAGCGCAGCGTGCAATTGGGCAACAGCGTGCAGCCGGGCCAGCAGCTGATGACCGTGGTGCCGCTGCACGACCTGTGGATCGACGCCAACTTCAAGGAAAGCCAGCTGCGCCATATCCGCATCGGCCAGCCGGCCACGGTGGTCTCCGACCTGTACGGCGGCGATGCCGAATACCACGGCAAGGTGGTCGGCCTCGGCGCCGGCACCGGCGCGGTGTTTTCGCTGCTGCCGGCGCAAAACGCCACCGGCAACTGGATCAAGGTGGTGCAGCGCGTGCCGGTGCGCATCGCGCTGGACAACGCCGAGCTGGACAAGCACCCGCTGCGCATCGGCCTGTCCACCGATGTGGCGGTGGACATCCGCGATGACAGCGGCAGCGCCCTGTCCGACCATGCCGCGCCGGCACCGGTGGCGCAGACCGACGTGTACGAGCGCATGGCCAGCCAGGCCGACGCCGAAGCGGAGCGCGTGATCAAGGACAACCTGCCCCACGCCGCTTCCGCGGACTGAGCACGAGCCATGGCCGACACGCCCCACGACGCCGGCTCCGGCGGCGCATTGAAGCCGTTGCAGGGCAGCGCACTGGCGCTGCTGACCATCGCCGTCGCGTTCAGCACCTTCATGGAGGTGCTGGACATGACCATCGTCAACGTGGCGGTGCCGCACATCGCCGGCAGCCTCGGCGTCAGCCCCAGCGAAGGCACCTGGACGATCAGCTCCTACGCACTGGCCAGCGCGATCATGCAGCCACTCACCGGCTGGCTGTCGCGGCGCTTCGGCGAGGTGAAAACCTTCGTCGGATCGGTGCTGATGTTCGTGGTGTTCTCGATGCTGTGCGGTTTTGCCACCAGCATGCCGATGCTGGTGATCGGCCGCCTGCTGCAGGGTGCCGGCTCCGGCCCGATGGTGGCGCTGTCGCTGACCCTGCTGCTGTCCAACTATCCGAAAGCGAAGCAAGGCATCGCGCTGGCGCTGTGGTCGATGACCGTGGTGGTGGCGCCGATCTTCGGCCCGATCCTCGGCGGCTGGCTGACCGACAACTTCTCGTGGCCGTGGATCTTCTACATCAACCTGCCGGTCGGCCTGGCTGCGGCGGTGATCACCTGGGGCCTGCTGCGCAAACGCGAGACGCGCATGGTGAAGACGCCGATCGACGCGGTGGGCCTGGCCTTGCTGGTGGTCGGCGTGGGCGCGCTGCAGTTCATGCTGGACAACGGCAACGACCACGACTGGTTTGCCTCGCCGATGATCCTGGTGCTGGGCCTGGTCGCGCTGGTCTGCCTGGTCTTCCTGGTCGTCTGGGAGCTGCATGCCAAGCATCCGGTGGTCGACCTGGCGCTGTTCCGACAACGCAATTTCACCGTCGGCGTGGTCAGCCTGTCGCTGGGCATGTTCGCCTTCTTCGGCATCAACGTGGTGTTCCCGCTGTGGCTGCAGACCACGCTGGGCTACACCGCCACCTGGGCCGGCCTGGCCACCGCGCCGGTGGGCGTGCTGGCCTTCCTGATCGCGCCGGTGCTGGGCAAGAACATCGACCGACTCGACCTGCGCGCGGTGGTGACGTTCTCCTTCGTGATGTTCGCGGCCACCGCCTGGTGGTTCTCCAGCTTCGACAGCTCGGCCTCGTTCGCCAGCCTGGTGTTGCCGCGCTTCGTCATGGGCCTGGCGATCCCGTGCTTCTTCATCCCGCTCAACCAGATCTACCTGTCCGGCCTGCCGGTGGACCAGATCGCCAGCGCCTCGGGCCTGTCCAACTTCTGCCGCACGATCGGTTCCAGCGTGTCCACCGCGATCATGGTGACGATGTGGCAGCACCGCGGCGATACCCATCACGCCACGCTGGCCGAATACGTCAGCCCGGGGCATCCGGCAGCCACCCGCTTCCTCGGCCAGCTGACGCATGGCGGGCTGTCGCAAACCCAGAGCCTGGGCCTGGTGGACCAGTTGCTCACCCGCGAAGCACTGACCCTGGCGGTGAACGACGTGTTCTGGGCCTGCGCGATTCTGTTCGTGCTGCTGATACCGGTTCTGTGGTTCGCCCGGCCACCCTTCGGAAGCGCCGGCGGAGCCCCCGGACACTGAATTTTGCTGCGCGTGGAAGCGCAGCATCCGCGCCGCCCGTCGACTGGTGCGGCGCAATATCTTCTGTTAGCTTGTGGCGATGGCACAGGCAAAACGCATCATCAAGAAATATCCGAACCGGCGTCTCTACGACACGGAAATCTCCAGCTACATCACGCTGGAGGAAGTCCGCCAGCTGGTGCTGGACAACGAGGATTTCGAGGTCCGTGACGCCAAGAGCGGCGAAGACCTGACCCGGTCGGTGTTGCTGCAGATCATCTCCGAGCACGAGGACAAGGGACAGCCGATGCTGTCGCCGCAGTTGCTCAGCCAGATCATCCGTTTCTACGGCGATTCGCTGCAGGGCTTCATGGGGCCTTACCTGGAGCGCAGCCTGCAGGTGTTCCTGGACCAGCAGAACCAGTTCCGCAGCCAGCTCAACAACCTGATGGGGCAAACCCCCTGGAACACGTTGAACGACCTGACCGAACGCAACATGGCCGCGTTCCAGGCCCTGCAGCGCGGCCTGATGGACACCGCAGCCCAGGTCATGCCCGGCACGAATGCCGGCAGCCGCGGCGGCAAGAAGTCCGGCTGAATCCCCTTCCCGAAGGCGCGGCTCCGCGCCTTTCGTTTGTCCCATCCCCCGATCCGTGCACCGCAGCACGCCGCGTGCCGTGCCGCGTCATGATCGAGCCACTGGAAGCATCCGCATGAACCCATCCTCGCAGCAGCGCGTTGCGCTGGTCACCGGCGGCATTGGCGGCCTCGGCGCCGAGATCTGCCGGCACCTGGCCCGCGCCGGCCGTCAGGTGATCGCGCTGGATCTGGCCGCACGCGAAGAACGCCTGGCCGCGTTCCGTGCCGAAACCGCCGAATTCGGTGAATCGATCGGTTTCGAGCCGCTGGATGTCAGCGATTTCGACGCCTGCGCGCAGACCCTTGCCCGGATCGAGCAGCAGCACGGCAGCATCGACGTGCTGGTCAACGCCGCCGGCATCGCCCGCGACGCCAGCCTGCGCAAGATGACCCCGCAGCAATGGCACGAGCTGATGCGGGTGAACCTGGACGGCGTGTTCAACACCTGCCGCAACGTGATCGACGGCATGATGGCGCGCGGTTTCGGCCGCATCGTCAACATCAGCTCGGTCAACGGCCAGACCGGCCAGTTCGGCCTGACCAACTATTCGGCGGCCAAGGCCGGCGTGCACGGCTTCAGCATGGCGCTGGCCCGCGAGGGCGCGCGCAAGGGCGTCACCGTGAACACCGTTTCGCCCGGCTACTGCGACACGCCGATGGTGGCCGCGGTGCCGGAAGACGTGCGCCAGCAGATCATCGCCGGCATCCCGGTCGGCCGGCTCGGCTCCCCGGCCGACATCGCCCGTGCGGTGGCCTTCCTCAGCGCCGACGACGCCGACTACATCACCGGCGCCAACCTGCCGGTAAATGGCGGCTATTTCATGAGCTTCTGAGTGGCTCGCGCAGGGCTTGCGCGGGGAACGGGGAATGGGGAGAAGGGAATAAAAGCGGAAAAACGCCGTACGCTGAAGACTCCTGCGCATTGCGCTGGAACGCGGCTTGCGGAACAGTGAGCGGATTCTTTCCGGGGGGAACGCAGCATGCCGCGGCCATCCATCACTCTCATCGGCGCCGGGCTGGTCGGTGCGCTGCTGGCGCAACTGCTGGCGCAGCGCGGTTTCGCCGTCGAGGTGTTCGAGCGGCGTCCCGATCCGCGCCGCGTCGGCTTCATCGGCGGGCGCTCGATCAACCTGGCGCTGGCCGAACGCGGGCTGCAGGCGCTGCGCAGCGCCGGGCTTGCCGATGACGTGCTGCGTCAGGCGGTGATGATGCGCGGGCGCATGGTGCACGCGCCCGATGGCAGCGCCGCGCTGCAGCGTTACGGCGTGGACGACAGCGAAGTGATCTGGTCGGTCTCGCGCGGCGCGCTGAACATGCTGCTGCTGGACGCCGCCGAAGCCGCCGGCGTGAATTTCCATTTCGGGCAGGCACTGGTCCACGCCGATTTCGACGCCCGGCGCATCCGCCTGGCTGATGCCGACGGCCGCCAGCGCGACGTCGACGCCGGCCTGCTGCTCGGCGCCGATGGGGCCGGCTCCGCGCTGCGCGCCGCGATGACCGCGCACACGCCCTTGGGCGAGCGCATCGAAGCGCTGGGCCACGGCTACAAGGAACTGGAGATCCCGCCCGCCGGCGAACTGCCGCCCACCCTGCAGCAGGCCGGCGGCGGCCGCGAGCAGTTCGCGCTGGAACCGAACGCCCTGCACATCTGGCCGCGTGGCGGCTACATGTGCATCGCCCTGCCCAATACCGAAGGCAGCTTCACCGTCACCCTGTTCCTGCCATCGCAGGGCGAAGCACCCAGCTTCGCCAGCCTGCCCGACGTGCCCGCCGCGCGCCGCTTCTTCGACGAGCAATTCCCCGGCCTGCTGCCGCTGCTGCCGCGCTTTGACGAGGACGTCCGCGACAACCCGGTCGGCAGCCTGTCCACCCTGTACCTCGAGCGCTGGCACCTGGACGGACGTGCCGTGCTGCTGGGCGACGCCGCCCACGCCATCGTGCCGTTCCACGGCCAGGGCATGAACTGCGGCTTCGAGGACACCGTGGTGCTGGCCGACTTGCTGGCCGGCGCGCCGGATGACAGCGCCGACGTGTTCGCCGAGTTCCAGCGCCTGCGCCAGCCGAATGCCGACGCGATCGCCGCGATGGCGCTGGAGAACTACATCGAGATGCGCGACTCGGTGGCCGACACGCACTACCTGGCCAAGCGCGAGCTGGGGGCGCTGATCGCCGCGCGTGCGCCGCGCCACTGCATGGCGCGCTACCGGCTGGTCAGCTTCACCCACGTGCCCTATGCCTTCGCCCTGCAACGCGGTCGCGCCCAGGACGCGCTGCTGGAACAATTGCTGCACGCCACGCCGCGCGTGGCCGACATCGACCTTGACGCGGCAGTCCGGCTGTTCGAATCCAGCCTGCCGCCCCTGCCCGAGCTTCGCCATGGATGAATTCCTGCTGGAGGCGTTCCGCGCCACCGCCTATCACGTCAACCTCGACCCGATCAGCTGGGCGACCATCCGCGTCGACCTGAAGCTTCCGGCCGAACTGGCCGATGCCGTCGGCGCGCAGCCGTGGGGTTTCATCACCGCCTGGAATCCGCAGGCACGGCGCCGGCCGGCGGCGGAAAACCTGGCCGCGCAACGCCAGTTGCTGGATGCGCTGCAAGCGCTGCCCGGCGTGATCGTGCATCCAGCCATCGGCGTCGGCCACAGCGGCTGGATCGAACCCAGCCTGTTCGCCATCGGCGTCGACACCGACGCATTGGACCGATTGGCACGCGAGCACGCGCAACTGGCCTACGTCCACGGCAGTGCCGACGGCAACGCCCAGCTGCGGTTGCTGGATTGATCGCCGGCACAGCGGCAGCACGCCGCATGGACAAGCGCCGCCGGCATTGCGGACAATCCTGCGGATGACTGTCGTCGCCCCCGTCACGCCCCTGCTCGAAGCACGGGCCCTGAGTTTCCATCGCCAGGACGAGCCGGTGTTCGCGCCGCTGGATTTCCAGCTGCACGCGGGCGAGCTGGCCCTGGTCGAGGGCGACAACGGCAGCGGCAAGACCACCTTGATGCGCCTGCTGGCCGGCCTGCTGCGCGCCGGCGAGGGCGAGCTGCGCTGGCGCGGCCAGCCGCTGCAACGCGACGACTGCGCCGGCGAGATCCAGTTCCTCGGCCACCAGCTTGGCCTGAAGACCGACCTCAGCCCGCGCGAGAACCTGCGTTTTTCTCGCGGCCTGCACGGTTGCCGCGATGGCGCCACGATTCCCGGCGTGCTGGCCCGGGTCGGCCTGCGCGGCTACGAGGATGAGCCGGTGCGCCGGCTTTCCGCCGGCCAGAAGAAGCGTGCCGCGCTGGCCCGCCTGCTGCTGCTGCCGGCCACGCTGTGGCTGCTGGACGAGCCCTACGCCAACCTCGACCGCATCGGCATCGCCCTGGTCAACGAACTGCTGGCCGAGCACACCGCCCACGGCGGCGCGGCGATGGTCACCAGCCACGGCGCGGTGAGCTTCCACGGCGGCCAGCCGCGACGGATCCGCATGCATGAGTGAGCACGCCGCCAGCCTTTCCCGCGCCTGCGCCGCGATGCTGCGGCGCGACCTGCTGCTGGCCTGGCGCCGCCGCGGCGACATCGCCATGCCGGTGCTGTACGCACTGATCGTGACCACCCTGTTCCCGTTCGCGCTGGGCCCGGAAGACACCTTGCTGCTGCGCATCGCCGGCGGCGTGGTGCTGGTGACCGTACTGCTGGCGATGCTGCTGGCGCTGGACGCGATGTTCGCCAGCGACATCGAGGACGGCTCGCTGGAGCAACTGGTGCTGTCACCGCAGCCGCTGGCGCCGATGCTGGGCATGAAGATCCTCGCCCACTGGATCACCACCGCGCTGCCGTTGATCGTGATCTCGCCCTTGATGGCCGCGATGCTGCACCTGCCGGCCGCGGTCATTCCGGTATTGATGCTGGCGTTGCTGCTGGCCACGCCGCTGCTGAGCCTGCTCGGCGCGGTGCTGGTGGCGCTGACGGCCGGCACCCGGCGCTCTGGTATGCTGCTGGCCCTGATGCTGCTGCCCCTGTGCGTTCCGGCCGTGATCTTCGCCGCCGGCGCCGTGGCCGCCGCCCAGCAGGGCCTGCCGTGGCTCGCACCGATCAGCTGGCTGGCCGCGGGCCTGGTACTGGCCGTGGTGCTTGCCCCGCTGGCCTGCGCCGCCGCCCTCCGCATTGCCCTGGATGCCTGAACCTCATGGCTAACTGGATTCCGCTCTGGTTGCACAAGCTCAGCTCGCCGCCGACGTTCTACCGTTTCGCCGGCACGCTGCAACCGTGGGCCACCGCACTTGCCCTGCTGACCGGCGCGATCGCGCTGTACGGCGGCCTGGTGCTGGCCCCCGCCGACTACCAGCAGGGTGATGCCTACCGCATCATCTTCATCCACGTACCCAGCGCATGGATGAGCATGTTCATCTACGGCGTGATGGGGCTGGCCTCGTTCATCGCGCTGGTGTGGCGGATCAAGCTGGCCGAGGTGGTGGCGATGGAATCGGCGCCGATCGGCGCGGCCTTCACCTTCATCACCCTGGTCACTGGCTCGCTGTGGGGCCGGCCGATGTGGGGCACCTGGTGGACCTGGGATGCCCGGCTCACTTCCGAGCTGGTGCTGTTGTTCCTGTTCCTGGGCGTGATCGGGCTGTACCACGCCTTCGAGGACCGCCGCCAGGGCGCCCGCGCGGCAGCCTTCCTGGCGCTGATCGGCATCATCAACGTGCCGATCGTGCACTTCTCGGTGAACTGGTGGAACACCTTGCACCAGGGCAGCACGGTGAAGGTGTTCGGCCCGTCCAAGATGTCCGGCGACATGTTGTGGCCGCTGCTGCTGATGATGCTGGCGACCAAGCTGTACTACATCGCCAGCCTGTTCCGCCGCGTGCGCACCGACCTGCTGGCAATGGAGAACGGCAAGGACTGGGTGCGCAAGATCGCCGAGAGCGAGGCCGACCGATGAGCGCGCTGCACGACTTCCTCGCCATGGGCGGTTACGCCGCCTATGTCTGGCCGGCCTACGCGCTGTTCTTCGTGGTGCTGGTCGCCGACGCGATCGCCCCGCGTGCACGCCGCAAGCGCCTGCTGCGCGAGCTGCGCGCACGCCTGGCCCGCCAGGAAGCGCGCCAGGAAAAGCACCGCGCCCCACCCTCTTCCCCTTGACGTGACAGTTGCCCGCTCATGGCCATGAACCCCACCCGCAAACGCCGGCTCACCATCGTGCTGTCGATCCTCGCCGCCGCCGCGATCGCCGCGGTGCTGGTGGTGCTGGCACTGCAGAACAACATGAACTACCTGCTCACGCCGAGCCAGGTGCAGGCCGGCGAAGCCGCCAGCTACCAGACCTTCCGCCTCGGCGGCATGGTCAAGGCCGGCTCGATCCAGCGCTCCAGCGACTCGCTGAAAGTCACCTTCACCGTGGTCGACGCCGACGGCGCGATGCCGGTCGAGTACACCGGCATCCTTCCCGACCTGTTCCGCGACAACCAGTCGGTGATCGCCACCGGCCACATGGACAACGCCCGCTTCGTCGCCACCGAAGTCCTCGCCAAGCACGACGAAACCTACATGCCCAAGGAACTCAAGGACGCCATGGCCAAGGCGCATGAGGCCCAAAAGCCGGGATTGGGGAGTCGGGATTAGGGATTCGCAAAAGCGCGGAGCCCCGAACTTCGCGCCACGCCCCGATCTCCCGTACCGCCCCGCTCCTGACGAATCCCGAATCACGAATCACGAATCCCGGCTCCCAACCATGACTCCCGAACTCGGCCAACTCGCCCTCATCCTCGCCCTGCTGCTGGCGCTGGCGCAGAGCATCCTGCCGCTGGTCGGCGCGTGGCGCGGCAATCGCGCGTTGATGGCGGTGGCGCGACCGGCGGCGGCGGGCCAGGCGGTGTTCGTGGCGATGGCCTTCGGCATCCTGGTGTGGGCGTTCCTGCATTTCGATTTCTCGGTGCAATACGTCGCCGAGAATTCCAACACTGCGCTGCCCTGGTACTACCGCATCGCGGCGGTCTGGGGCGCGCATGAGGGATCCCTGCTGCTGTGGATCCTGATCCTCAACGTGTGGACGGTGGCGCTGATCGCCTTCAGCCAGAAGCTGCCCGAGGTGTTCGCCTCGCGGGTGATCGCGGTGATGGGCCTGATCGCGGTCGGTTTCCTCGCCTTCATCCTGTTCACCTCCAACCCCTTCGGCCGGCTGCTGCCGATGCCCGGTGATGGCGCCGACCTGAACCCGGTGCTGCAGGATCCGGGCATGACCTTCCATCCGCCGATGCTGTACATGGGCTACGTCGGCTTCTCGGTGGCCTTTGCCTTCTCCATCGCCGGCCTGCTCGGTGGCGAGCTGGAGCAGGCCTGGGTGCGCTGGGCGCGGCCGTGGACCAACCTGGCCTGGGCCTTCCTCACCTGCGGCATCGTCGCCGGCAGCTGGTGGGCCTATGCCGAACTGGGCTGGGGCGGCTGGTGGTTCTGGGATCCGGTGGAGAACGCCAGCTTCATGCCGTGGCTGGTCGGCGTGGCGCTGATCCACGCGCAGGCGGTCACCGAGAAGCGCGGCTCGCTGCGCGCCTGGACCATCCTGCTGTCGATCTTTGCCTTCTCGCTGTCGCTGCTGGGCACCTTCCTGGTGCGCTCGGGCGTGCTGACCTCGGTGCATGCCTTTGCCGCCGACCCGCGCCGCGGCCTGTTCATCCTGGTTTTCCTGACCGTCGTGGTCGGCGGATCGTTGCTGCTGTACGCGCTGCGCGCGCCCAAGGTGCTGGGCGGCAAGCCGTTCAACGTGGTCTCGCGTGAAACCGCGATCCTGATCAGCAACCTGATGTTCACCGTGGCCGCGGCGATGGTGCTGCTGGGCACGCTGTTCCCGCTGGTCGGCGACGCGCTGGATCTGGGCCAGATCTCGGTCGGCCCGCCGTATTTCGGCTTCCTGTTCCCGCTGCTGATGGCGCCGGTGGTGCTGCTGTTGCCGTTCGGCCCGTTCCTGCGCTGGGGCAAGACCGATGCGCCGCTGGTCAAGCAGGTGCTGCTGCGCGCCGGCATCGCCGCGGTGGCCTGCGCGATCGTGGCGGCGTTCTTCGTCGACGGGCAGCTCAAGGCGATCGCCGGCGTCGGCGCACTGGTCTGGCTGGGCATCGGCGTGCTGCTTTACGCGGCCAAGCGCTGGCGCGAAGTACCGCGCGGCCGCCGCTACCCGGCCGAGATGGCCGGCATGCTGCTGGCCCATCTGGGCGTGGGCGTGTTCGTGCTCGGCGTGCTGCTGTCCGAATCGCTCAGCGTCACCCGCGACGTGCGCATGGTGCCGGGCGAGGCCCAGCACATCGCCGGCTACGATTTCCGCTTCGACGGCGTGCAGCACACCACCGGCCCGAACTGGACCGCCGACCAGGGCACCGTCACCGTCCTGCGCGATGGCGACACCATCACCGTGATGCACCCGCAAAAACGCACCTATCCGCGCGGCCAGGTGCAGACCGAGTCGTCGGTCGATCCCGGCATCACCCGCGATCTCTACGTGGCGCTGGGCGAGCCGATGGATGCGCGCAATCTCGAGGGTGCCTGGGCGATGCGGCTGTACTACAAGCCGTTCATCCGCTGGATCTGGGCCGGCGGCCTGCTGATGATGCTGGGCGGCCTGGTCAGTGCCGGCGACAAGCGCTTCCGGCTCAAGCGCAAGGTGCAGGATGAGGGCGCGGCCGTTGCCACCGCTCCGCTGAAGGAGGCGCAGGCATGAAACGGCTGCTGCCCTTCATCGTCTTCATGCTGATGGTCGTCCTGTTCGGCTTCGGCATCTGGTGGAACACCCGCCACGATCCCAATGCGATCACCTCGCCCCTGCTGGACAAACCGGCACCCGAATTCGCCCTGCCCAAGCTGTACGAGCCGGACCAGCAGGTCAGCAAGACCGACCTGCTCGGCCAGCCCTACCTGCTGAACGTGTTCGGCAGCTGGTGCATCGAGTGCGGCGTGGAACACCCGGTGCTGACCGCCGCCGCGCCGACCCTGGGCGTGCAACTGGTCGGCTACAACTACAAGGATGCACCGGCCGACGCGAAAGCCTGGCTGGCCCGCCACGGCAATCCCTACGGCCTGCTGATCGCCGACGAGAAAGGCGACACCGCGATCGACTTCGGCGTGTACGGCGCGCCGGAAAGCTTCCTGGTCGATGCCAAAGGCGTGATCCGCTACAAGCACATCGGCCCGATCACCGCCGAGGTGATGGCCAACGAGGTGAAGCCGGCGATCGCCGCGATGCTGAAGGAGGCGCCATGAGCCGTCGCCTGCTCGTCCTGCTGGCGGCACTGTGGCTCGGTGCCGGCCTGGCCCATGCCCAGGCGATCGAACCGATGCCGTTCGCCGACCGGGCGCAGGAAGTGCGCTTCCAACACCTGACCGCGGAACTGCGCTGCCCGATGTGCCAGAACGAGACGCTGGCCGATTCCAACGCACCGATCGCCCGCGACCTGCGCAACCAGATCTTCAAGATGATGCAGCAGGGCCGCAGCGACGACGAGATCAAGCAGTACCTGGTCGAGCGCTATTCCAATTTCGTGCTCTACGACCCGCCGCTGGGCACGGGCACCGCGCTGCTGTGGTTCGGCCCGCTGCTGATCCTGATCGCCGGTGCCGGCGTGGTGCTGGTGGCGATCCGCCGGCGCGGCGCGGCCGCAACGAACAACGAAAGCCAGCCCGGCCCCGGGCCGGCCGATCTGGGGGATGACTGGTGAAAACCGCTTTTTTCGTCGCCGCTGCGGTGATGGTTGCCGTGGCGCTGGCCGTGGTGCTGGTGCCGCTGGTACGCCAGGGCCGTCGTTCCGGCGCCTCGCGTGGCGTATTCGCGCTGACCCTGGTCGTGGCCTTCATCCTGCCGCTGGCTGCCGGCGCGCTGTACCTGAAGCTGGGCACGCCCGCCGCGCTGGATCCGATCGCCGTGCAGGCCGACAAGCCGCTCAACATGGAGCAGGCGCTGGGCGAACTGCGCACGCACCTGCAACAGCAACCTGACGACCTGCAGGGCTGGACCCTGCTGGCACAGACCAGCGCCATGCTGCACCAGCCAGCGGAAGCCCGCGACGCCTTCGACCACGTGCTGAAGCTCGACCCGAACAACGCCGAGGCGATGATCGGCTGGGCCGAGAACGACTCGATGATCCGCGACGACCACCGCATCCAGGGCCGTGGCCTGGAGCTTCTGCAACGTGCCGTGCAGATGCATCCGGACAGCCAGCGCGGCCTGTGGCTGCTCGGCATCAGCCAGTTCCAGTCCAACGAGTACGCCCACGCCGCGGCCACCTGGCGCCTGCTGCAGCCGCAGCTGGAACCGGGCTCGAACGTGGCCAAGGCGGTGGCCGAGCAGATCGCCGTGGCCGACGCCCGCGCCGGCGGCGCGCCGGCCGCAGCCGCCAGCACCGCCACCCCGGCCAGCGCGCCGGCCGGTCCGGCGCTGCAGGTACACGTTTCGCTGGCCGATGCGCTGAAGGCAAAACTCGCTCCCGGCGACGTGCTGTTCGTCTACGCCCGTGCCGAGAATGGCCCGCCGATGCCGCTGGCCGTGGCCCGGCTCGATCCCGGCCAGTTGCCGGTCACGGTCACCCTGACCGATGCGATGGCGATGATGCCGCAGCTGAAACTGTCCTCGGTGCCGCAGGTGTTCGTCGGCGCCCGCATCAGCCACAGCGGCCAGCCGATCGCCGAAGCCGGCGACCTGGAAGGCGATGCCGGCGTGGTGCCGGTGAACCGCAAGGAACTGATCGAGATCCGCATCGACAAGGTGCACTGAGCATGGGTGACGCGCGACGCCACCTCCCGCTGCCTTCGCCGTTCCCGATGAAGCGCGGCGGCCAATTGCACGGCGCCAGCGTCGCCTATGAAACCTGGGGCACGCTCAACGCCGCCCGCGACAATGCCGTGCTGGTGCTGACCGGCCTGTCGCCCAGCGCGCACATGACCTCCAGCGAGGAAGATCCCTCGCCCGGCTGGTGGCAGGAAATGGCCGGCCCCGGCAAGGCGATCGACACCAACCGCTGGTTCGTGATCTGCGTGAATTCGCTGGGCAGCGACAAAGGCTCCACCGGCCCGGCCTCGATCGATCCGGCCAGCGGCGAACCCTACCGGCTCAGCTTCCCCGAGCTGTCGCTGGAAGACGTCGCCAACGCCGCCCACGCGGTGGTGCAAAGCCTCGACATCGAGCGGCTGGCCTGCCTGATCGGCTGTTCGATGGGCGGTATGGGCGCACTGGCCTACATGCTGCTGCACCCCGGCAACGTGCGCTCGCACATCAGCGTGGACACCGCGCCGCAGGCGCAGCCGTTCGCCATCGCGATCCGTTCGCTGCAACGCGAGGCGATCCGGCTCGACCCGCGCTGGAACGAAGGCCGCTACGACGGCAACGACTACCCCGACATCGGCATGAGCATCGCGCGCAAGCTCGGCGTGATCACCTACCGCTCGGCGATGGAGTGGAACGGCCGCTTCGCCCGCATCCGGCTCGACCCGGAGCAGCGTGACGACGCTCCGTTCGGGCGCGAATTCCAGGTCGAGTCCTATCTCGAAGGCCACGCCCGCCGCTTCGTGCGCGGCTTCGACCCCAACTGCTATCTCTACCTGTCCCGCGCCAGCGACTGGTTCGACGTCGCCGAGTACGGCCACGGCAGCGTGCTGGAGGGACTCAAGCGCATCCACATCGAGCGCGCGCTGGTGATCGGCGTCAGCACCGACATCCTGTTCCCGCTGGAGCAGCAGGAGCAGATCGCCGACGGCCTGCGCGCCGCCGGCGCCGACGTGGAGTTCGTGGCGCTGGATTCGCCGCAGGGCCACGACGCCTTCCTGGTCGACATCGACAACTACAGCCAGGCCATCGGCGGCTTCCTGCAGCGGCTCGCCGACGCCTGAAAACCATGCTGCGCGGCACTGCTAAGATGACCGCCACCTCGCACCACCAGAGAACGCCATGCTCACCCTGGATTTCCCCGGCAGCCGCACCCTGATCGACGCGATCGACGCCGCCGTGGCCAAGCCGACCACCCACGAACTCACCGACAGCCTGCGCAGCAGCCTGTGCAAGCTGATCCGCGAGCAGAGCGTCACCCTGCCCGCCTGCGTGTTCGAGGCCCATCCCGACCACTACGCCCGCCGCGAGCTGTACCGCAGCGAGGAACACGGCTACTGCGTGGTGGCGATGACCTGGGGCCCCGGCCAGGGCACGCCGATCCACGACCACGACGGCATGTGGTGCGTCGAGGGCGTGTGGAACGGCGCGCTGGAAATCGTGCAGTACGAGCTGATCGAGCACGACGCCGAGCGCTACCAGTTCCAGCCGGTCGGCTCGATCCAGGCCGGCGCCGGCTCTGCCGGCAGCCTGATCCCGCCACACGAGTACCACAGCATCCGCAACCCCAGCGACAACGCGGTCACGGTCAGCCTGCACATCTACTCCGGCCCGATGACCCGCTGCTCGGTGTTCCGCCCGCTGCCCGAGGACCGCTGGTACGACCGCGACATCCGCCAACTGGGGCTCGACCGCGTCCACTGAACCCGGCATAATGCCCAGCTCACATGCCGGTGTGGCGGAATGGTAGACGCGGCGGACTCAAAATCCGCTTCTGGCGACAGAGTGTAGGTTCAAGTCCTATCACCGGTACCATGTGAGGGTTTCAGGCGGTAACACCGCGACCCGGAATCAACGATAAGCCCGCGTAACTGCGGGCTTTTTCGTGCCTGAGGTGTCCCAACAGGCACCATTCGACCCCGATAAAGCCCGTGGTACCTGTTGGTACTTTTGCTGGTACCTGTGGCAGGATGCGCCCCGAAAGGCCCACGGCAGGGCCTGAGGGAAGCCCCGATATGCTCACTGATACCAACATCCGCAAGATCAAGCCCGGAACCACGACCATCAAGCGGAGCGACGGCGGCGGAATGTTCATCGAGGTCAAGCCGAACGGCAGCCGGTACTGGCGGATGAACTACCGCTTCGAGGGCAAGCAGAAGACGATGGCCTTTGGCGTATATCCCGCCGTCACGCTGGCCGATGCACGGCAGCGCCGCGCTGACGCCAAGCGCCTGCTGGCTAACGGCATCGACCCCAACGCAGCCAAGAAGGCCGCCAAGGTTGCCCGTGCGGTGGCCGCTGCGGCTGCGCAGGACACCTTCGAGAACGTGGCGAGGGCATGGGTGAAGTACCGCGAGGACAGCGGCGAGACTTCAGCCGCGACCATCGGCAAAGACCTGTGGCGGCTTGAAGGGTACCTGTTCCCTGCCATCGGCTCCCGGCCCATTGCGGAGATAACCGCGAAGGAGCTGCGGGACGTCCTGCGGGGCATTGAGGAGAAGGGCAAGGCGGAGACCGCCAGCCGAACCAAGATCACTGCGGGGCAGGTCTTCCGATGGGCCATCCTTGAAGGCAAGACCGAGACCGACCCCACCGCCCCGCTCCGGCGGCAGTTCACCACGCCCACCCCGACCCACCGCGCCGCCATCACCGACCCCGCCAAGATTGGCGAACTCATGCGGGCAATCCACGGCTACACAGGCCGCGCCGTCACCCTTGCCGCCTTGAAGCTCGCCCCGTTGGTCTTTGTTCGCCCTGGCGAATTGCGGGCAGCCGAATGGGCTGAGGTGGACCTTGAAGGTGCCCTGTGGCGTATCCCGGCTGAGCGCATGAAGATGAAGCAGCCACACCTTGTCCCGCTGTCCACGCAAGCCGTGGAGATTCTGAGGGAGCTGCAAGGGCTCACGGGGGACGGCAGGTATGTCTTCCCTGCACTTGGCAAGCCGGGGACTCCCATGAGCGAAGCTGCGGTCTTGCAGGCGTTGAAGCGGCTTGGGTACTCAGGTTCGGAGATGACCGGCCACGGCTTCCGCAGCATGGCGGCAACCCGCCTGAATGAGATGGGGTGGAACGCTGACGCCGTTGAACGCCAACTGGCCCACGCTGAGCCCAACAAGGTCCGGGCAGCGTACACAAGCGCCGCTCAGTACCTTGAGGAGCGCACCCGGATGATGCAAGCATGGGCCGACTACTTGGACGGGCTGCGCACAGGCGCGAAGGTTATCCCAATCAACCGCAAGGCCGGCTGAGGCCACGGGCGCAGGCAAGACCGAAGGCGGGCATGTTCCCGCCTTTGTCTTTTCTGATCTGTCGTTTTCGTCGCGGGCGGTAAAAATACAAGCCTAGGAGGAAGGCCCAAGGGAGCCCACGGGGTGCCAACGGGTAAAACCCAGAGCCTAGGAGCAACACGCAGTGCCGCAGCAAGTGCCACGCCGCGTAAAAGAGTCAGCCTAGGAGGGATGCCCGCATGGCTCCGCACAGGCCCATGTGGCTCCGATGGGTAAAAGTGCAAGCCTAGGAGCAACAGCGCTCACCGAGTCTCACCCGTGCCCAACCGGGGCCAGTGAGTAAAACCACGAGCAGAGAAGAAACCCCCCGGCACCTGCCGGAACCGGAAGGCCCCCAAAGGTTTCCCGGGGCTTCACCGTGCCTGTCTTTCAGACACAGGCGCAGACACACCACCACCAACCCACCGAGGGAACACACCGCATGAACAATCTTTCACCACTGGACCTTGCCGTTGCCGTTGAGGTTGGCAGTTCCGTCCTGTTGCGAACCATCGCCTTTGCACCGCAAGACTTCGACCTGTTGAAGGACATGCAACGCAGGATCGAAAGCCGCATCCGCCGGGACACCAACAATTCCGAAGTCATCCGGTACCTGTTGAACACCCACCCGGAATCACAGGCGTGACCATTGAGCAGACCTTGCAGCGCCTTCAGGCCGCTGAGGTTCGCATGGTGCCGCTGGCTGATCTGCGGACGGATGACGCCTTGCAGCCCCGCGAGCCCCGCATGGTTCCCCTGAAGAAACAGCACAGCGTCCAGACACGCAGCGAGGAACACACCGGGACCATGTTGCTGGTCCTGAGGGCTTCCGCTGAGGCCCAGCTGGAGCCCCTGCTGGTGGCTGAGCTGGCGGAAGGTCTCCACGTTGTAGACGGACACCACAGGCTCAAGGCGTACCAACAGGCCCACAGGGACACCATACCTGTCCGGGTGTTGCCGATGAGCCGCCGTGAGGCCGTGCTGGTCTCCAAGCTGGTCAACTGTTCTGACAGGGCACTTGAGATGCACCCGGAGCAGAAACGGGATGCCGCATGGCAGTACATGGCCGCAGTGACGAACCGGGGAAGTAGCGACCTGCCACCCGGGGAGTCCCTGCGGGGACTGGCAGGGCGCTTTGGGGTCAGTCGGGGCACCATCGCCAACATGGCCCGCAAGTTGCCCAAGGTGAACCCGAGGGACTGGAGCCCGGAAGCGCACGACCCCGGAACAGGGTTTCCCCGATGGCGCTATGTGAGAGAGGCCGGCGCAGGCTGGCAGGACATGCAAACCAAACTGACACCGGAGCAGCTGGTGCAACACGAAGCCGAGAAACTGGCAAGGAAGATTGGCAGCCTGATTGATGCTGCAACCCCTGAGGCCGTCCGAAGGGCACTTGAGATGCTGGCGAATGAAGCAAGGCTTGAAGGGATGAACCCGGATACGGCGGAGTTCCTGAGGGAGATTGCCGCGCCGGGAGCCTGTGATTTCTGACCGATTGTCCCCGTGGGGACAGCCTGGAATCGACCCAGCGCACCACTGGCCCAATGAGGCCACCCGTTCATCTTCAGGTCTTCAAGTGGACCGATTGGGCCACCTTCAGAAACCGCATAACAGCGCGGTGAGGTGTCCAGAATCAGGTTACACATGTGGACAGCAGGTGGCCCGATTGGGCCACCCGCGAACCTGAACACACTGGCCCGATTGGGCCACCCCCGGGCGGTCCCTGTGAGGACACCCGCACCCCACCTGCCGTAACACCACCAACCCAACGCCGTCCCTGTTCACTGCCTGCAACCGCAGACGGTGACGGGCGGCTTTTCCTTTGAGAGAGGCAACGCATGAAGAAGAAACAGCAGCAATCCGCACCGACCTTCACCACCGACAGCGAAGGCCGCGAGCTGGCCCATGTCGCACTGGCGAACACCGACCAACAGGCCACCCTGTATGCCGAGGACTACCACCGCATCCTCGCTGCGGGCTGGTCGCGGTACTGGTCGCACACGAACACAGGCGGGCGGTTCCGGCAGGTACTGGTGAACGCATCAAGTCCACAGGGACGCCAGCGGTCCATGACGGTGGCCCGCTTGGTTGCCGAAGCACCGAAGGGCTACCGCACCGAGTACATCGACGGTGACCGCTGCAACCTTCGCAGGGACAACCTTCGACTGGTGAAAGGCGGTGGCATTTGTCGAGCATCCGCCGCAGCGGTACACCCCGGGACTGCCGAGTTTCTGACCGGCAAGAAGGGGGACACCGAGGACACCACGGGAGCCCCTGAGGCCCCCACTGTAGCCCCTGCGGAAGCCCCGGCACCGACACCCAGCCCCAAGCCCCGCAAGGTCTCCACGGACGCCCAGCGAGCCCCACGGACTCCCTTCGTTCCCCGACAGGTAGACCGTGCGGTCCTGTCGTCCCGCGTGGCTTCCATGCTGGCCGATGGCGGCGCTGCCGGCCCCTGAAATATCTGGCGCAGATTTTCGGCACCCCATCTAACAGGTGTTGAACCGCGCGTTCCCCCCCGTACCCCCTCGCCCCCGTGTGCCCAGCAGCGCCACGGGGGTGCCTGCGGGCCAGCCCATCGGCCCCGCAGTGCCCAGCACAAAGGTCCCGCCCCATGAACAAAGCCCCTGCCTTCCTGCGTCTCCCGGCTGTCCTGTCCCTGATCGGTGTCAGCAAGACCACCTTGCACAGGTGGATCAAGGATGGGATGTTCCCGGAGGCGTATGCCCTCACCCCCACCCGTAGCACCGTGGCATGGTCCGCCGCTGAGGTTCACGATTGGATCGCCGCGAGGCTGTCCCCGGATGCCGCACAGGATGCGTCCGGTGTTGGTACTTTTGTTGGTACCTGAGGAAATTGGACGTGCAAAACCGCATGAAACCTGAACAGTTGTTTCCTATCACCGTACCATGTGAGAAATCAACAAGTTGCACCAAAAAAGCCGCCATCGAGCGGCTTTTTGTTTGCGCCGCCATGCGGGTGGCGATCCTCCACACGGCCACTGGCTGGTCAGCCGGAGGCGGCCGCACGACGGCAGCCGGGCAAGGGGCTGACCGTGATGCCCGCCATCGGCTGCGCGCAGGCGGACACCGTGCCCGCCGCGACCGGGGCCGATGCGGACCTACAGCTCGCGCGCGACGCGGAAGCCCACGCGGGCGCTGCGCACGTCGGCGTTGGCGCCCTGCCGGTAGGCCGACATCACCTGATCGGGCGAGCTGCCCCAGGAGCCGCCACGCACCACGTGGGCGCTGCAGCCGGGATTGACCCAGGCGCTGCCGTCGGTCGGCGCACGCAGGTAGCTCTCGTGCCAGCAGTCCTGCACCCACTCGGAGACATTGCCGTTGATGTCGTACAGGCCGAACGGATTGGCGGCGAAACTCATCACCGGCGCCGGCCCCCAGTAACCGTCGCGGTAGATGCGGAAGGCGTTGCTCCAGCGACGGCCGCTGCGCGAACGATCGGCGGAGCCGGTGAGGTTTTCCAGCGCGCTGCCCGGCACGCCATTGCCCCACCAGTAGCGGCTGTCGGTGCCTCCACGCAACACGTACTCGAATTCGGCCTCGCTGGGCAGGCGGTAGCGTTTGCCGGTGCGCTGGCTCAGCCACTGGACATAGGCGTCGGCGTCATTCCAGGACACGTTGACCACCGGCAGGTTGTCGGCGGCCTTGTCGCCGGCATAGTCATCCTGCCAGGTGGCGCTGCCGTCATCGCGCAAGGCACCGCTGCGCTCGTCGTAGACGCTGGAGCCGCCCAGCTTGACCGAATCCGGCACGTAGCCGCTGGCACGCACGAACTCGCGGAACTGGCCCACGGTGACCTCGGTGCGCGCGATCGCGAAGCCGCGCTCGATGGCAACCTCGTGCTGCGGCAGCTCGGCGTCGATGCGGTCCCTTGCGTCATCCGGCGCGCCCATCAGGAAACGGCCAGTAGGTACCACCAGCATCGCCGGGGTCTTGCCGGGCAGGTCCACGTAGGCGTCAGTGAAGACCTGGCCAGGCTTGTAGCTGGCGTATAGCCGCGCGTTGACCAGTTGCTCGTCGAAGCTGGCCAGGGAGTCCAGCTGCGGGTCGATCCCGCGCGCCTGCGCGGCCAGCTTTTCGGCCAGGGCCACGTTGCCGGCGTCGAGCGCGGAATGCGCCTGTGCCAGTACGCCACCGGCACGCTGCGCGCGCATGTCGTTGACGCGCTTGCGCACGTCGAGCATCTGCCGTGAATCGGGCCGGATCGCCTGCGCCGTGGCCAGCTCGCGGTCGGCGCCAGCGAAATCATTCTGCGCCAGCGCGGCCAGTGCCCGGTCCAGCACCGCGCGCTGCACCTGGAAGACGCCCTGCTCGGCCACCGCATTCTGCGGATCGAGCTTCTGCACCTCGCGATAAAGCTCCAGGGCATTGTCACCGGCAGGCTGATCGACCCTGCCCTGCTCCAGCAGGCCGGCGGCTTTGGCCAGCATCGGACGCACCTTGGCCAGCGTGGCCAGGCCGGCTTCCAACTGCGCCACTTCCGCAGCCGCATTGGGCACGGTGCGCAGTGCATCAAGCAGATCCTCGGCCGCGTCAACATCACCCACCGCGATGTCCTGGTCGATCTCGGCGACCAATCGCGCACGCACATCGAACAGGCCCTGCGCGGCACGACGGCTGTCCGGTTTCTCCTTCAAAGCCTGGGCAAACAGCGCCGCCGCGCTGCTGTCGTCGCCGGCCAGCTGGCCGGCGCGCAGCGCCTGGGTGGCCTTGTCCAGCAAGGCCTGCACTTCGGGCGTATCGTCGCTGAGCTGCTTCGGCAGGTCGGCGCCGTCGCCGCGACGTGCGGCGATCACCGCCGCCGGGGCCAGCGTCAACGGCGGCCCGGCATCGATCTCGCTGCTGGCCGGAAGCGCCTGCTGCGCCGCGACGGCCTGCGGCGGCTGCGTGCCCATCGACATCGAGCGCGGCGGCGCCTTGGTCGGATCGACGTGGAACAGGCGCGGAAAGAAGTGATAGGTCAACGCAAACCCCAGCACGATCACGCCCAGCGCGCCGCCGAGAGTGCGCTGACGGCGCAGGTTCGCGTTGTTCGGCATGGGCGTCCTCGGCATGGCCTGTTATCGTGCGCCGCTCACCATAGGCAGAAACCGCCGACAGGGCAATGCACGCCCGGTCGATTATCAAGGAGTACCGATGTCGCCGCCTGAAACCCACGCCGACTGGATCGATCACCGCGACGCGCTGCGCGACTGGCTGGCCGCGATACCGGCCGATGCCGCGGTCGGCCTGGACACCGAATTCATGCGGCGCAATACCTTCTATCCGCAGCTGGCGCTGCTGCAGCTGGGCTGGAACGGCCGCCATGCGCTGGTTGATCCGCTGGCCTTCGGGATCGGCGACGCGTTGCAGCCACTGCTTGGCAACGGGCCCGCCGTCACCATCATGCACAGCGCCAGCGAGGACCTGGAAACCCTCACCCCGCACCTGCCCGACGGCCCGCGCCAGCTGTTCGACACGCAGATCGCCGCCGCCTTCGTCGGCATGGGCCTGGGCATCAGCTATCGCGCGCTGGTCGCCGAGCTGGCCGGGGTCGAACTGGACAAGGGCGAGACCCGCTCGGACTGGCTGCAGCGGCCGCTGACCGCCTCGCAGCGCAGCTACGCCACGCTCGACGTGGTGTATCTGGCCACCATCCACGAGCAGCTCAGCGAGCGCCTGCAGCAGCGTGGCCGCAGCGACTGGCATGCCGAGGACTGTGAACGCCTGCGCCAGCGCGCCAGCCATCGCCACGGCGAAGCCCAGCCGCAACGCTCGATGCGCGCCGCCGCCGAATGGCCACGCGAACAGCAGGCCATGCTGCGCCGCCTGCTGCTGTGGCGCGACCAGACTGCGCGCCGCCTCGATACCCCGAGGCCGTGGCTGTTCGATGACAACCTGGCGCTGAGCCTGGCCCAGCAACCGCCGGCCAGCCTGGCCGAACTGGAGCAGCGTGGCCGCGGCCAGCGCTCGCTGCGCTCGGCCCAGCGCAATGAACTGTTCGACCTGCTCTCCGCGCCGATCCGTGCCGAGGACATCGCCGCCACCGCCTCGATCCCGGCCCATCCGCAGGGCGAGACCAAGAAAGCGCTGGGCGCGATGAAGGAGCTGGTCGACCGCCGTGCCGGCGAGCTCGACCTGCCGCCCGGCCTGCTGTGCCCGCGCAAGGTGCTGGAGACCTACGTGGTCACCGCCGAATGGCCGGAGTTCCTGGAGGGCTGGCGCCGCGGGATCCTGCACGACGACCTGCCCGGCTTGCTGCCGGGTTGAAACATGCAGGGAGGTCTTGGCGAAGTCCGCGCACACTGCTAACATGCGCGGCTTCCGTGGGGCGGTAGCTCAGCTGGGAGAGCGCCACGTTCGCATCGTGGAGGTCGTGGGTTCGATCCCCATCCGCTCCACCACGGGATTCCACGAAAAAGCCGGCCTCAGGCCGGCTTTTTCGTGTGCGCGTGCGACGGGCTTCAGCGCGTCTCCGCCCCTGCCCCGCACAGCCGCTCCAGCAACTCGGCCTGCACGTCGCGACGCGGCTCGCCGTCCGCCAACACCGGACGCAGGTACTCGCCATCGGGCTGCAGCAAGGTGGCGCCGACGTTGTCATCGAGATAGCGCTGCAAGGTAGCCAGCACGCGTGCCTGCAGCTTCTTGCCCTCGATCGGGAAGCAGGCCTCGACGCGACGGTCCAGGTTGCGCTCCATCAGGTCGGCGCTGGCCAGGTACAGCCGCGGCTCGCCGTCGTTCGCAAACCAGTAGACCCGGCTGTGCTCGAGGAAGCGGCCGATCACCGAGCGCACGTGGATGTTCTCCGAGATGCCTTCGATGCCGGGGCGCAGGTTGCAGATGCCGCGCACGATCAGGTCGATCCGCACGCCGGCGATGCTGGCCTCGTACAAGGCGCGGATCACCTTCGGCTCGGTCAGCGAATTGACCTTGATGACGATCTTCGCCGGCTTGCCCGCCTGCGCGTGCGCGGTTTCCGCCGCGATCAGCGACAGCAGCGTCTTCTTGAGCGTGAACGGCGCATGCAGCAGCTTCTTCATCGGCAGCACCTTGCCCATGCCGGTGAGCTGGCTGAACAGCTTGTGCACGTCGTCGCACAGCGTCTCGTCGGAGGTCAGCAGGCTGTAGTCGGTGTACAGGCGCGCGTTGCCGGTGTGGTAGTTGCCGGTGCCCAGATGGGCATAACGCGCCAGCGCCTTGCCCTCGCGACGCTGGATCAGCATCAGCTTGGCGTGCGTCTTGATGCCGACCACGCCGTAGATCACCATCGCGCCGGCCTGCTGCAGGCGCGAGGCCAGCGACAGGTTGGATTCCTCGTCGAAACGCGCGCGCAGCTCGACCACCGCGGTCACTTCCTTGCCGGCGCGGGCCGCATCGACCAGCGCGTCGACGATCTCGGACTTGGCATTGGTGCGGTACAGGGTCTGCTTGATCGACAGCACCTGCGGGTCCTTGGCCGCCTGGCGCAGCATGTCCACCACCGGCGTGAATGACTCGAACGGATGCAGCAGCAGCACGTCGTGCTTGCTCACCACGCTGAACACGTCATCGGTGTGCTGCAAGGCCTTGGGCAGGGCCGGCGTGAACGGCGGATATTGCAGCTGCGGGTAGCTGGCATCGGTGGCGATGCCGAACAAGCGCCCCAGATTGACCGGGCCGTTCACCTCGTACAGCTCCGACTCGGTCAGGCCGAACTGCTTGAGCAGGTAGTCGGCCAGATCCCGGGGACAGTTGTCGGCCACCTCCAGGCGCACCGCATCACCGAAGCGACGCGAATACAGCTCGCCGCGCAACGCCAGCGCCAGATCCTCCACATCCTCCGGGTCCAGCGTCAGGTCGGCGTTGCGGGTCAGCCGGAACTGGTAGCAGCCAAGCACGTCCATGCCCGGGAACAGCTCGTCGACATGGGCGTGGATGATCGAGGTCAGCAGCACGTAGTTGTCGCCGCCATCGCCCAGTTCCGCAGGCAGGCGGATCAGCCGCGGCAGCACCCGCGGCGCCGGCACGATGGCCAGGCCGGAATCGCGGCCGAAGGCATCCACCCCTTCCAGCCGCACGATGAAGTTCAGGCTCTTGTTGACCAGCAGCGGGAACGGATGGGTCGGATCCAGCCCGATCGGCGTCACCAGCGGCGCCACCTCCTCGCGGAAGTAGCGGCGGATCCACAGCTTCTGCTTGTGCGTCCACTGGTTGCGCCGCACGATGCGGATGCCGTGCCCGGCCAGCTCCGGCAGGATGCGTTCGTTGAGAATCGTGTACTGGCGCTCGATCTGGCGGTGGGCGATCTCGCTGATCGCGGCCAGCGCGCGTTTGGGCGACATCCCGTCCGGGCCGATCAGTTCATGGTCCAGCGCCACCTGCCCTTTCAGGCCGGCCACGCGGATCTCGAAGAACTCGTCCATGTTGCGCGAGAAGATCAGCAGGAATTTCAGCCGTTCCAGCAGCGGCGTGCGTTCGTCCAGTGCCTGGTCCAGCACGCGGATGTTGAACTGCAGTTGCGACAATTCGCGATGGATGTACAGCCGCGGGTCGTGCAGGTCGACGGCGGGCCGGGTATCGGCTGGCGGGGAGTCAAGGGGCACGCTGGAGTTCATCGGAATCGGCAGTCCTGGCATGGGTGGGCTCTCCGGCACGCATCCGTGCAGGCTACGCGCGCCGGCGGCTATCGAGCCAGCTTGCGACAATTTCCTGACAGTCCGATGACAGCCCTTCCGCCCGCACGGGACGTGGCATTGCCGGCCGTACCGCCAGGCCAATGGATTGAGCCCACTCCGTGGTGGCGGGCCGTGCCCGCCCTGCCGCACCGGGGCGTAGAATGGCCGGCTGCCGTCCCCAGTCTCCTCCCCATGGATATCCGCGTCGAAGCCTCGCCACTGCCGGACACCCCCGCGGTGCCCTCGTCACCTGCCGAAGGCACCGCCTATCGCGTGCTCGGCGGGATCAGCTTCGCGCACATGCTCAACGACATGATCCAGTCGCTGATCCTGGCGATCTATCCGGTGCTGAAGGACGACTTCGGATTGAGCTTCGCCCAGGTCGGCCTGATCACCCTGACCTACCAGATCACCGCCTCGATGCTGCAGCCGCTGGTCGGCATGGTCACCGACCGCCGGCCGATGCCTTATTCGCTGCCGGTGGGCATGGGCTTCACCCTGTGCGGCCTGCTGTTGCTGGCGGTGGCACCGAATTTCCCGGTGCTGTTGCTAGCCGCGGCCTTGGTCGGCACCGGTTCGTCGGTGTTCCATCCGGAATCCTCGCGGGTGGCGCGGATGGCCTCGGGCGGCCGGCACGGACTGGCGCAGTCGCTGTTCCAGGTCGGCGGCAATACCGGCGCCTCGCTGGGGCCGTTGCTGGCGGCGTGGATCATCGTGCCGCACGGGCGTGGCAGCTTGGCCTGGTTCTCGCTGGCGGCACTGGTGGCGATCGTGGTGCTGCTGCAGGTGGGCCGCTGGTATGCACGGCATCATCGGGCACGCGGCAAGTCGGCGGCGCGGCATCTGGTGTCGATGAAACTGTCGCGCGGAAGGATCGCCGGGGCGCTGACCGTGCTGGGCCTGCTGATTTTTTCCAAGTATTTCTATCTGGCCAGTCTCAGCAGCTATTACACCTTCTATCTGATCCACAAGTTCGGCGTGTCGGTGCAGAGCTCGCAGGTCCACCTGTTCGTGTTCCTGTTCGCGGTGGCCGCCGGCTCGCTGATTGGCGGGCCGGTGGGCGACCGGATCGGACGCAAGTGGGTGATCTGGGTGTCGATCCTGGGCGTCGCGCCGTTCAGCCTGTTGTTGCCGCATGCCAACCTGATGTGGACGGGGGTGCTGACGGTGGTGATCGGCTTGATCCTGTCGTCGGCGTTCTCGGCGATCCTGGTGTATGCGCAGGAGTTGCTGCCGGGGCGGATCGGAATGGTGTCGGGGATGTTTTTCGGGTTCGCGTTCGGGATGGGCGGCATCGGCGCGGCGGTGCTGGGCGGGTTGGCGGACAGCCACGGGATCGAGTTCGTCTATCGACTGTGCGCGTATCTGCCGCTGATGGGGCTGATCACGGTGTTCCTCCCCGACATCGAAAAACGGTCGTAGGTCGGGCACCGCCCGACAATGCGTGCGGGGCAGCCAATCCACCCGCGCGCAATTTCCGCCCTGCGCACGCCCCCCCTTGCAGGCAATGTTTTTTTTGCTTGCAGGCGATGTTTTCTTGTAGGAGCCCGCTCGCGGGCGATGCTTTTTGTCTTGAAGCCAAAGCCAAAGCTTGAAGATCAAGACCAAGATCAAGAGCTTTCGACCTCCTTCGGAGGCCGAGTTCTTTTCTCTGTTTGGCTGTATGGACCGGAAACATGGGTGACACACGTGCCAAGACATGGGTAACAGTTTAGGCCGTCTCGTGCAGGTC
>Ga0222426_100221_pt1 | contig 58660 bp, 47 predicted proteins | sample 2B50Ametagenome_FD_180087 | JGI IMG/M metagenome (GOLD analysis project Ga0222426, IMG submission 180087) | Enriched microbial communities from leaf-cutter ant dump, University of Wisconsin, Madison, United States - 2B50A (version 2) | ecosystem: Environmental > Terrestrial > Nest > Insects nest...
ACGGACGTCAATGACTGACCTGGTGCCCTGGCGAGTCGATCAGTCCATGCACGGTCATCAGATGCGCCAGACTGAGCACATGATCCACCTGCAGCTTTTCCATCAGTCGCTGCTTGTAGGTCGAAACCGTCTTCGGACTCAGGCTGAGCTGCTCACCGATGGCGGTCAGCGGTTTGCCTCGCACCAGCATCATGGCCACCTCCAGCTCCCGGCTGGACAAGTGATCGAATGGCGAAATGCTGCCATCGAGCGTGGCCAGGGCAAGCTGCTGCGCCACGTCTGGTGCCAGATAGCGCCGTCCATCCGCCACCTGACGAACCGCTGAAACCAGTTCGTCGGCACTGCAGCCCTTGGTGAGGTAACCCAAGGCACCGGCATCGAGCAGGCGCTTCGGGAAGCGTGCGTCGTCGACCACGGTCACCACCACGATGTGGGTCGGCAGTCTTGAGCGAACCACCCGCTCGGTAAGCTCGATGCCGCTCATGCCCGGCATGTGCACATCCACCAATGCGATGTCGGGTGACAGCTTGCGGATCAGGTTCAGCCCTTCTTCGGCGCTGCCTGCTTCACCGCTGATCCGGATGTCGGCATGTTGCTGGAGGACCATGCGGAAACCGGTGCGAACCAGTTCATGGTCGTCGACAAGGACAACATTGATCACTTTGCGCCCTCCCTGATTGGGCCGCCTGAACTTAGGCTGCACCGCACCCTATTGCAAGCCGTGCGCTACTTCCGTGCACCGCTAGACATGCTTGTCTCCGCATGCGGACCGCTTGTGTCAGCCAACTCCCTCGAAATCCGTACGAAAACGGAAAAGTGCCATCCGCATCACAAAACCGCCTCATGGGTCCGTCGTCCGTTTGCACGGAAAAGCATATGGCGCTTGCCGCTTGATGACAGCGATGCTCAATGGAAATCCCGCGAACGCGCATCAAGCTGTTCCAGCATGCCACTGAGATCGCGCAGGCGATGGGCGATCAGGTGGGTGACGCCATCGACGTTCTCCCACTGCCCTTCGACCACCAGCAGGCTGGCCTGCAGCAGTTCGCGCCGCTGGGCCTCGGCCACCTGCTGGCGCACCACCACATTGATCAGGCCGTGCTCGTCCTCCAGCGTCACGAAAATGATGCCGCTGGCGGTCTGCGGTTGCTGCCGCGAGGTGACCAGCCCGGCCACACGCACCCGGGCGTGATGGGGGCGCTGCCGCAACAACTGGCCATCGATGCAGCGGGCAGCGCGCAGGCGCGTGCGCAGTTGCCGCAGTGGATGCACGCCCAGGCTCAGCCCGACATGCGCATAGTCCGCCCGGGTGTCCGCCGCCATGCTGGGCAGCGGCAAGGCCACGGGTTGTTCGAGTGGACTGCTGCCGCCGAACAGTGGCCGCTGCACCTCGACCCCGGCCACCGCCCAGCGCGCACGGTGACGATGCCCGGCCAGACCGCGCAAGGCGGAAGCATCGGCCAGCAATTCCTGATGGCGACGATCCAGCCCGGCACGTGCGCACAGATCGGCGACATCGGTGAAAGCCTGCTGCCGGCGTGCCACCATCAGCCGCTCCGCCACTTCCATGGAGCACCCGCGCAACATGCGCAGGCCCAGGCGGATCGCCCGTGCATCGACGCCACCGCGCGGATCGCTTTCCAGCGTGCAGTCCCAGTCACTGAAACGCACATCCACCGGTCGCACCGCCACGCGATGACGACGCGCATCCTGCACGATCTGACTCGGTCCGTAGAAACCCATCGGCAGTGAGTTGAGCAAGGCACAGGCGAACGCCGCCGGGTAGTGTTGCTTCAGCCAGCACGAGGCATAGACCAGATTGGCGAAACTGGCGGCGTGCGACTCGGGAAAGCCGTACGAACCGAAGCCCTTGATCTGCTCGAAGAGGCGCGTCGCGAATGCCTCGCTGTAGCCGTTCCTCAACATGCCCTTCAGCAGCTTCTCGCGATGCGGCTCCAGCCCGCCATGGCGTTTCCATGCCGCCATCGAACGACGCAACTTATCGGCATCGTCGGCCGAGAAATCCGCCGCGACCATGGCCAGCTTCATCACCTGCTCCTGGAACAGCGGCACGCCCAGGGTGCGCTCCAGCACTTCGCGGAACTGTGGCGAGGGGTACTCGACCGGCTCTTCCCCGTTCCGACGGCGCAGGTAGGGATGCACCATGTCGCCCTGGATCGGGCCGGGTCGCACGATCGCCACCTGGATCACCAGGTCGTAGAAATTCGCCGGCCGGTGACGCGGCAACATCGCCATCTGTGCCCGGCTCTCGATCTGGAACACGCCGATGGTGTCGGCGCGCTGGATCATCGCGTAGGTCGGTGCGTCATCCGGCTCGATGCTGGCGATGGTCTTGCGCACGCCATGCTCGGCCTCGACCAGAGCAAAGCATTTGCGCAGGCAGGTCAGCATGCCCAGCGCCAGGCAATCGACCTTCAGCATGCGCATGTAATCCAGATCATCCTTTTCCCACTGGATCACCGTGCGCTCGGCCATCGCCGCGTTCTCCACCGGCACCATGTGGCTCAGCGAAGTGTCGGAAATCACGAAACCGCCGACATGCTGCGACAGGTGCCGCGGCATGCCGTGCAGCTCGGCACTGAGTTGCAGCACGCGGCGGATCACCGGGCTGGCGGGATCGAAACCCTGCTCGCGCAGGCGCTCGTCGATCGCGCTGTCACCCCAGCCGCGGGCGAACACGTCGCTGAGCTGGTCGACCTGGTCCAGCGGCAAACCCATCGCCCTGGCCACGTCGCGCACCGCGCTGCGGCCGCGATAGCAGATCACCGTGGCGGCCAGCGCCGCGCGCTCGCGGCCGTACTTGCGATAGACGTACTGGATCACCTCCTCGCGCCGCTCGTGCTCGAAGTCGACGTCGATGTCCGGTGGCTCGTCGCGATCCTCGCTGATGAAGCGGGCCACCAGCAGTTTGTTGACCTCCGGATCGACCTCGGTCACGCCCAGCGCGAAACACACCGCGGAATTCGCCGCCGATCCGCGGCCCTGGCAGAGGATGCCCTGGCTGCGCGCGAAGCGGACGATGTCGTGCACGGTGAGGAAGAACGGCTCGTAGCGTTTCAGCGCGATCAGCTTCAGCTCTTCCTCGACCAGCCGACGCACCTTGGCGCTGGGCCCTTCCGGCCAGCGCCAGCGCAGGCCCTGCTCGGCCAGATGCCGCAGCCAGCTGCTCGGCGAGTGACCTTCGGGCACCAGCTCGGCCGGATAGTCGTAATGCAGCTCGCTCATGTGGAAGCGGCAGCGTTCGGCGACGCGCAGGCTCTCCTGCAGCAGTTCCTCCGGATACAGCCCGGCCAATTGGTCGCGCCGGCGCAGGTGCCGCTCGCCGTTGCGAAACAGCAACGCCCCGGCTTCGGCCACCGGCAGGCGATGACGGATCGCGGTCAGCGTGTGCTGCAGGGCCAGCCGGCGGCGCACATGCATGTGCACGTCGCCACTGGCCACCAGCGGCAAGCCCAGCAGGCGGCCGAACGCCTGCAGTTCGCGCAGGCGCCCGGCGTCGTCCGGGCCACGATGCAGTTCCACCGCCAGCCAGGCACGCCCGCCGAAGTGCTCGCACAACCAGCGCCCCGGCTCCGGATCGAGCCGCCTTGGCGGTATCCACAAGGCCAGCAGGCCGGGCAAGCCCCCCTGCAGGTCGGCACGAGCCAACCGGTAGCTGCCCTTCTCCGAGGCCCGGCGTCCCCGCGTGATCAGCCGGCACAACTGCACATAGCCTTGGTGGTTCTCGCACAGCAGCACCAGCTTGATGCCGTCGTCGAGCACGAACTCCGCGCCGACGATCAGTTTCAACCCCGTCTCGTTCGAGGCCTGATACGCGCGCACGATGCCGGCCAGCGAGCATTCGTCGGTGATCGCCAGGGCCTGGTAGCCGCAGGCGCTGGCCCGCTCGAACAACTCGCGCGCATTCGACGCACCGCGCCCGAACGAGAAGTCGGACAGGCAATGCAGTTCGGCGTAGCCACTCATGCGAACCAGCCCTGCAGCATCCAGCCGCCTTGCTCGCCGGTGGGACAGAACGCCCAGGCCCGCTGGCCCAGCGAGGTTTCCACCACGTAATAGTCGCGGCAGGCCTCGGCACCATCCCACCAGCCGGTTTCCAGCCGCTCCGGCCCGGCCAGGATGCGTGGCGACGGGCCACGCAACGGTATCGGTTGCGGCAGCAACCAGGTGGGCCGGGGATGGGGCTCGTCGTGGCCGGCATCGGTGTCGGCCACGGCTTGCGCGCGCTCCGGCCGCGGATCGGTGGTGGCCACCAGACGATGAACCGCTTGCTCGCCCAACCGTGCCCGCAGGCGTTCGCGCAACTGATCCAGCGGCAAGGCATGCAAGGGCGTCTCGTCGAACAGATCACGGCCTGCCGGCACGAACGCCGGCAGGTCACGCGCCAGCAGTCGCAGCCCCAGCACCGGCTCGGGCAACTGCACCTGTTCCAACCGCCCACGCGCAGTCTCGAACAACATGCCGGCATCACGCTGCGGCGCCAGCAGGCCAACCCGCACCTCGGTCACCCGTCCCTCGCGATGCTCCAGCCGCAACACAAAGCGCTGCACGCCACCATCGCGGCCGGCCAGATAAGCCGCCAGATCGCCGGTCATGCGCCGCAGCGGGAACACCAGCGAAGCGACGTTCTCCACTTCATGGCTCAGCTCGATCGACAGGTCGAAGCGATCCGGCGGCAGGTAACTGTCCAGCCCCGGTGGCCGCTCGCCAAGCAAGCGCTCAAGCGCTTCCTGCAGTTCGCAGCCGAAACGCCGGCGCAAACCGTCACGAGGCAGCCGGAACAACTGCCCCAGCGTGTGGATGCCCATCCCCGCCAGGCGCTCGACCGCCACGGCCGGCAAGCGGCTCTTGCGCATCGGCACGTCCTGCAAGGCTGGCCGCAATCGCGCCAGTTCCGGCACGGCGGCACCATCCTGGAGGCCGGCCAGCACCCAGGCTGCCTGTGGCGTGGGAGCCAATGCGATGCGATGGCGAAAGCCCAGTGCGGCAAATTCCTCGCGCAGCATCGCCTCCAGCCGCGGCCATGGCCCGAACAGGCCGAGGCTGTGGCCCACCTCCAGCACGATCGCATGCGGCAACAGGCCAACCGTCGAGCTGTAGCGATAGGCCACCGCCGCCAGGAAACGCTGCCAGCGCCCCACCATCGCCGCGTCATGCGGCAGCATCTCGAACTGCGCCAGCAAGGCCCGCGCCGCCACCAGCCGCTGGCCGACCCGCAAACCCGCAGCCCGGGCCGAGGCATTCAGCGCCACGATGACCCGCGCATTCACCGGGCCATCAATCAGCACCAGCGGCCCGTCGTCATCGCGACGACGCAGAACGCCGTCCAGCGCCAGTTGTGGCAGGAGAATGCAGGCCCAGGTCATGCCGGTTCGCCATCAATGCGGCGCACGATCCGCCGGTGCGCTTTCCAATGGAAAGGGGCGCGCCGGCGCCACGCCACCACGACACTTGCGCACCCACGCCCGTGGCTGCGGCAAGGCCTCGATCTCCAGGCGCAAGGCCGCCGGCGAGGCATTGGCCAGGCAGTGCCGGTCACGCAGCACGAAAGCCAGTGCCCGCCCGCTGTCCGCCGCCACCTGCAAGCGGCGCAACGCGCGATCATCCGCCTGGCGTGGCCAGGCCAGCACTGCGGCACAACTGCCCGAGCGCAGGCATTGCTCGGTAGCCCACAACACCTCGTTTTGCGGCGCGGCAACGATTTCCACCCGGCGCATGTCCACGCCGTGCTGTCGCCAGCCCGCCACGCACGGTGCATACGGCGGCGCCACCACCATCACCGGCCGCGCAGCCCGGCTCAAGCGGGCCAGCGTCGGCAGCAGCAAGCGCAACTCACCCACGCCATCGGCCGGCAGCAGGATTTCCGACAACGAAGCCTCCGGCCATCCGCCGGCCGGCAACGCCGCATCCAGTTCCGGCCAGCCGGTGGGCTGTGCCCCGGCAGGCATCGGCGCTGCCGCACCGCGCCATACCTGGCGCGCATCAAGCAAACCGGACAAGGCCACCACCGCGCCCATCAGCAGCCCCTCAACAAACCGGCGAACAGGCCTTCGATGGCGAAGTCCTCGCTCGGATCCGGATCAATCGGCACGTAACCGGGGCTGTTCGGCAACAGCCGGATCACCCCGTCCTTCCAGTGCAAGCGCTTGATCGTGAAACGATCACCACCCAGCCGCGCCGCCACCACCTGGCCATGCCGCGCCACCGGCGTGGCATGCACCCCGACCAGATCCTGGTCGAGGATGCCCTCGTCACGCATCGAGTCCCCCACCACCCGCACCAGATAGTCCGGCTGCAGCCGGAACAGCCCGCGCGACACCCGCAACACGCGATCCACCCGCGCCTCGGAAAACAGCGGCTCGCCCGCGGCGATCCGCCCCAGCAACGGCAGTTCCAGCAGATCCGCATCCATCCGATCCACGGCAGCAGCCGGCAACCGGATGCCCCGCGACCGGTTCGGCTCGATCACCAACTGCCCCTTCGCCTCCAGCGCCCGCACATGCTTGAGCACCGCGCTGACATGCACCAACCCCACCGCCTGCCCGATCTCCGCCAGCGTGGGCGCCTGCCCCTCCCGCGCCATGCAGGCGCGGATGAAGTCGAGGATCTCGGATTGGCGGGAAGTCAGCTTCAGGCTCATGCAGATATGTTTTCACCTTTTCAGGTGAAAATACAGTGCATCAATGGTCGGATACGCCCGACCTGCCAGGTCAACCACCGGCATCGATGAAACGCGGGACCAAAGCCACCACAACCGCCGTCTCGCGGTCCGATGCAGGAGCCTGAGACGCGGATGGCCCCCGGATCAACCTGGCCCAGCGGCCACATCTTGACGCGCCGGTGATCGAGCCAGCCTGTCGCCCGCAGCCGCCAGCCGCGCACACGCCATTTCGGCCATCTCCAGCATCGTCCTGACATGCTCGCGATACACCTCGACACCCTCACGCAATCCGGCGTATGCGTCCGGACTGGAGAGATCAAGCCCGCAAGACACGTCGACGTCACGTGCCAGCACCAGCAACATGCAACGACGCCGCTGCGCAATGGGAAGCGAGCCAGCCAGATCCTCGATGTACTCCATCGTCGCATCATCGAAGCAGGGAGCGGAGCCCGTCAGCCGAACCGCTTTCCCATCGGACAGGTCTTGCGCAACACATGCATCTTCGGTCGCCATGATCGTTCTCCCGGAGAATTCCACGACAGGTGGACAGGATCCCGCCAGTCCCGGCTCCACCGCTTCACCGGGCCATGTCCGATTCTCCATGCCAGTGTCGCAATACATGCGACACCTCCAGCCTCGACCTCGAAGGCATCAGCCGGCCCCATCCATTCGGGCGGCCATGCAACCACCGCAGTCGTGCTGCAATCAGGCACGAAAAAACCCGCCGAATGGCGGGTTTCGTCGAGTTTTCAGGGAGACCCTGAAACAGGTTGTTGGTGCCCAAGAGGGGACTCGAACCCCTACGCCTCGCGGCGCTACCACCTCAAGGTAGTGCGTCTACCAGTTCCGCCACCTGGGCAGGTGTGTTGCTCAGTTTTTCGCCGGCTCGGTTGCTTCCGGCACCTCGCCCTGACCATTGGCCGGAGCGGGGGTTTCGGCTGGCGCTGCGGCCGGCACGGTGTTGTCGTTCGTTGCCGGAGCTGCCGCAGGAACTTCCGTGGCAGCAGGGGCCGCAGGAACTTCCGTGGCAGCAGGGGCCGCAGGTGTTTCAGTTGCGGGCTTCGACTCCTCCAGACCGGCCATCACGCCCAGGCCGGCTTCGTCGCTCTTCGGTGCGCCGTTGATGTGCATGAAGATGCCCATGCCCAGGCTCAGCAGGAAGAACAGCCCGGCGAGAACGCCGGTGGCACGGGTCAGGAAGGTGGCCGAGCCACGCGCACCGAACACCGTGCCCGAAGCGCCGCCACCAAAACCGGAACCGGCATCGGCACCCGCACCGTTCTGCAGCAGGATCAGCACGATCATGGCTGCAGCGATCAGGATGTAGAACACGCTGAAAATGACGAACATAAGGTTTCTTATCGAGCCTGTAGCGTCTGATGCGCCGCATGGCAGATGGCGAGGAAGTCGGATGCAGCCAATGCGGCACCACCGATCAGACCACCATCCACGTCCGACTGCGCAAACAATTCCGCGGCATTGGCCGCCTTGACGCTACCGCCGTAAAGCAGTCGGGTCAGACGGGCAATCATAGCATCTTCTTTTTCCAGTTGGCTACGAATGAACGCATGAATTTCCTGCGCCTGTTCCGGGCTGGCGGTACGGCCGGTGCCGATGGCCCAGACCGGCTCGTAGGCGATCACCGCGGTGTCGAAGCTGGCGATGCCATTGAGTTCAAGCACTGCCTGCAATTGCGCGGCGATCACCGCCTCGGTCTCGCCGGCCTCGCGCTGCTCCAGGGTTTCACCCACGCAGAGGATCGGAGTGAGGCCGCCGGCACGGGCGGCGGCGAACTTCCGGGCCACCTGCTCGTTGCTTTCGCCGTGGTACTGGCGACGCTCGGAATGGCCGACCAGAACCCAGCTGGCACCAATGTCCGCCAGCATCGCGGCGGAGACCTCGCCAGTGTAGGCACCCTGCCCCTCGTGCTCGCTGACGTCCTGCGCACCGATGCCCAATCCGGCGCCGGCATGCTGCCAGGCCAGCTCCGCCACATAGGGAAACGGCGGGAACACCGCCACGTCGATGTCACCCGGCATGCCCGCCACGACTTCGTCGAGCAAGCCCTTGGCCATCGAACGACTGCCGTGCATCTTCCAGTTGCCGGCCACGAATTTCTTGCGCATGGTCTGCTTCCGCCGAGGTCAAACGGCTAGCTTAACCAGTCACATGATTGATAGAAACCATCAAATCGGCCACGCCCTGCCCGCCTGGAGCTGGCTTCCCGCACCGGCGACGGCAAGAATGGAAAGCCTCCTTCTCCGGAACACCGCATGACTGCTTCACGTCCCTTGAGCCTGATCACCGGCGCCTCTTCCGGCATCGGCGCGGCGTTCGCCCGCAAGCTGGCCGCGCTCGGCCACGACCTGGTACTGACCGCGCGGCGAGCCGATCGGCTGCACGCGCTGGCCGATGAACTGCAGCAACGACACGGCAGCACGATCACCGTGCTGCCTTGCGATCTGGCCGATCCGGCCGCACCGGAACATCTGTGCGGCGAAATGGATGCACGCGGCCTGCAGGTGGACTGGCTGGTCAACAATGCCGGCTATGGCGTACCCGGCACCCTGGTCGACAACGCCTGGGCCACCCACGCGGACTTCCTGCAGGTGCTGCTGACCGCACCGACCGAGCTGGCCTGGCGATTGCTGCCCGGCATGCGCCAACGTGGATACGGTCGGGTGCTCAACATCGCTTCGCTGGCCGGTCATGTGCCCGGCACTGCCGGACACACCCTTTACGCCGCCAGCAAGGCCTATCTGATCAAGTTCTCGCAATCCTTGGCGCTGGAGAACCGGGCCTCCGGGGTGAACACCTGCGCGCTGTGCCCCGGGTTCACCTGGTCGGAATTCCACGACGTCACCGGCACCCGCGAGAAGATGAACCGGATGCCGGGCTTCATGTGGCTGACCGCGGAAGAAGTGGTGGACCAGGGCATCGCGGCAGTGGAACGCGGCGATGCCGTGTACGTCCCGGGCCGGGTCAACCGGCTGATCAAGCGATTGGTCCAGCTGATGCCCGACCGCCTGGCCCTGTACCTCTCGGCCAAGGAAGCCAGGCGCTACCGCAATACCTGATCCTGCCGCCTATTCCCGATTCTCCATTCCCTGTTCCCTGCTCAAATCAGCTTGATCTCGCGCAGCCGCTGCATCAGGTATTCATGCGAGCTGATCGAGGTGTCGTAGCGACGCGGGTTGTCCGGGGTGATGCATGACTCCAGCGGATCGAGCATCACGTCGGGATTCGGGTGCAGGAAGAACGGCACCGAGTAGCGCGGCTTGCGCGCGTTCTCGTTCTGCGGGTTCACCACGCGATGGGTGGTGGACGGGTACACGTGGTTGCTCAGCCGCTGCAGCATGTCGCCGATGTTGACCACGATGGCGTCGCCCTCGGTGGTGATCGGCAGCCACTCGCCTTCCCGGGTCAGCACTTCCAGCCCCTCGGCGCTGGCACCGACCAGCAGGGTGATGAAGTTGATGTCCTCGTGCGCGCCGGCGCGCACGTTGGGAATGTTGTCCTGGGTGATCGGCGGGTAGTGGATCGGACGCAGGATCGAGTTGCCGACGTCGGTCTTGTCCTCGAAGAAGTTCTCCGGCTGATCGATGTGCAGCGCCAACGCGCGCAGCACGCGGCTGCCGAGCTGGTCCAGCGCCTGGTACAGGCCGTAGCCGTACTGCTTGAACTGCGGCACTTCCGCCGGCCACAGGTTGGGCGGCATCACGTCGGCGAACTTCGAGTCGCGCGGGATCTCGCGGCCGATGTGCCAGAACTCCTTGAGGTCGGCGTACTGGCTGTCCTTGGCGGTTTCCACCTTGAACGGGGTGTAGCCGCGGGCGCCGCCGCTGCCGGCGACGTGGTACTGCATCTTGGTTTCCGTCGGCAGCGCGAAGAAACGCTGGAACACATCGTAGGAGCCGTCGATCAGCTCGCGCGGGATGCCGTGGCCGCTGATGCAGCAGAAACCGAATTCGCGGTAGGCCGCGCCGAGCTCCGCGACGAAGGCGTCGCGGTCGCTCTCATAGCGGCGGATGTCGAGGGTGGGAACGTGTTTCATGGTCGTGATCACCAGGCAGGGGCATGCGGTCAGTTGAGCCGTCACCGCAGGGACGGTGCACGTCGGGCCAATCCTTGGCGACCTGATGCCACTACAGGTTCACGAGCGTTCGGCGGCGGATTTTACAACCGCGGCGAGCTTCTCGGCCAACTGCCGCACTTCAGCCGCATCGGCGCCCTCCACGGTGACCCGCACCAGTGGTTCGGTGCCCGAGGCCCGCAGCACCACCCGGCCGCGTCCTTCCAGCACCCGCTCGACCTCGGCCAGCGCCTGCTTCACCTCGTCGCTGGCCAGCGAACGGCGTGAGCCGACCGCGCGCACGTTCAGCATGACCTGCGGCATCTTGTGCAGCCCCTGGCGCGCCGTGGCCAGGTCTTCGCCCGACTGGCCCAGCGCTTCCAGCACCGCCAGCGCGGCGACGATGCCGTCGCCGGTGGTAGCCCGGTCCAGGCACAGGATGTGGCCGGAGGTTTCGCCGCCGAGCACGCCGCCGTGTTCCTTCAGCTGCTGCATCACGTAGCGGTCACCCACGTTGGCGCGCAACAGCGGCACGTCAAGCTCGGCCAAGGCCAGCTGCAGGCCATAGTTGCTCATCAGCGTGCCGACCACCGGCCCGGACAGGCAGCCACGCGCATGCCAGCTGCGGGCCAGCACGTAGAGAATGTCGTCGCCATCGGCCAGCACGCCATGGCGATCCACCAGCTGCACGCGGTCACCGTCGCCATCGAACGCGATGCCGATGTCCGCACCGTGTGCCAGCACCGCCTGCTGCAATGCCTGCGGATGGGTCGAGCCGACCTCGCGGTTGATGTTGAAGCCGTCCGGCTTGTCGCCGATGGCGGTCACCTCGGCGCCCAGCTCGGCAAAGACCCGCGGTGCTACCTGATAGGTCGCGCCATGGGCGCAATCGAGTACCAGCTTCATGCCATGCAGGCTGAAGTCCTCGGTCACCGTGGCCTTGCAGTATTCGGCATAGCGCGCCACCGCATCATCAAGGCGGCGCGCCTTGCCCAGTTGCTCGGAAGACACCGTGCTGAAGGCCGCCTCCAGCTCCGCTTCGATCGCCAGCTCGACCTCGTCGGACAGCTTCTCGCCATCGGCGGAGAAGAACTTGATGCCGTTGTCGTGATGCGGATTGTGCGAGGCGCTGATCACGATGCCGGCCTGCGCCCGGATCGTGCGGGTGAGAAAGGCCACCGCCGGCGTCGGCATCGGCCCCAGCAGGCAGACATCGGCACCGGCGGCAACCAGCCCCGCCTCCAGGGCGGATTCGAACATGTAGCCCGACACCCGGGTGTCCTTGCCGATCACCACCGTCGGCTTGCCCTTGCTGCCGCGTGCCAGCACGCTGCCGACCGCACGGCCCAACTGCAGCATGAAATCCGCGCTGATCGGCCACTGCCCGACCAGCCCGCGGATGCCGTCCGTACCGAAGAATTTGCGCTGGCTCATCGTGGGGCGTCGTTCCTGGAAGGGTTGTGGGTTGCCGCTGCCGGCGTCATTCGTCATCAGGCCATCGCGGCATCGTCGGCCGGTCTTCGCGGCGCGGCACGCTGTCGACGGCGTGCAAGGCCTGCCATACCTTCAGCGCATCGACCGTGGCCGCCACGTCGTGCACGCGCACCATCCGCGCTCCGCGCTGGGCAGCGATCACCGCCGCTGCCACCGAGCCGGCAACGCGCTCGACCGGATCGGTGCGACCGGTCAGGGCCCCGATCATCGATTTGCGCGACAGGCCGACATAGACGCCGCTGCCCAGATCGGCGAAACGCTCCAGCGCGGCCAGCAGGGCCAGATTGTGCTGCAGCGTCTTGCCGAAGCCGAAACCGACGTCGACCATCACCTTGCGCCGGTCGATCCCGGCCAATTCGCAGGCAAACAGGCGGTCGGTGAGAAAGCGGTGCACCTCGCCAACCACGTCGTCGTAATGCGGCTCGGCCTGCATGCTGCGCGGCTCGCCCTGCATGTGCATCAGGCACACCGGCACGCCGAGCTGCGCCGCCGCTTCCATCGCACCTTCGCGGCGCAGCGCGTACACGTCGTTGATCATGCCGGCACCGGCCGCCACCGCCGCACGCATCACCTCCGGCTTGGAGGTGTCCACGGCGATCGGCAAGGCGGTGCGGGCAACCAATTGCTCGACCACCGGCAGCACCCGGCGCAACTCCTCCTCGACCGGCACGTCGGCCGCGCCGGGGCGGGTCGACTCACCGCCGATGTCGAGCATGTCGGCGCCCTGCTCCGCCAGCGCCAGGCCATGGGCCACGGCGGCCTCGACGCTGTCGTGGCTGCCGCCGTCGGAAAACGAGTCAGGGGTGACATTGATGATGCCGACCACCCGGGGACGATCCAACTGCAGCGGGCGTCCCGCGCAATCGAGCACCGGGGCGAACCAGTCGCTGGACATGTTCATCGAACCTGCTGCGTGAGGAAGGTGGTCATGCCGACTGCTGGCCGCCGAGCTCGCCCATGAAGCGGCGATAGTGGCGCAGTTCGGTGATCGAATCGCGGATGTCGGACAGCGCGGTATGCGCCGATTCCTTGCCCACGCCGCGTGCGATCTCCGGCGCCCAGCGCCGTGCCAGCTCCTTGAGCGTGGACACGTCCAGGTTGCGGTAGTGGAAATAGCGCTCCAGCCGCGGCATCTGCCGATGCAGGAAGCGGCGGTCCTGGCAGATCGAGTTGCCGCACATCGGCGACTTGCCCGGTGGCACCCAGGCGCGCAGGAACTCCACCGTGGCCTGCTCGGCCATGGCGTGATCGGTCTCGGAAATCAGCACTTGCCGCCACAGCCCCGACTTGTGGTGCTGGTTGGTGTTCCAGCTGTCCATCGATTCCAGCCGGTCGATCTCGTGGCGGATCGCAAACACCGGGCCATCGGCGAGCACGTTGAGCTGCTTGTCGGTGACCACCGTGGCGATCTCGAGGATCGAATCGTTGTCGGTGTCCAGACCGGTCATCTCCAGATCGATCCAGATCAGGTTTTCTTCGTGGGCTTGGCTCATGGAATCTCCTTGTCGGCGCAGTTTATCAGCCTTGTCCGGCATGCCGACCCTGCCGCATGCGATCATCGATGGATGCAGACCTTTTTCTGGCACGACTACGAAACCTCGGGCGCCGACGCCCGCCGCGACCGCCCCCTGCAGTTCGCCGGCATCCGCACCAATCTGGAGCTTGAAATCATCGATGAGCCGGTGATGTTCTACGGCAAGCCGCCGCAGGAGATGCCACCGCATCCGGACGCCTGCCTGGTCACCGGGATCACCCCGCAACAGGCCGAGCGCGAGGGCGTGATCGAGGCCGAATTCGCCGCCCGTGTCCACGAACAACTGGCCCGGCCCGGCACCTGCGGGGTCGGCTACAACTCGTTGCGCTTCGATGACGAGTTCACCCGCCAGATGCTCTACCGCAACTTCCACGAGCCTTACGGCCGCGAGTGGGAGAACGGCAATTCGCGCTGGGACCTGATCGACCTGGTGCGGATGTGCCAGGCGTTGCGCCCGGAGGGCATCGTCTGGCCGCTGCGCGAGGACGGCACGCCCAGCTTCCGGCTGGAGCACCTTGCCAGCGCCAACCAGCTGACCCAGGAACGCGCCCACGACGCGCTGTCCGACGTGCATGCACTGATCGACCTGGCCCGGCTGATCCGTGCCCGCCAGCCGCGGCTGTGGGACTGGTACTACGCGCTGCGCCGCAAGCAGAAGGCGCTGTCCCTGCTGGACGCGGTGAACATGACGCCACTGGTGCACGTGTCCTCACGCTATCCCGCCAGCCGCCATTGCCTGGCGGTGATCGCGCCGCTGGCACCGCACCCGACCCGCGCCGGCGAGGTGATCGTGTATGACCTTTCCGTCGACCCGGCCCACTGGCTGGCGCTGGACGAGGAAGGCATCGCCGACCGCGTGTTCACCGCCCGCGCCGACCTGCCCGAGGGCGTCGAGCGCATCCCGCTGCGCACCGTGCGCGCCAACCATGCGCCGGCGCTGGCGCCGTTGTCGGTGCTGCAGGGCGTGTCGCTGGAACGCCTGCAACTGGATCTGGACCGCTGCCTGGCGCATCGCGACGTGCTGCGCGCGGTGGATGGCCTGCCGGAAAAGCTGCGCCGGGTATTCGGGCAGGCCTCCGAGTTGCCGCCGCCGGAAGACCCCGAGCTGGCCCTGTACGGCGGTGGCTTCCTGTCCGATGCCGATCGGCGGCTGCTGGGCGAGGTCCGCGCCACGCCACCGGAACAATTGGGCCAGCGCGACTTCCCGTTCCGCGATCCGCGCTACCCCGAACTGCTGCTGCGCTATCGCGCGCGCAATTGGCCGGAAACCCTCGACGCCGTCGATGCCGCCCGCTGGGAAGCTTTCCGCCAGGCCCGCCTGACCCGCCACACCGCACTGACCGGCCTGACCCTGGAAGACTATTTCGCGCGCATCGACGAACTGCGCCACGACCCCGCCACCAGCAACCGGCAAGCCCTGCTCGACCAGTTGCAGGCCTGGGGCAAACACCTCGCCGACACACTCACCCCGTAGGACGGGCACTGCCCGCCGCAAGCCCGCACGACCACCATGCCGAAAACCTACTTCACCCCCGCCACCTTCCGCTTCCTGCGCTCGCTCGCCCGCCACAACAACCGCGAGTGGTTCCACGCGCACAAGCCCGACTACGAACGCCATCTGCGCGAACCCTTCCTGGAACTGATCGCCGACCTGCAGGAGCCATTGGCGAAGATCAGCCCGCATTACCGTGCCGATCCACGCAAGAACGGCAGCTCGCTGTACCGGATCTTCCGCGACACCCGTTTCTCCCACAACAAGCTGCCGTACAAGACCTGGCAGGGCTCGCGCTTCTTCCACGTGCGCCGCCACGAGATCCAGGCACCCGGTTTCTACCTGCACATCGAGCCGGACGGCTGCTTCGCCGGCGGCGGCATGTGGCATCCCGAATCCGACGCGCTCAAGCACATCCGCGAATTCCTGGTCGACAACCCGGAAGCCTGGAAGCGTGCCACGCGCAGCAAGGCCTTCAGCAGCCACTTGCAGCTGACCGGCGACACGCTGATCCGCCCGCCCCGTGGCTACGACCCCGCCCACGAGCTGATCGACGACCTCAAGCGCAAGGATTTCATCGCCAGCACCACCTTCAGCGAGGAACTGGCCTGTTCCGACGAGCTGCTGCCGTGGACGGTCGACATCTTCCAGCGCGTGGCACCGCTGGTCGATTACCTGTGCGCCGCGCAGGAGCTGGAGTTCTGAAGAGCGCGAAGCGAGAAGCGAGTAGAGACCGGCAGCTCCAAAGCACTCTCTCACTCCTCACTTCTCTGCACTCACTCCTCGCCTCATGGCCAGCGCCACGCAGATCAAGGCGGTGAACGCCACGTAATGCGCCGGCGCCAGCGCGCCCAACCGATGGGCCAGCAGGCCGATCAGCGGCGGGGTGAGGCCACCGAACAAGGCATAGGCGACGTTGTAGGAAAACGACACGCCGGAGAAGCGCACCGCCGGCGGAAACGCGGTCACCATCAGTGCCGGCACCACTCCGACCACGCCCACCGCGAAACCCGCCAGCGCATACAGCATCAGGAAATGGCCGGCGCCCGCCTGCAGGTCCAGGTACAGCAGGTAACCGCAAGCCAGAAGTCCCAGCGAACCGAGCAGCAGCACCCGCGCCAGTCCGGCCCGGTCGGCCCACCAGCCGAAGAACAGGCAACCCAGCGCCAGCGTGAACGAGGCGATGCTGTTGCCCAGGAAAGCCTGCGCCGGCGCCATGCCGAACATCGACTGCACCAGCGATGGCGTCATCAGGATCAACACCACGATCGCCGCGGTCAGCATCCAGGTCACCAGCATCGACAGCAGCACCGCCGGCAGGTGGCGCTGGAATACCAGGCGCAGCGGCAGGCCGGCGGCCAGCGTCTTGTTGGCATGCATGTCCTTGAAGACCGGTGTCTCGCTCAGCCAGCGGCGCAGCCACACCGCGAAAAAGCCGAACACGCCACCGGCGAGGAACGGCAGCCGCCAGCCGAAATCGAGTACCTCGGCCGGGCTCAGCTGGCGATTGATCGCCGCGGCCACCAGCGAGCCGATCAGGATGCCCACGGTCAATCCGGAGGTGAGGCTGGCGCAGGCCAGGCCCACCCGCCCGCGCGGCACGTGCTCGGCCACGAACACCCAGGCACCGGGCACTTCGCCGCCCACCGCGATGCCCTGCACCACCCGCAACAGAAGCAACAGCAACGGCGCCAGCATGCCCGCCTGGGCATGGACCGGCAGCAGGCCGATCGCCAAGGTCGGCAGCGCCATCAGGAACACGCTGAGGGTGAACATGCGCTTGCGCCCCAGCTTGTCGCCGTAATGCGCCATCACGATGCCGCCCAGCGGCCGCGCCAGATAGCCGGCCGCGAAAATCCCGAACACTTGCAGCTGGGCCAGCCAGGGCGCGGTGTGCTGGGGAAAGAACAACTGCCCCAGCGGCACCGCGAAGAACACGAACACCACGAAATCGTAGAACTCCAGCGCACCACCGAGTGCGGCCAGGATCAGTGTGCGCGCATCGCGTCGGTCCAGCGCCCGTGTCGGCATGGCATCCGGTGGCGGGATGGAGGCATCGGTCATCGGCAAAACCCGGTGGATCGGTGGCGGTGGCCCGGTAACTTACAACACTCCACGGCGGCTGCCAGGCATGCGGAATATTCCTATGGCGCAAGCCCGCGACAACTGCTTCACTGCGACCATCCAAGTCAGCGGAACCGCTGCTGGCCCACATCATCAAAAAGGAGGTTGATCGAATGAGCATGAGCAAGCGCCTCGGTGCCGAATTCTTCGGCACGTTCTGGCTGGTTTTCGGTGGCTGCGGCAGTGCCATCTTCGCGGCGGCATACCCGGAACTGGGCATCGGCTTCGCCGGCGTCGCGCTGGCCTTCGGCCTGACCGTGCTGACCATGGTCTATGCGGTCGGCCACATCTCGGGTGGCCACTTCAATCCGGCAGTGACCGTGGGCCTGTTTGCCGGCGGCCGTTTTTCCGGCAAGGACGTGCTGCCCTACGTGATCACCCAGGTGATCGCCGCGATCGCCGCCGGTGGCGTGCTGTACCTGATCGCCAGTGGCAAGCCCGGTTTCGACGTCGCCGCCGGCAGCTTTGCCTCCAACGGCTTCGGTGAGCATTCGCCCGACCAGTACAGCCTGGGCGCGGTGATCGTGGCCGAACTGGTGCTTACCGCGTTCTTCCTGATCGTGATCCACGGTGCCACCGACAAGCGTGCGCCGGCCGGTTTCGCCGGCATCGCCATCGGCCTGGCGCTGACCCTGATCCACCTGATCGGCATTCCGGTCAGCAACACCTCGGTCAACCCGGCCCGCTCCACTGGCGTGGCGCTGTTCCATGGCGGCTGGGCGGTCGAGCAGTTGTGGGTGTTCTGGCTGGTGCCGCTGGTCGGCGGCATCATCGGCGGCCTGATCTACCGCGGCCTGCTGGAAAGCCGCGACTGATCGCGCCATCCATGGCGCACGAAGACCCCGCCATCCGGCGGGGTCTTCGTTTTCAGGCCTCGGAAAAGGCGAAGGCCAGCACGTCGGCGATCGCGTCGGTATCAGCCAGGCACATCAGCAGGCGCTCCACGCCCAAGGCCACGCCGGCGCAGTCGGGCATGGCGTCGAGCAGGTCGAGCAGGTTTTCGTCGATCGGTATTTCCTGCAGGCCGCGTTCGCGGCGTACCGCATTGTCACGCTCGAACCGATCTTCCTGTTCATCGGCATCGTTGAGCTCGTGATAACCGTTGGCCAGCTCGTAACGCCCCAGGTACAGCTCGAAGCGCTCGGCCACCGGCGGATCGTCCGCGCGGATTTTCGCCAGCGCACACTGGCTGGCCGGATAGTCGTGGATCACCGTGATGCGGTCGCGCGGAAACGCCGGCTGCAGGCGGTGGGTGATCAGCAGATCGAGCCAGTCGTCGCGGCCCAGTCCGTCCGGGCCGATGCCGAACTCGGCCAGCGGCGCGCGCAAGGTGTCGATGTCGGCCAGCAGCGGATCGATGCCCAGTTCGTCGAGGAACAACTGGCGGTACGTGGTCACCACCACCTCAGCCCGCCGATCCACCAGCGCCAGCGCCTGCTGCACCAGCGCCACGGTCTCGTCCATCAGCTGCCGGTGATCCCAGCCCACCCGGTACCACTCCAGCATGGTGAACTCGGGGTTGTGGCGGCCGCCGGCCTCGCCGTTGCGGAACACCCGGCCCAGCTCGTAGCAGTCGCCCACGCCCTCGGCCAACAGGCGCTTGAGCGGATACTCCGGCGAGGTGCGCAGCCAGCGCTCGCGCGCACCGGCATCGACGTGGCCACTGAAGCGGGTGCTGAAACTCTCGATGTTCGGATCGGTGTTGCCGGCGGCGGAGAGGATCGGCGTCTCCACCTCCAGCACCTCGCGCTCGTCGAAGAAGCGGCGGATCAGGCGGTAGAGTTTTGCGCGCAGGTGCAGTGCGCCGGCATCGGCGACATCACCCTTGTGCCTCTGGCGCCTGCGCGGAAGCGGATGCATTGAGGGTTGATCGCCCAGGGCCTGCGCGATCGCGGCCAACACGTCATCCGTGCGCAGCAATGCATCGTCGTTCCAGAACCGCAGCACGCGGAAACCTGCTGCCTGCAGATCCTTGGTGCGCTGCGCGTCATGCGCCTGCCGCTCGGCGTGCTGGCCGCCATCCAGCTCCACGATGAGCCGATGCTCGATGCAGCAGAAATCGGCGTAGTAGCCGATCACCGGATGCTGGCGGCGGAACTTCACGCCCAACTGGGCGGCGCGCAGGCGCGACCACAGCTTGCGTTCGGCATCGGTCTGGTTGCGGCGCAGTTGCCTTGCCCGGTCCATCAGCGGGGTTCTCCTTTTGAAAAGCGTCGCCCACTTTCACCGCGAAGCGCGGGGGCGAAAAAGTGAGCCAGGCCTTTTCCTTGCGCAGGAGCCGGGTGCTTTTTCGCGAAGAGCGTCCCCCTCACCTCGGCCCTCTCCCCCGGCACAGCCGGGGGAGAGGGAGTCCAACCGCCAACCTTCCTGCCCCCTCTCCCCCGGCTTTGCCGGGGGAGAGGGCCGAGGTGAGGGGGACGCTTTTCGCAGGAGGCTTGATGGTCAGGCTTCATGCTGATCCAGCAGCGCCAGCAATTGCGCCTCGTCCCACACCGCCACGCCCAGCTCGCGGGCCTTGTCCAGCTTGGAACCGGCCTCTTCGCCAGCCACCACCACGCTGGTCTTTTTCGACACCGAGCCGGCGACCTTGGCACCCAGCGCCTCCAGCCGTGCCTTGGCCTGGTCGCGGCTGAGCGTGGCCAGGGTGCCGGTGAGCACGAAGGTCTGGCCGCTCAACGCGGCCTCGGTGGCCTCGGCGGTTTCGGGAATCGCGTCAAGCAACCGCCGCATGGCAGCTTCGTCGCCCGCCAGTTTTGCCAGCGACGCCGGATCGGCCAGGAATCGCTCCAACCCGATCGCGGCCGCCTGCGGCACGCCAGCCGTGATCCAGTGCGCCGCCCCACCCGCCTGCAGTTGCGCCAGCGAGGGGAAATGCGTGGCGATCAGCTGGCAGCTCTTGGGGCCGAGCTTGGGAATGTTCGCCATGCCCAGCAGCACGCCCAGGTCCAGCCGCTCGCGCAGGCGTGGCGAAGGGTCGGACTCATCGCTGAAGACGATGCCCTCGGCCAGCAGCGCGTCGACCACCTTCTGGTTTCCCGGCTGGGCGAAGAAGCCGGCGATGGAATCGGCCACTTCGGCGCCGATGTCGGGCAACACGCGCAGCACGCGGGCCGGCATGCCGCGCACCAGCTCGAGCCGACCCAGCCACGCGGCCAGCGTCTTGGCCGTGCTTTCGCCGATGTGCATGATGCCCAGCGCGAACAGGAATCGCGCCAGCGTGGCGTGCTTGCTCGCGGCAATGCCGTCGACCAGGTTCTCGGCCCATTTGGTCGCGATCTTGCCGTTCCTGACTGTCTCCGGCGTGGTGCCGTCACGCTCGTCGATGCGCTGCTTCATGTCGACGAAGTCGTCCACGCCCAACCGGTACAGGTCGGCCGGCGTGTGCACGATGTCCAGCTCGACCAGCGCCTCGGCGAAGCGCTCGCCCAGGCCTTCGATGTCCATCGCGCGGCGCGAGGCGAAGTGGATCAGCGCCTCCTTGCGCTGGGCCGCACAGATCAGGCCGCCCGAGCAGCGATACGCTGCCGCGCCCTCCTCGCGCAGCAGCGCCGAGCCACACACCGGGCAATGCGTGGGCATCTGCCACGGTTCGGTGCCGTCGGGCCGTTCGCTCTCGACCACGCGCACCACTTCGGGAATCACGTCGCCGGCACGGCGCACGATCACCGTGTCGCCGATGCGCGCATCCAGCCGCGCCACCTGGTCGGCGTTGTGCAAGGTGGCGTAGGTGACGGTGACGCCAGCCACCTGCACCGGCTCCATCCGCGCGCGCGGCGTGGCTGCGCCGGTGCGGCCGATCTGCACCTCGATGTCGAGCAGGCGCGTGGTCTGCTCCTGCGCCGGGAACTTGTGCGCGATCGCCCAGCGCGGCGCGCGCGAGACGAAGCCCATCTCGCGCTGACCGGCGTAATCGTCCAGCTTGTAGACCACGCCGTCGATGTCATACGGCAAGCCGTCGCGCTTCTCGCCGATGCGGCGGAAATAGGCCAGGAGGCCGTCAAAGCCGCGCGCCACGTCCACCTCGGGCGAGACCGGGAAGCCCCATTCGCGCAACTGCTGCAAGGTGGCCGAATGCGTCGGCGGCAGCTCGCCGCCCTCGACCACGCCGATGGCGTAGGCGAAGAAGCTCAGCCGTCGCTTGGCGGTGATCGCCGGATCAAGCTGGCGCAGCGAACCGGCCGCGCCATTGCGCGGATTGGCCAGCGGTTTCTCGCCATGCGTGCGGGCATGCTCGTTGAAGGCCTCGAAATCCTTGCGCAGCATGATCACCTCGCCGCGCACCTCCAGCACTTCGGGCCAGCCCTCGCCGCGCAGGCGCAGCGGAATCGCGCGCACGGTGCGCAGATTGGCGGTGACATCCTCGCCGGTCTCGCCGTCGCCGCGGGTGGCGCCCTGCACGAACACGCCGTGCTCGTAGCGCAGGCTGATCGCCAAGCCGTCCAGTTTCGGCTCCACCGAAAACACCGGCTCGCGCCGGTCCAGCGTCTGCTCGATGCGCCGCTCGAACTCGGCCACCTCGCGGAAACGCTCGCGCTCGGAATCACCATCCTGCTCGAAGGCGTTGCCCAGCGACAGCATCGGCATCGCGTGGCGCACCTCGGCAAAACCGCCCCGCGCCCGTGCACCGACCTTGCGGGTCGGCGAATCGGGCGTGGCCAGCTCGGGGTATTGCGCCTCCAGCGCCTCCAGCTCGCGCATCAGGCGGTCGTACTCGGCGTCGGTGATGTCGGCGTCGTCGAGTACGTGGTAGCGGTAGTTGGCGTGTTCGATCCGTTCGCGCAGCGCGGCAACGCGGGTGGCGGTTTCGGCCGGGGCCGGGCGATCGGTCATGCGGGTCTCCTTCGTGTCCGCCGCATTTTAGCGAACGAACGTGGCGACACCGCGCTCCGCGTTCACCGATGCAGGTGGCCGGCGGCCTCGGGCTGGTAGGTGATGTCCAGCACCTTGAAGCGGCGGGTGCGGCCGTCCGGCGTCGGCCAGTCGATGCCCTGGCCACGCGCCAGGCCGAGCAGGGCACTGCCCACGGGCGCGAAGATCGACACCGTGCCGGCGGCACCGGCGGCGGACGGATAGACCAGGGTCAGGGTCAGCTGCTCGCCGTTGCCCTCGTCCTCGAACGCGACGGTGGAGTTCATCGTCACGATGTCACCGGGCATCTCGGCCGGCTCGACCACCTCGGCACGGTCCAGCTCGGCCACCAGCGGCGCCAGCTTGTCCGCCTCCGCCGGCGGCAGTCGCTCCAGCAACGCCTCGAGGCGTTCCATGTCCAGACGGGAAACAGTGATTGCCGGCTTGTTGCTCATGGTCTTTCCTGAAGCTCGCAGTGTCGTCGCGCAAAAGCACACGCCGGAACGAAAACGCTCCGGCGCGCGGGTTGTCCGGGTTGAACTGCACGGTGCGGAGATGACCGGCAGATGAAACGGTGCCCACTTTGCGGACAGTGACGGCGAAAAAAAAGCTGTCACAGCAAGTATCATTGCCGGCCATGTCATCCCCCGCCGCCACGGCCGCCGACGAGACGCCAGCCTCCCCCGTGCCGGCAGCGCAAGACTTCGACGAGTCATCCCGATCCTCACGCGAACGCTTCCGCGGCCTGCTGTGGCTGGTGGCGGCGGCGTTCTTCATGCAATCGCTGGATTCCACCGTGGTCAACACCGCGGTACCGGCGATGGCCGAGGCGCTGAAGGTGACGCCGCTGGGCATGCGCACCGCGCTGACCAGCTACGTGCTGACCCTGGCCATCCTGATTCCCGCCAGTCCGTGGCTGTGTGACCGCTTCGGCACGCGCCGGGTGTTCGGTGCGGCGATCGTCGTGTTCGGCCTCGGCTCGCTGGCCTGCGGCGTGTCACAGACCCTGCCCCAGCTGATTGCCGCCCGCGTGCTGCAAGGCGTGGGCGGCGCCTCGCTGATGCCGGTGGGGCGCTACGTGCTGGTCCGCTCGATCGAGAAGCGCGAGTTCGTGCGCGCGATGAGCACGGTATCCACCTTCGGCCTGCTCGGCTCGGTGCTGGGGCCGCTGCTGGGCGGCGCGATCGTCGAGTTCACCTCGTGGCGGCTAATCTTCCTGATCAACGTGCCGGTGGCGATCGCCGGGGTCTGGATGAACCGGCGCGACATGCCCGATTACCGGCTCGACCACACCCACCGCTTCGATTTCTCCGGCTTCCTGCTGTTTGCCGCCGCCTCGGCGCTGCTGCTGGCCGCGTCGGAACTGGCCGGCAGCACGCCGGTGCCGTGGGCGCGGATGGGGCTTTACGGCGTGGTCGCGGTGCTGCTGGGCGCGGTCTACGTCTGGCACAGCCGCCGCACCGAGCACCCGGTGGCCGACCTGAAGCTGCTGCGCATCCGCAGCGTCTGGGTCGGCATCGCCGGCAACCTGTTCACCCGCCTGGGCATCTCCGGCATGTTCCTGCTGCTGGTGCTGTTCCTGCAGGTCGGCTGCGGCTGGTCGCCGCTGATGGCCGGCCTGATGATGGTGCCGCAGGCCGCCGGCTCGATCGCCGCCAAGTGGGTGATCAACCGCGCGCTGATCCACTTCGGCTACCGCCGCCTGCTGATCGGCAACACCTTGATCGTGGCCCTGCTGCTGGCCAGCTTCGCCCTGCTCGGCCCCACTTCGCCGATGTGGGTCATCGCCCTGCTGACCTTCTGCTACGGCGCCTTCTCCGGCACCCAGTACACCGCCATGAACACCCTGGTCTACCAGGACGTGGAGGTGAAGCACGCCTCGATGGTGTCGTCGCTGGCCTCGACCATGCAGTACCTGGCGATGAGCTTCGGCATCGCGCTGGCCACGCTGCTGATGGAGGCGATGCTGCAGGGCCATGCCAACGAACACTACGTGGTGGCCTTCCGCTGGACGGTGCTGTTGCTGGGCCTGGTCACTGCCGTGGCCAGCCGCGTGTTCGGTCGCCTGGGCAAGGACCGCCCCGCCACCAAGGCCGTGCCCGCCAGGGCCTGAACGATCGCGACAAGCATGTAGCATGAGGCATCCGCGCAGCCCCCTCACCGCCTCATGCACCACGCCAGCGACATCCTGTTCACCCTGTTCATCGTGTTCGTGGCCGCCCAGATCGGCGGCGAGATCGCGCAGCGCCTGAAGCTGCCCGGCGTGGTCGGCGAGATCGCCGCCGGCTGCGTGATCGGGCCCTCCCTGCTCGGCTGGATCAGCCCGGAACAGATCCTTCCCGGCACGCCGCTGGACGTGCTGGCCGAGATCGGCGTGATCCTGCTGCTGTTCGCGGTGGGCCTGGAAACGCGGCTGGACGACCTGAAGCGGGTTGGCCGCAGCGCCTTCGCGGTCGGCGTGATCGGCGTGATCGTGCCGTTCGCGATGGGCAGCGTGTGGGCGCATGGCAACGGCTTCGACTGGAATCGCTCGCTGTTCGTCGCCGCCGCCTTCGTCGCCACCTCGGCCGGCATCACCGCCCGCGTGCTGCAGGAGCTGGGCGCGCTGCAGCGGGTCGAGAGCAAGGTGATCCTGGGCGCGGCGGTGATCGACGACATCCTGGCCATGCTGCTGCTGGGCGTGGTCACCTCGCTGCAGGGCGGCGGCCATGTCGATGCCACCCACCTGCTGTTGGTGCTGGCCGGCGCGATCGGCTTCATCGTGGTGATCGGCTGGGGCGGCACCCGGGTGATGCGCTGGAACTCCGGCTGGATGGACAAGCCGCTGGGCCCGCATTCGCCGCTGATGATCGTGCTGGCGCTGTGCCTGGGCCTGGCCTGGCTGTCCACCCGCTTCGGGCTGGCCGCGATCATCGGCGCCTTCCTCGCCGGCATGATCGCCTCGGAAAGCCGCCAGCGGCACGTGCTGGAAGAACAGAGCAAGCCCCTGCTGGCCCTGCTCACGCCGATCTTTTTCGTGCTCACCGGCAGCAAGGTCGACCTGCATGCGCTGGCTGGCGCCGATGCGCTGCTGATGCTGGCGGTGGTCACGGTGATCGCGATCGTCTCCAAGTTCATCGGCGGCTGGCTGGGTGCGCTGGCACTGGGCCGGCGCAGCGCCAGCATCGTCGGCGTCGGCATGGTGCCGCGTGGCGAAGTCGGCATCGTGGTGGCCACGCTGGGCCTGGCCGCCGGCGTCTTCGACAACCGCATCTACGCCATCATCGTGGCGATGTCGCTGCTCACCGCGATGGTCACGCCACCCATGCTGGCGTGGTTGCTGCGAAGCGCGGATGCGAGGCCATCGACGTGATGCGGATTGCCTTCATCCGCATCTGCCGGTCTGCTAGGCTCGACCATCCCCGCAAAACCGAGGCTCCGCATGGAATGGATGCTGCACGCCAGCCGCCTGCTCACCGGATCTCCGGCCGTGGTGATGTCCTGCATGATGCTCCTGAGCATGGTCCTGATCACCGCGACATGCCTGCTGTGGCGGCGATTGCGGAGCCATGCGGCGGGGCGCGTCGCCCTCGGTGCCATGATCGCCGTGGACACGCTGTGCACGATCACCCTGCTCGGGCTGCCGGTCGGCGTTGCCGACCTGCGGGTCGAGCTGATCCATCACTACGGCATTGATGGCGACGGCGTGATCGTCCGCAACTCGCCAACCGCCTCGCTCTACAACAACCGCCCCGTCCATGCCTACGACGTCGTGATTCGCACCGGCGACGGCAAGGTGCACGAAACCCGTTTCCGCTCCGACGCTTTCAACGTCTGGCCGCCGACCAACCGGGTCAGCTATCCGGATGTGGGTGACCACTTCACCGCCCGCTATCTGCCGCACCATCCCGACGACTTCATCATCCTGGCCGACGACGATACCCCGTGGGCCAGAAGCCTGCGTTGCAGGGAACTCGGCGCCGATCTGGCCGAAGCCTACGTCACCCTGGCCGTGGCCTCCGACGTGCCCCACTACCAGAAGGCCTACAAGGACGCGATGGCCGTCATGATCAACGCCGGCTGCCCGGTCGATGATCCACAAGCCATGCCGCCCGCGCTGAACCGGTCAAAAACGGGGTCAGGTTCACTTATCGATTTGAATAAGTGAACCTGACCCCGTTTTGGCCCCGTTTTTGCCCGGTTGCGGATCATGTCCGGTTGTCGCTCAATATCACCACGTCTGAAGGAGGCATGTCCGTGAGCAAAGTCATTGTCAGGACTGGTGTTGCCGCGCTTCTCGGCTGCGCGTCCCTGTCTGCGGTCGTGGCACCGGTTCATGCTCAAGAGTATCAGCCGTACTACGGCAACACTGCGTTCGGGAATGCGGCGGCCAACACCTTTCTGAACAGTGAGATCAACCGCACCATGCTCGACGCCGTGCCGAATGGCCGATCGTCGGAGCGGAACGATCGTCGGACACCGCCGACGCCGCCGCCTCTCTACACCCTCCCGATAGAATCCCAGGTCGAGGTTACGGCGCTCGAAGCGTTGCGGCCGGGCCTGCAACGTCAATGGCGCACACATGGCCAGCAGGCGGCGCAGCGCTGGTATGTCGCCGCCGGCCGGAAGATCGGTGGGCAAATGGGTGCGCTCCTCGCCGAATATCGCCGCCGCGCCGCGCGCGATGGCCGCGCGCCAGCCGATCGCTGGTATCTCGAGCAGGCGCGCGAAGCCGGTGCACGGATCAGCGCGGCCGATTGACACGTGGGGGCGTCCCCGCCCCAGCACGTAACCGGCGAAACCCTCCAGGTGCGCGGGAAGCCCGGGATCATCCAGCCCCCTCTGGCCCAGCAGCCGATGCGGAAAATCCAGCGGCGTCAACCTCGCCGTGGTGGCATAGGCATTGGCCAGCAACGCGCCCGGCTCCTGCTCTGCGGCCGCCTTGTCCGAGTCGTGTCGCTTCCCACCCGGCATCCGGCTCAACCGAGCCATGCATGCACTCCGTGACGTGATCCGGGCCTGCATATCCGGCACGCAGCGCCACTGTCCGGCATCGCCAAAACGACAAAACGGGCGGATTCAAACGGGGTCAGGTTCACTTGTCGATTTGAATAAGTGAACCTGACCCCGTTTGAACCCGTTTCCACTTGGCCTCGTTTGCGGCACGATCGGCGCAAGGGGTAACCATGAAGATACTGATCCTTGGCGGCTACGGCGTCTTCGGCGGCCGTCTGGCCGAACTGCTGGCAGGTCTTGCGGAACTGGAACTGCTCATCGCCGGCCGCAACCGGCAACGCGCCGAAGCATTCTGCGCTCGCTACCCGGGGCCGGCGCGAGTCCGGCCCGTGGCCCTGGATCGCACCGACATCGTCCAGGGCCTGAGCGAGCACCAGCCCGCCTTGGTGGTTGATGCCTCCGGCCCGTTCCAGGACTACGGCGACGACCGCTACCGCGTCATCAAGGCCTGCATCGCCGCCGGCGTGGACTATCTCGATTTCGCCGACGCGGCCGACTTCGTCTTCGGCGTCAGCCGGTTCGATGACGAGGCCAGGGCCGCCGGCGTATTCGTGCTGTCCGGGGTCAGCAGCTTCCCGGTGTTGACCGCCGCGGTGCTGCGTCGGATGGCGGAACGCATGACGATCAACCGCGTCGAAGGTGGCATCGCGCCCTCGCCGTTTGCCGGCATCGGCCTCAACGTGATGCGCGCGGTGGTGGGTTATGCCGGTGCACCGGTGAAGCTGTGGCGCCGCGGGCGCACCGGTTACGGCATCGGCCTGGCCGAGAGCCTGCGTTTCACCGTCGCGGTACCCGGGCGGCTGCCGCTGCGCAACATCCACTTCTCGCTGGTCGACGTGCCCGACCTGCAGGTGATCCCGCCGGAACATCCGGCGATGACCGACATCTGGATGGGCGCCGGCCCGGTGCCCGAGTTCCTGCACCGCATCCTCAACCTGCTGGCCGAGGCCCGTGCCTGGCTGCACCTGCCTTCGATGGAGCCGCTCTCACCACTGTTCCATGCCGTGCTCAACCGTCTGCGTTTCGGCGAGCATCGCGGCGGCATGTTCGTGCGCGCACACGGAAAAGCCGACGGTAGGGATGTCGTGATGAGCTGGCATCTGCTGGCCGAGGGCGACGACGGCCCGTATATCCCGTCCATGGCGATCGAGGCGCTGGTTCGCCGGCTTCTCGCTGGCCAACGCCCCCCTGCGGGGGCCCGCGCCGGCAGCCATGCACTGGAACTTTCCGACTACGACAAGCTGTTCGAGGGACGCCGCATCCACACCGGCTTCCGCCGCGAGCAATCGGACGCACCGATGTACCGGCAGCTGCTTGGCAGCGCATTCGAGCAATTGCCACCGCGCGTGCGCGAGCTGCACGACAGCCGCCAACCCCGGCAGTGGACCGGCAACGCCAGCATCCGTCGCGGACGCGGCCTGCTCGCGCGCCTGGTCGCCAGCTTGTTCCGTTTTCCCGCCGCCGGCGAGCAGGTGCCGGTCAGCGTGACGTTCACTCCCGAAGGCGATGGCGAACGCTGGACCCGCAATTTCGGCGGCCGCAGTTTCAGCTCCATCCAGTCCCCCGGCACCGGCCGGAACCAGTATCTGCTGGTCGAGCGCTTCGGTCCGTTGCGCTTCGCCATGGCGCTGGTGCTCGACGGCCCCCACCTGCGACTGATCCCGCGCCGGTGGCACTTCCTCGGCATGCCGATGCCGCGCGCCCTGCTGCCCGGCGGCAACAGCTTCGAGACCGACGACGATGGCCGCTTCGGCTTCGACGTGGAAGTGACCGTACCGGGCATCGGCCTGATCGTGGCCTACCGCGGCACCCTCGAACCCTGAAACGGGGTCAGGTTCACTTCCACCTCAGGAAAAGTGAACCTGACCCCGTTCTGGCACTGCCGTTCGTGGGCAGCGCGTCCCCTGCTATGGTTGCCGGCGATGCCAGGGAGGCCGGCGGACTCGCAGCCTCCCGGCCCGGTCCATGCAAGGGAGCCCATATGCCTGCCGCCACGCCATCGATGTCGTCCCACCCACGTCTTCGCCACGCCCTGCGGGCATTGCCCCTGGCCACCTTGTTGGCACTGGGCCTGGCCGGAACCGCCCGCGCCGACAGCGGCGAACAGGCCCGCTGGAAGCAGGAAGCGCAGGCCGTCACGATCACCCGCGACGACTGGGGCATCGCCCACGTGCACGGCAAGACCGACGCCGACGCGGTGTTCGGCATGGTCTACACGCAGGCCGAGGACGACTTCAACCGCGTTGAAACCAACTACCTCAATTCGCTGGGCCGGCTGGCCGAGGCCGAGGGCGAATCGGCGCTGTGGTCGGACCTGCGCCAGCAGCTGTTCATCGACCCGGTGGAGCTGAAGAAGCTCTACGCGCAAAGCCCCGGCTGGCTCAAGCAGCTGATGAACGCCTGGGCCGACGGCCTGAACTACTACCTGGCCACGCATCCGGACGTGCATCCGCGCGTGATCACCCATTTCGAACCGTGGATGGCGCTGAGCTTCACCGAAGGCAGCATCGGCGGCGACATCGAGCGGGTGGAGCTGGACAAGCTGCAGGCCTTCTACGGCAAACCCGGCGATGCCGCCGTACCGGTGGCGATGGCCGAAGCCCACCCCAGTTGGGTCGAGCCGACCGGTTCCAACGGCATCACCATCGCGCCGAAACTCAGCGCCAACGGTCATGCCCTGCTGCTGATCAACCCGCACACCTCGTTCTTCTTCCGCTCCGAGCTGCAGATGAGTTCCGACAGCGGCCTGGATGCCTACGGCGCGGTGACCTGGGGCCAGTTCTTCATCTATCAGGGCTTCAACCGGCACATCGGCTGGATGCACACCTCCACCGGCCTCGACGCGGTGGACGAGTTCGCCGAGACCATCGTGCACAAGGACGGCAAGCCGTATTACCGCTACGGCAAGGAGCTGCGCCCGGTCACCCAGCGCGAGATCACGCTGTCGTACCGGGCCAAGGACGGCTCGATGGCCAAGCGCAGCTTCACCGCCCAATTCACCCACCACGGCCCGATCGTGCGCGAGGCCGACGACAAGTGGATCGCCATGGCGCTGATGAACCGCCCGATCCCCGCGCTGCAGCAAAGCTGGCTGCGCACCAAGGCGAGTGACCTGGCCAGCTACATGAAGGTGGCCGAGCTGAAGGCCAATTCCTCCAACAACACCTTGTTCGCCGACGACAAGGGCGAAACCGCCTACCTGCACCCGCAGTTCATCCCCAAGCGCGACGATCGCTTCGACTACACCAAGCCCGTGGACGGCTCCGATCCGGCCACCGACTGGCAGGGGCTGACCCCGCTGGACCAGGCCCCGCAAGTGATCAACCCGGCCAACGGCTGGGCCTACAACACCAACAACTGGCCCTACACCGCCGCCGGCAAGGACAGCCCGAAACAGGCAGACTTCCCGCGTTACATGGATACCTTCGGCGAGAACCCGCGCGGCCTGCACGCCATCCGCGTACTCACCGGCCAGAGCGGCTTCACCCGCGACTCGCTGATCACCGCCGCCTTCGACTCGTACCTGCCCGCCTTCGAGCGCCAGCTGCCGATCCTGATCGCCGACTACGACGCCCTGCCCGCCAGCGACCCGCGCAAGCAGCGGCTGGCCGGCCCGATCGCCATGCTGCGGCACTGGGACTACCGCTGGGGCATCGCCTCCATGCCGACCTCGCTGGCGGTGTTCTGGGGCGACACGCTGTGGGACGAAGTCAGCCGCGCCGACACCGCCGAAGGCCTGAACATCTACGACGCGATGGCCGAGAAAGCCGGCCCGGACGCCCGCCTGCACGCCCTGCAGGAAGCCGTCGACCGCCTGCAGAACGACTTCGGCCAGTGGGGCGTGCCGTGGGGCGAAGTGAACCGCTACCAGCGCGTCAACGGCGACATCGACCAGCCCTTCGACGACGCCAAGCCCAGCATCCCGGTGCCCTTCACCTCGTCCCGCTGGGGCTCGCTGGCCTCCTTCGGCGCCCACCGCTGGCCCGGCACCAAGCGCTACTACGGCACCAGCGGCAACAGCTTCGTCGCCGTGGTGGAATTCGGCCCCAAGGTCAGCGCCAGGGCGATCACCGCCGGCGGCGAAAGCGGCCACCCCGAATCCCCGCACTTCAACGACGAAGCCGAGCGTTACACCACCGGCAACCTGCGCGAGGTCTACTACTGGCCCGAGCAGTTGCAGGGGCACGTGGAGAAGGTCTACAAGCCCGGCGACGTGAAATAACGGGGTCAGGTTCACTTCCGTCACAAGGCGGAAGTGAACCTGACCCCGCTGTTCGCCTCAACTCCGAACCAGCTCGATATTCCCATGCGCGCGGAATATCTCCATCACGATCCCGAAATAGGTCCGGCCATCTCCCCGTTGCAGGGCAGCCAACTGTTCGGCGATGAGGCCGGCATTGAACCTGCCGGGCGCATCAAGCTTGGCCTGCAGCCAGGCCCTGGTGGCATCGACTCCCAGCGCGGCCTCGCTGTGTGCGATATCGCGCCAGATCACCGTGGCGTGGTCATGCCCGGCGAGAACGCCGTAGCCGCCATGCAGGAGGTCATCCAGGGCATCCAGGCTCGGACCGAGCTGCCAGTCCTCATTGGCCATGAAAACGCGATTGATCTCGGCATACAGACCGGGAATATCGCTGATGGCGGCGCCTTCGATCTGCAGGACCAGGGTCATGCCCGGACTATAACGGATGGTGGTGCGGCACCCATCACGACAGGCCGGGCGTAGACTGCGCCGCCAGAAACGGGGTCAGGTTCACTTCCACGTCGGAAGTGAACCTGACCCCGTTTCTGGCTTCCATCCAAACAAAAAGCCCATGAAATTCATGGGCTTTTTGTTTGCTTTGGCGGAGAGAGTGGGATTCGAACCCACGGTAGGCTTGCACCTACGGCAGTTTTCAAGACTGCTGCCTTAAACCACTCGGCCATCTCTCCTCAAATTGTCTGCGGCAAGGCGCGCTTTGCGCGCCACTACGGCAGTTTTGTTCCGGGCTTCCTGCCCTCCACCCCTTCGGGGCCAGCGGCTGCGCCGCTGTCCGCTTCGGCATCCTGCCTTCGCGTCAAGACTGCTGCCTTAAACCACTCGGCCATCTCTCCATTGAATTGTCTGCGCAAGGCGCGCGCTGCGCGCCACTACGGCAGTTTTGTTCCGGGCATCCTGCCCTCCACCCCTTCGGGGCCAGCGGCTGTGCCGCTGTCCGCTTCGGCATCCTGCCTTCGCGTCAAGACTGCTGCCTTAAACCACTCGGCCATCTCTCCTTTGAGTTGTACGAGCCCCCAGCCTGACCCGTTTCCCCTTGCCCTCTCATCCAACCGCCAAGTCGCTGGATTCCTGCTTTCGCAGGAATGACGAGCTTGGAGTTGGCGGTGTCGCGCGGGTGTCATCCTCGGATCGGGGGTGTCACGGGTAGCTTTCATGCTGATGCCGAACTGCAGTGGCATCGGGCGGGTGTTGGCTTGCCGGGTGCCGGTGACGCGAGGGCGCCATCCTATCAGGAAGCCGGTGCTGGATGCCGGCTTCCCTGCCCTCGGCTCAGGCGATGCGCTCCAGCCCGCCCATGTACGGCCGCAGGGCCTCGGGGATGGTGATGGAGCCGTCCTCGTTCTGGTTGTTTTCCATCACCGCGATCAGGGTGCGGCCGATGGCGAGGCCGGAGCCGTTCAAGGTGTGGACGAGTTCGGGCTTGCCGGTTTCGGGGTTCCGCACGCGGGCTTGCAGGCGGCGGGCCTGGAAGTCTTCGCAGTTGGAGCAGCTGCTGATCTCGCGGTAGGTCTGCTGGCTGGGCAGCCACACTTCGAGGTCGTAGGTCTTGGTGGCGCCGAAGCCCATGTCGCCGGTGCACAGCAGCATCTTGCGGTACGGCAGGCCGAGTTTCTGCAGCACGGTTTCGGCGTGGCCGGCCATTTCCTCCAGCTGCGCGTAGGACTGGTCGGCGCGGGCGATGTGCACCATCTCGACCTTCTCGAACTGGTGCTGGCGGATCATGCCGCGGGTGTCACGGCCGTAGCTGCCCGCCTCGGCGCGGAAGCACAGGGTGTGCGCGGTCATGCGCAGCGGCAGGGCGTCGACGTCCTGGATGGTGTCGCGCACCAGGTTGGTCAGCGAGACTTCGGCGGTGGGGATCAGGTAGCGCTTGGCCTCGCCGATCACGGTGGCGAACAGGTCTTCCTCGAACTTCGGCAGTTGGCCGGTGCCCTGCATGCTGTCGGGATTGACGATCACCGGCACGTTGCATTCGAGGTAGCCGTGCTCGCCGGTGTGCAGGTCGATCATGAACTGGCCCAGCGCACGGTGCAGGCGGGCCAGCTGGCCGCGCAGCACGGTGAAGCGCGCGCCGGAGAGCTTGGCGCCGGCCTCGCCGTCGAGCCAGCCGTGGCGGGCGCCAAGCTCGACGTGGTCCTGCACGGTGAAATCGAAGCTGCGCGGGGTGCCCCAGCGGCTGACTTCCACGTTGCCCTGCTCATCCTTGCCCAGCGGCACCGATGCATGCGGCAGGTTGGGAATGCCCAGCGAGATTTCGGCCAGCCTGGCCTGCACGTCGGCCAGTGCCTGTTCGTTGGCCTTGAGCTTGTCACCAATGCCGGCGACTTCGGCCATCAGCGGCGCCGCGTCTTCGCCCTTGGCCTTGGCCTGGCCGATCGCCTTGGAGCGGGTGTTGCGCAGGTTCTGCAGCTCCTGCGTCTCCATCGCCAGTTGCTTGCGGCTGGCCTCCAGCGATTCCAGCGCGGACACGTCGAGCTCGAAACCACGGGTTTCGGCGAGGCGCGCGGCGGTTTCGGCGAGGCGCGAACGAAGCAGTGCGGGATCCAGCATGATCGAGTCCGGGTGAGGCTTGAACCGTCAATTATCGCCGTGGCGCGGCGGTTGTCGCAATGCGCGGGGCGAGGAGTGAGTGCCGTGCACCCGTTGCTTCTGGACACCTGCTGTAGGAGCCCGCTCGCGGGCGATGCTTTTGGGGCCGGGATTCGGGATTCGGGATTCGCAAAAGCAAGAGCAAGAGCAAGAGCATCGCCCGCGAGCGGGCTCCTACAGTCAAGGTGTCGGGGACGGCGGGTGTCGGGGGTTATGCGCGGGCTTTGGCGCGGGCGGCACGCAGGGACTGCAGCTTTTCGCGGATCTGCAGTTCCAGGCCGCGTTCGACCGGCTCGTAGAAGACGCTGCCTTCCAGTTCGTCGGGCAGGCAGCGCTGGTCGAGGGCGATGCCGCCTTCGGCGTCGTGGTCGTACTGGTAACCCTTGCCGTAGCCCAGGCCTTTCATCAGCTTGGTCGGGGCGTTGCGCAGGTGCATCGGCACTTCCAGCGTGCCGCTGGCCTGCACCGCGGCGCGGGCCTTGTTGTAGGCCATGTAGGCGGCGTTGCTCTTGGGCGAGATGGCCAGCCAGATCGCCAGCTGGGCCAGGCCGAGTTCGCCTTCGGGGCTGCCGAGGCGCTCGTAGGTATCCCAGGCGTCCAGCGCCATGCGCCAGGCGCGCGGTTCGGCCAGGCCGACGTCTTCCACGGCCATGCGGGTCAGCCGGCGGGCCAGATAAAGCGGATCGACGCCGCCGTCCAGCATGCGGCACAGCCAGTACACCGCCGCGTCGGGGTCGGACGAGCGCACGGATTTGTGCAGCGCCGAGATCTGGTCGTAGAACTGCTCGCCCTGCTTGTCGAAACGGCGGGTGCGATCAGCCAGCACCTGGGCCAGGGTGGCCTCGTCGATACGGTCGTCCTCGGCCAGCTCGGCGGCAATCTCCAGCAGGGTCAGCGCACGGCGCACGTCGCCGTCGGCGGCCTGGGCGATCAGCGCCAGCGATTCATCGTCCACCTGCAGCTGTTGCGCGCCGAGGCCGCGCTCCTCGTCGGCCAGCGCACGCTTCAGCGCGGCCACGATGTCGTCGACGGAAACCGCCTCCAGCACGTGCACGCGGCAGCGCGACAGCAACGCGGAGTTCAGCTCGAACGAGGGGTTCTCGGTGGTGGCACCGACGAAGATGATCACGCCACGCTCGATGTGCGGCAGGAAGGCATCCTGCTGGCTCTTGTTGAAGCGGTGCACCTCGTCCACGAACAGCACGGTGCGGCGGCCCTGGGCGAAGTTCGCCTCGGCCTCGGCCAGCGCCTTGCGCACATCCGGCAGGCCGGACAGCACGGCGGAAATCGCGCGAAAGTCGGCGTCGGCGTAACGCGCCACCAGCAGGGCCAGCGTGGTCTTGCCGCAGCCGGGCGGTCCCCACAGCACCATCGAGTGGATCTTGCCGGCTTCGAGTGCACGGCGCAGCGCACGATCGGAGGCGACCAGGCGTTGCTGGCCGACGATTTCGTCGAGGCTGCGCGGGCGCATGCGCTCGGCCAGCGGCTTGAGGGCTTCGGGTTCGGCGAACAGTCCGCCGCCCGGGGAAACAGCGTGTCGTGGCATCCGCACATCATAAGCCATGCGGTGCCTCACGCTCGGCCCTGGCGGATTGCCGGTATCATCCAGTGGCTGTGCCGAGTTCGCAGCAGGTGCCGGGGGGCGACGCAGTCATCAGGGTGAGGGTGTGGGCAAAAACCATCTCCGCATGGACGACGCGGGTCTCTCCCCGCGGTATCGGGCATGGCTGTACGCAGCGTCCCGCTGCATGCGACTTGCCATGCTGGCCTGCCTGCTGCTCCCGGGATGCCTGCAAGCCTCTGCCCGTGCCGCCGACACTGACCCGTGGGCCGCATTCGACACGCCATGGTTCGATCGGGTCAGCGTCGCCGATGGACTCCCCTACTCGATCACCACCGCGGTGGTGCAGGATCGTGACGGCCTGATCTGGATCGGCACGATGAGCGGCCTGGTTCGCTATGACGGCCATCGCATGCAGGTTTTCGGTACTCCCTCGGAGGACCAGTCCGGCCTGCCCGACACCTATGTCCGCCAACTCGCCGCCCTGCCCGACGGTGGCCTGCTGATCGGCACCAACGCCGGTGGCCTGGCCCGATTCAATCCGGCTGACAACAGCTTCAAGGTTTACCCGGTGGGCATCGACGGGCTCTCCAACGCCAAAATCTACGACCTGGCCGATGACCATGCCGGCGGTTTCTGGATCGCCACCGAATCCGGCCTGGATCATATCGATCTGGACAGCGGCACGATCAGCCACGTGGACATCGGCGACAAAGCCGCTCCGCGCAATTTCTCCGTGCTGCAGGATCGCAGCGGCGACCTGTGGCTTGGCAACGACAACGGCCTGTTCGTGCGCCGCCAGGGCACGGACACCTTCAAGCGTGTCAGTTCACGCGATCGCGCCGCCGAGTCGGTGTTGTCCAACCAGATCTGGGCGCTGGCGGAAGGCCGCAGTGGTGGATTGTGGGTGGGCAGCGGCCAGGCCGGCGCCGCCTGGCTCGACGATGCCGGCCACTGGCATGGCGTTCCCGGATTCAGCGGGGAAACCGATGATGCGCGCTGGTCGACAGTGCGCGACTTCCTGGAAACCGACGGTGGCAGGATGTGGATGGCCACCGACGGCAGCGGCGTGGTCGAATACGTCCCCGGTGAGAACCGGGTCCGCATGATGACCCACGATCAGGCCACGCCATCCTCGCTGCCGGGCAATTCGGTGCGCGCCCTGCTGCAGGATCGCTCCGGCAACATCTGGGTGACCACCGAACTGGGCCTGGCCAGCAACAATCCGCACGCGCGCGCAGCCTTTTCGCTGCTTCCCTCGCCGCTGAACCCGCAAGCCCTGGCCGACACCAGCGTGCACGCCATTCACGTGGACCGCCGTGGCCGCATCTGGCTGGGACTGGGCGACGGGCACGTCGACATGATCGACCTGGCCCAGGCCAGGATGCATCACCTGCACCTGACCGGACGACAATCCCGACGGGACGTCTACAGCATCACCGAGGACAGCGAGGGCGTCATCTGGATCGGCACGCAGGGCTTGGCACGGATCGACCCGGTCACGCTGGCGGTGCGCGACTCGGTGTTGCCCGTGCTGCACGACAAACCCGTGCTCAGCATGAAGCCGGATGGCTCGAACCTGCTGATCGGCACCTACGAAGGCCTGTACCGCTACGACCCGGGTTCGGGCGCACTCGAGCACATCACCCATGTTGCCGGACAGCCCGACAGTCTGGTCGGCAACACCGTGCGACGCATCGCCCGGGTCGGCGATGCCTGGTGGTACGGCACCGCGCAAGGCATCAGCATCAGTCGTGGCGGCGATGCCAATGGACCGTTCACGAACCTGCAGCATGACCCCGGGGACCCGTCCAGCCTGCCGGATGACTATATCCGCTCGATCGACGCCGACCGTGAGGGCCGGGTCTGGGTCAGCAGCCTGGGAGCACTGGCGCTGCTGGAACAGGGCAGCAGCCACCAGGACTGGCACGTGCGTTCCGTCGATGCCGCCAACGACCTGCCCAGCGACAAGGCGATCGCGATGGTCACCGACGACCACGACCGGATGTGGATCAGTCTTTCCAGCGGCATCGCCCGCATCGACGAGAGCAAGGGTGAGGCCGTCAGTCTCGGTGCCCGCGACGGACTTCGCGTCACCAGCTACATCAACGCCGCTGCAGCGCGGGCGCCGGGTGGTGAACTGCTGTTCGGCGGACTGGGGGGGCTGACCGTGGTCCGCCCGGACTGGCAGCCCGCGGCGGTTCCGCCGGCAAGGTTGGCGATCACCGCCGCCACCGTCAACGGGGACACCCTTCCCTTCAGCCAGCTGCCCACTCACGGCGCGACATTGGAGCTGGATCGGAACCACCACAACCTGCAACTGGACTTCGCCCTGCTCGACTATCAGGCGCCGAAGGAAACCAGCTACAGCTATCGCATGGACGGCCTCGACCAGGACTGGACCCGTATTCCCCACGGCAGCCTGCCCAGTGCCATCTACACCAATCTTCCACACGGCCAGTACCGGTTGCGCCTGCGTGCCGCCACCTTCGGCATGACGCCCCGAACCGCAGAGACGGACCTGGAAATCGTGGTGGCACCACGCTGGTACGAGACCAGCATCAGCCAGCTGATCGGCGCGCTGCTGCTGGTCGGCCTGGTCTTCCTGCTGGTGCACCTGCGTACCCTGTACCTGCGCCGAAAAGCAGCCGAGCTGCAGCAGCAGATCGATGCCCACACGCTCAGCCTGCGCCACGCCAATCAGCGTCTGGATGAGCTGGCCAATACCGACGGCCTCACCGGCGTGCACAACCGCCGCCACTTCTTCGAGCTGACCCTCGACCTGCTGGCCCGCGCGGGACCGGCCGAGACCTGCATCGCGCTGTTCGACCTGGACCGCTTCAAGCAGATCAACGACACCTGGGGCCACCAGGCCGGCGACGACGTGCTGCGTGGTGCGATCGGCGTCATCCAGCACTACTGTCGCCAGCACGACCTGCTCGGCCGTTACGGCGGCGAGGAGTTCGTGCTGTGCCTGGCCGGCACCAGCCTGGACCAGGCGTGGGAAGCCATCGAGCGCATCCGCATCGCGCTCGAAAAGACGCCCATCATGCATGCCGAGCAAGCCATTCGGGTAACGGCAAGCATCGGCGTTGCCCTGCATCGGCCAGGCGAGTCGATCGAGGCGTGGCTGTCACGTGCCGACGGGGCGCTGTACGAAGCCAAGCGCAGCGGGCGCAACCGCTGCGTTCTGGCCGAATGACGGCAGCCCCACCTGCCGTCAGGTACGAGAGACGCTACGCTCCCCCGCTCCGATTCCCCGGCGCCATCGCGTACTGGCAGTAGAAGCCGTAGATCACGCCGCACAAACCGGTCAAGGCGGCCGGAATCAGCAAGGTGCGCTCCTGCAGCAGGCCGAACAGCACGGCACCGGCCACGCCGCCGGCGATGAAGGCGCCGATCACCAGCACGCACACGCGCACCCGCAGGCCGTCCACCTCCAGGCCGCGCAGGCGCTGGCCGATGTACATGCCCAGGTCGGTGAACATGCCCGAGACGTGGGTGGTGCGGAACACCATGCCGCTGTAGGTGCTGGCCATGCCGTTCTGCAGTCCCACCGCCATCGAGGCCAGGTACAGGCCGAGCGGAAGGCCGCGATGCAGCAGCGGCACCGCGGCGAACAGCAGCAGCGACTCCAGCACCAGTGCCACGCCGTAGCGCCGGCCCAGCTGCAAGCGGCTTTGCTGCACCACCATGCCGCTGAGCACGGCACCGATCACGAAGGCAATGATCGACAACACCCAGTGCCCGGCCTCGGCGTGATCCCCCGTTCCCAGCGCCACGCCGAGCAGGCTGCTGGAGCCGGTCAGGTTGGTCAGCGACTGGTGGCGAAAGCCCATGTAGCCGGCGGCATTGACGATGCCGGCGATGAAAGCCAGCACGCCGCCACCGATCCATGCCCAGCGCGGCAACTGGCGCAACACGGGCATGGCCGGATCAGTCCTTCAGCGGCTGCGTGCTGATCACCGGCGCGTCGCCGATCACGTCGGTACCTTCCGGCGGCACGAAGTTGAAGGTGCCCGACGGCAATCCGGCATTGCGCTGCCAGTCGGAGAAACGGATGTCGGTGGTGGAGCCCAGCTGGTCACGGAAGGTCATGCGTGCCAGGCCATTGGCATCGAAGCCGAGATCGACGTGGTCGAATTGCGCATCGGCCGCCTTCGAGGTCAACCGCAGCCAGGCCAGGCCATCGTGCTCGCCCTGCTCGCTCGCCTCGAAATCGCGGTCCATCTGCTTCAGGTCGGTCAGCACGGTCAGCGGGCTGTGCGCCTCCTCGGTGCCCTGCACGCGCACGGTGACCTGCTCCAGCTCCGGGTCGTACAGCCAGACCCGGCTGCCGTCGGCCACGATCAGCTGCTTGTACGGCGCCTGGGTATCCCAACGGAACTGCCGCGGCGCCTGCAGCGCCACACTGCCGGAGCTGTCCTTGCCCGGGTGGCCGTTGATGTCGACCAGGCTCTGGCTGAAATGCCCGCGCAGGGAATGCAGGCCATTGGCGAAGGCATCCAGCCGTGCCCGTGCCGGCCCGGCCGCGGCCGCCACGTTGAACGAGAGCGCCAGCGCGATGCCGGACAGGGCGAGCATGAAGCGTTTCATCGGATTCCCCGGAAAAGACAAGACCATCATTGTGTGCATCGCCCCCTTAACCCTCCCGTAGGAGCCCGCTCGCGGGCGATGCTTTCGGGCTCGCGCAGGGAATAGGGAATAGGGAATAGGAGCAAAAGCATCTCCCGCGAGCGGGTTCCTGCGAAAGGCGGTCGACAACGCGCCATCAATCCTTCGGTGGCGGCGGCGCCAGCACCTCCCGGTTGCCGTTGTGCTGGGGCGCGCTGACCACGCCGTCGGCCTCCATCTGCTCGACCAGCCGCGCGGCGCGGTTGTAACCGATGCGCAGATGGCGCTGCACGCCGGAGATCGAGGCGCGCCGGGTCTTGGTGACCACCGCCACCGCCTTGTCGTACAGCTGGGCGTCGCCATCGCCACCTTCCTCGCCATCCTGCGGCAGGCCGGAGTCATTGATGAACTTGCCGTCGGCGGTGGCCTGCACCTCCTCCAGCACGCCTTCGACATAGTTCGGCTCGCCCTGCGACTTCAGCCACGCCACCACGCCATGCACCTCGTGGTCGTCGACGAAGGCACCATGCACGCGCTCGGGCATGGCGGTGCCCGGCGGCAGGTAGAGCATGTCGCCGTGGCCCAGCAGCGCTTCGGCGCCGGACTGGTCCAGGATCGTGCGCGAATCGATCTTGCTCGACACCTGGAAGGCGATGCGGGTGGGGATGTTGGCCTTGATCAGGCCGGTGATCACGTCCACCGACGGACGCTGGGTGGCCAGCACCAGATGCACGCCGGCGGCGCGGGCCTTCTGCGCCAGGCGGGCGATCAGCTCTTCGACCTTCTTGCCGACGATCATCATCATGTCGGCGAATTCGTCGATGATGATCACGATGTACGGCAGCGGCTCCAGCGGCTCGGCGGCCAGGTTCGGCATCTCCGGGTTGGGCCGGAACAGCGGATCCAGCAACGGCTGGCCGGCGTTGTCGGCGTCCTTCACCTTCTTGTTGAAGCCGGCCAGGTTGCGCACGCCCACTGCGGCCATCAGCTTGTAGCGGCGCTCCATCTCGGCCACGCACCAGCGCAGCGCGTTGGCCGCCTCCTTCATGTCGGTGACCACCGGCGCCAGCAGGTGCGGGATGCCCTCGTAGACCGACAGCTCCAGCATCTTCGGGTCGATCATGATCACCCGCACGTCCTTGGCGCTGGCCTTGTACAGCAGCGACAGCACCATCGCGTTGACCGCCACCGACTTGCCCGAGCCGGTGGTGCCGGCCACCAGCAGGTGCGGCATCTTGGCCAGGTCGGCCACCACCGGCTTGCCGGAGATGTCCTTGCCCAGCGCCAGCGCCAGCGGCGACTTCATCTGGTCGTACTTGTCCGAACGCAGGATCTCGGACAGGTAGACGATCTGCTTGTGGGTGTTGGGAATCTCCAGGCCGATCACGTTCTTGCCAGGAATCACGTCGACCACGCGCACGCTGACCACCGACAGGCCGCGGGCGATGTCCTTGTCCAGGCTGGACACCTGCGAGCCGCGCACGCCGGGTGCCGGCTCCATCTCGAAACGGGTGATCACCGGGCCGGGATAGGCGCCGACCACCTTCACGTCGATCTTGAAGTCCTTCAGCTTGAACTCGACCTGGCGCGAGAGCACCTCGAGGGTTTCCTCGGTGTAGCCCGGCCCCTGCGGCGGCGCCTCGTCCAGCAGCGACAGCGGCGGCAGCTCGCCCGGTGCGGCAGCGCCGGTGAACAGCGGAATCTGGGTTTCCAGCTTGGCCCGCTCGCTCTTGGTCACCGGCGCGGGCGGCGCCTCGATGCGCACCGGCTCGCGCTTGGCCTGGCGCACCGCCTCGGCCTTCTTGACCACCTCGCGCTCGGTGCGCGCCTGCCGCGCGGCCAGCGCCTGCGGCGCCTTGCGCAGCTTGATCTGCAGCCAGGCGACCAGTTTCAGCACGCCGTGCCCGGTCAGGTCCATCAGCTTGAACCAGGACAGCCCGGTGGCCAGGGTCACCGCGATCAGGAACACCGCCAGCAACAGCAGCGGCGCGCCCTTGGCGCCGAACGCCGCCAGCAGCCCGCCGCCCAGCCATTGCCCGATGATCCCGCCGATGCCCTGCGGCTGCACCGTGTCCGGATGGCCCACGTTGAACCACAACAGCGCCGGCGTGACCAGGAAGAAGAACACGAAGCCGACCAGCCGCAGCGACGGCTCCCACGGATGCATCGCCGGGCGGCCGCGCTGGCGCAGCACTTGCACGCCCAGCAACAGCAGCAGCACCGGGAAGCCGTACGCGACCAGGCCGAAGATCCAGCGCAGAAGATCGGCCACGTAGGCGCCCACCGCGCCACCGAAATTGCGCGCATGCTCGGCGGTACCGGCATTGGTCCAGCTCGGGTCGTGCGGGTTGTAGCTGAACAGGCAGACCAGCAGGTACAGCGCCAGCGGCAGCAGCAGCAAGGCCCCGGCTTCGCGCAGGCGGCGCTTCAGCTCATCGCTGAGTCCTTCCCTGGGTTCTTGTTTGACGTTCTTGCTGCTGCGCGCCACTCGCGGATCCTTTCCTGCCGACTCAAGGGTCGAAGCATACATTGGGATGCCCTGATCCATTGAGCGCGCCCCGGGGTTGCCCTGGCATCCTTGAATCAACGGCGCGGATTCCCCATCCTTCCGGGGCGCGATTCCGCCATGACCGCCCCGCCCTTTCCGCAGGACACCTGCCGCAAGGCGGCGAAGTCTTCCCAAGCATCGGAAAAACCAAGGATTCCCATCATGAGCACCCCCAAGCACAGCCGCCTGCTGATCCTCGGCTCGGGCCCGGCCGGCTACACCGCCGCGGTCTACGCCGCCCGCGCCAACCTCAAGCCGACCATGATCACCGGCCTGCAGCAGGGCGGCCAGTTGATGACCACCACCGACGTGGACAACTGGCCCGGCGACGTCGAAGGCCTGCAGGGCCCGGCGCTGATGCAGCGCATGGCCGAGCACGCCGAGCGCTTCCATACCGAGATGGTGTTCGACCATATCCACACCGCCGACCTGTCGAAGCGCCCGTTCGTGCTCAAGGGCGACTCCGGCGAATACACCGCCGACGCGCTGATCATCACCACCGGCGCCACCGCCAAGTACCTGGGCATCGCCAGCGAGGAGAAGTTCAAGGGCCGAGGCGTGTCCGCCTGCGCCACCTGCGACGGCTTCTTCTTCCGCGAACAGGTGGTGGTGGTGATCGGCGGCGGCAACACCGCGGTCGAGGAAGCGCTGTACCTGTCCAACATCGCCAGCAAGGTCTACCTGGTGCATCGCCGCGACAAGCTGCGCGCCGAGAAAATCATGCAGGACAAGCTGTTCGAGAAGGCTGCCGCCGGCAAGATCGAGCTGGTCTGGAACAGCACCATCGACGAGGTGCTGGGCGACGACTCCGGCGTCACCGGCGTGCGCGTGAAGGACGTCCACTCCGGCGACACCCGCGAGATCGAGGCCACCGGCTTCTTCGTGGCGATCGGCCACACGCCGAACACCGGCATCTTCGATGGCCAGCTGGAGATGCACGACGGCTACCTGAAGATCCACAGCGGCCAGAGCGGCATGGCCACGATGACCTCGGTGCCCGGCGTGTTCGCCGCCGGCGACGTGGCCGACCACGTCTACCGCCAGGCGATCACCTCGGCCGGTTTCGGCTGCATGGCCGCGCTGGATGCCGAGCGCTGGCTGGACCAGCAGACGCCGGCGGCTGGCTGAGGGACGAGCCGTGCGGGGCGAGCGCCCACCCGCCCCTGCTCGTCGCCTGCGGGCATGATCGAGGCTCGTTTCCATGATGCCGTCGCCGAATTGCCGGCGACGGCGTGGGACGCGTTGCGCGGCGACGCGAACCCGTTCGTGTCGCATGCGTTTCTCGATGCGCTGGAGCGCACCGGCTGCATCCGGCCCGACCACGGCTGGCAGGCCCACCATCTGGGACTGTTCGAGGATGGCCGGCTGATCGCCGCGGCACCGCTGTACCTGAAAGGCAATTCGCACGGCGAGTTCGTGTTCGACTGGAGCTGGGCCGACGCCTGGGAACGCGCCGGCGGCGACTACTACCCCAAGCTGCTGTGCGGCGTGCCGTATTCCCCGGTGCCGGGGCCGCGACTGCTGGCCGGCGACGACGAGCGCACGCCGCAGTTGCAACGCATGCTGGTCGAGGCGATGCGCGACGAGGCGATGCGCCACGGCTTGTCCTCGGTACATGCCAACTTCCTGCAGCCGGGCGAACTGGCCGCCTTCGACGACGACTGGCTGGCCCGTTCCGACGTGCAGTTCCACTGGCACAACCGCGGTTGGCAGGACTTCGACGATTTCCTCGCTGCGCTCAACCACAAGAAGCGCAAGAACATCCTGCGCGAGCGCCAGCAGGTGGTCGCCAGCGGCCTGGCGATCGAATGGCGTGGCGGCGACACGCTGTCACCCGGGGAATGGCAACAGCTGCACGCGCTGTACCAGTCCACCTTCGACCTCAAGGGCAACCACGCCGCACTGACCGAAGCCTTCTTCGCCCGGCTGGGTGAGCTCGGCGATCTGGCCCAGGCCGCGCTGGCCCGCCATGGCGAGGACATCGTGGCGATGGCGCTGTTCATTCGTGGCGACCAGGCACTGTACGGCCGCTACTGGGGTGCCGTGGTCGACGTCTCCGGCCTGCATTTCGAGCTGTGCTACTACCGCGGCATCGAATACGCCCTGGCGCAGGGCCTGCAGCGCTTCGAGCCGGGGGCGCAAGGCGAACACAAGCTGGCACGCGGCTTCGTGCCGGCACGCACGCATTCACGACACCATCTGGTGCATCCGGGCTTCCGTGCCGCCGTGGCCAACGCCCTGCAGGGCGAGGCCGAGGCGGTCGAGGCCTATGCCGATGAGCTGCGCAGCCGCAGCCCCTACATCGCCAGCGCCCCATGATCCGCCTGCCGCTGCTCGATCCGGCCCGGCCGGAGCAGTTTCCCGATCCGGCCTCGGCGCTGGCCGAGCCGAACGGCCTGCTGGCCTTCGGTGGCGACCTGTCACCCGAGCGGCTGCTGGCCGCCTATCGACGGGGCATCTTTCCCTGGTTCGGCGAAAACGAGCCGATCCTGTGGTGGTCGCCTGATCCGCGTTGTGCCTTCGACACCGCCACGCCGCGGATCAACCGAAGCCTGCGCCGGCAGTTGCGCGGCAAGCACTGGCGGTTGACCGTCGACCACGATTTCGAGGCGGTGATCCGTGCTTGCGCCGGGCCGCGCGGCGATGGTTCGGGCACCTGGCTGGTACCGGCGATGATCGATGCCTACGTGAACCTGCACCGCCTTGGCCACGCGCACAGCGTGGAGGCGTGGGACGGCGAGCGGCTGGTCGGCGGCATCTACGGCGTGGCGGTGGGCCGGTTGTTCTGCGGCGAGTCGATGTTCAGCGCCGAAAGCGGCGGCTCCAAGCTGGCCCTGGTCGGGCTGGCGCAACTGCTGCAGTCGCTGGGCTTTCCGCTGCTCGATACCCAGGTCGCCAATCCGCACACGCTGGGCCTGGGCGCCGTCGAGGTTCCGCGCCGCGATTTCCTCGCCGAGGTTTCCCGGCTCACCGCCCTGCCCGGCCGGATCGGCAACTGGGCCGAGCTGCAGGACCGCCTGCCGCAACCCTGCGCGTAGGGCCGGCTTCGCCCGCGATCACGCCGCCGCGAAGCGGCGGGGCCGGCATGGTGTCTGCGGCGATCAGCCTTGGCGCGCGTATGCGGCGGCTTTCACTTCGTCGTAGTGGTCGAGGAACAGCGCCACCAGCTGCGGGTCGAGCTGGCTGCCGGCGGCGGCGCGCAGGTAGGCCAGCACGTCGGCTTCGGGCCAGGCCGATTTGTAGACGCGGGGCGTGATCAGCGCATCCCACACATCGACCACGCTGAAAATGCGTGCCGCCAGCGGAATCTGCTCGCCGCGCAGGCCTTGCGGGTAACCGGTGCCGTCCCAGCGCTCGTGATGGCTGTAGGGCACCTCGCCGGCGTTGCGCAGGAAATCCACCCGCTGCAGCAGCTCGTAGCCCAGCTGCGTGTGACCCCGCATCACCGCCATTTCCTGCTCGTCGAGCTTGCCTGGCTTGATCAGGATCGCATCGGGCAGGCCCAGTTTGCCGATGTCGTGCAGCAAGGCACCGAAGGTAAGGTCACGCAACGCTTCGCCCTGCACGCCGGCCAGGCGCCCCAGGCAGGTGGCCATGCGCATGACCCGGTCGGAATGGTCGCTGGTTTCCTGATGGCGGATGTCCATGGCCGAGACCAGCACCCGCAATGACTGCTCGTGGCCATCCAGCAGCTCCCGGTTGGCCTGCTCCATCCGGCGCAGGTCACGACCGACCAGCCAGTACAGCAGCACACCGGTGACCAGCACGAACAGCGCGCCCTTGAGGCTCTGCAGGACGGTGAGCTCCAGCTGGCTCCCGACCAGCAGGTCGAGGCCGCGGTCGGACAGCCATATCCACGCACCTGCCAGTACCACGTAGAGAGCGGCCGTGCGCAATTGCGGGCTGAGTTTCAAGGCAGGACTCCGGCGAAAATCGGGAACGTCGGACAGATCAATCACGCATCCTGCGTGCGACGACGGCAAGGGATCGCCGTCACCAGCTCGGTTGAAGTGGCTTCATTGCCCCCGCACCGCATATTTGCGGGCCACATAGTCGTCGAGAATACCGACAAATTCGCCCGCGATGTTGTCTCCGCGCAGGGTCATCGCCTTTTCGCCGTCGATGAACACCGGTGCCGCCGGGGCCTCGCCGTTGCCGGGCAGCGAAATGCCGATGTTGGCGTGGCGCGACTCGCCCGGCCCGTTGACGATGCAGCCCATCACCGCGAGGGTCAGGTTCTCCACCCCGTCGTACTTCACCCGCCACAGCGGCATCTGCTCGCGCACGTGTTCCTGCACCACCTTGGCCAGCTCCTGGAAGAACTCGCTGGTGGTGCGGCCGCAGCCCGGGCAGGCCGTGACCAGCGGCGTGAACGCGCGCAGCCCCATGGTCTGCAGCAGTTCCTGCGCCACGATCACCTCGCCGGTGCGCGGCGCGCCCGGCTCCGGGGTCAGCGAGATGCGGATGGTGTCGCCGATGCCTTCCTGCAGCAGCACCGCCAACGCGGCACTGGAGGCGGTGATGCCCTTGGAGCCCATGCCGGCCTCGGTCAGGCCCAGGTGCAGGGCGTAGTCGCAGCGCGCGGCCAGGTCGCGGTACACCGCGATCAGCTCCTGCACGCCGGACACTTTGCAGGACAGGATGATGCGGTCACGCGGCAAGCCCAACTGCTCGGCCTTGACCGCCGAATCCAGCGCCGAACGGATCAGCGCCTCGCGCGCCACCTGGGAAGCCTCCCACGGATCGGCACGGCGACCGTTCTCGTCCATCAGCGCCGCCACCATGGACTGGTCCAGCGAGCCCCAGTTGGCGCCGATGCGCACCGGCTTGTCGTAGCGCAGTGCCTTTTCGATGATCGATGCGAACTGGCTTTCCTGCTTCTTGCCGAAACCGACGTTGCCCGGATTGATGCGGTACTTGGCCAGCACCTCGGCGCAGGCCGGCTCGCGTTCCAGCAGAAGATGGCCGTTGTAGTGGAAATCACCGACGATCGGCACGTTCACGCCCATCATCGCCAGCCGCTCGGCGATCCGCGGCACGGCGGCGGCGGCGGCGGGGGTATTGACCGTGATGCGCACCATCTCGGAACCGGCACGGGCCAGCTCGGCCACCTGCTTCGCGGTGCTGACCGGATCCTCGGTGTCGGTGTTGGTCATCGACTGCACCACCACCGGCGCACCACCGCCGACGGTGATGCCGCCGACATTCACCGGCACGCTGGATCGACGGGGCGCCGGCTGGGCCGGCAGGGGCTTGGATGTTGCGGTCTCGCTCATGGAATCAACCGGAGGGCAGGCCGCGAATGGCCGCGGCGAAAGCGCCAAGAATACCCGATCGGCGTTGCCGACCTGTGGCGAATTGGCGCGGCCGCGACGGCATGGCCGCGCATTTCCGTGGCCATGCGGACGGATTGCCGCAGCGACTTGATCGGCGTCAAGGCGCAGTCGCATGCTTCACGCCAGAATCGCGCCGTCGCCCACCGGGGAATCCCATGTCCGAGACCGAGTATTACAACGACAAGGTTGTGCGCCAGTTCCTGCTGGCGGCGGCCGTATGGGGCATCATCGGCATGTCGGTCGGCGTCTACGCCGCCGCCGAACTGCTGTGGCCCGCACTGAATTTCAACGTGCCCTGGCTGACCTTCAGCCGGATCCGGCCCGACCACACCTTCGGCGTGATCTTCGCCTTCGGCGGCTCGGCCCTGATGGGCACCTGCTACTACGTGGTGCAGCGCACCGGCCACGCCCGGCTGGCGTTCCGCAAGCTGGCCGCCTTCACCTTCTGGGGTTGGCAGGCGGTATGCGTGTTGTCGATGCTGACGATGCCGCTGGGCATCACCCAGAGCAAGGAATACGCCGAGCCGGAATGGTTCATCGACATCCTGATCGCGGTGGTGTGGGTGAGCTTCGGCGTGGTGTTCTTCGGCAGCCTGGCGCGCCGGCGCATCAAGCACATCTACGTGGCCAACTGGTACTACGGCGCCTTCATCATCGCCGTCGGCCTGCTGCACATCGTCAACAACCTCGCCGTGCCGGTGTCGATGTTCAAGTCGTACCCGATCTACTCGGGCGTGGTCGATGCGATGGTGCAGTGGTGGTACGGCCACAACGCGGTGGCGTTCTTCCTGACCGCCGGCTTCCTCGGCATGATGTATTACTTCGTGCCGCGGCAGGCGCAGCAGCCGCTGTGGAGCTACCGCTTCTCGATCGTCAATTTCTGGGCGCTGATCTCGGTCTACATGTGGGCCGGCGCGCACCACCTGATGTACACCGCCCTGCCCGACTGGGTGCAGTCGGTCGGCATGGCGTTCTCGCTGGTGTTGCTGATGCCCAGCCTGGGCTCGGCGGCCAACGGCCTGCTCACCTTCAACGGCTCCTGGGGCAAGCTCAAGACCGACCCGGCCGCCAAGTTCATGGTGATGTCGCTGGTGTTCTACGCCGCCTCGACCTTCGAAGGCTCGATGATGGCGATCAAGACCGTCAACTCGCTGTCGCACTACACCGACTGGACCGTTGCCCACGTGCATTCCGGTTCGCTGGGCTGGGTGGCGATGATCACCATCGGCTCGCTCTACGCGATGGCCCCGCGCGCGCTCGGCCGGCCGACGATGCACTCGCTCAAGGGCATGGAACTGCACTTCTGGCTGCACATCCTGGGCACGCTGTTCTACGTCGGCTCGATGTGGACCGCCGGCGTCACCGAGGGCCTGATGTGGCGTGCCACCAACCCGGATGGCGCGCTCACCTACGGCTTCCTGGACAGCCTGATCGCGGTCAAGCCGATGTACCTGATCCGCTGGATGGGTGGCGTGTTCATCCTGTCCGGCATGGTGGTGATGGCCTGGAACCTGTGGCACACCGCAGCGGATGCACGTGCGCGGCTGATCAAGCCGATCCCGGTGCCCGTCCCCGAACCGGTGCCGCACCAGGTCCCGGCCCCGCTGCCCGCCGCCGGTTGAGGAGAACCCGTCATGGCCTACAAACATTTCGAAGCCATCGAGAAACACGCCGGCCTGCTCGCCATCGGCATCGCGATCATGGTGTCGCTGGGCGGCCTGGCCGAGATCACCCCGCTGTTCGTCGAGGCGCATACGCTGCAGGCACCTCCCGGCGTGCATCCGTATGACGCGCTGCGGCTGGCCGGCAAGGACATCTACGTGCGCGAGGGCTGCTACCTGTGCCACTCGCAGATGATCCGCGCGCTGCGTGCCGAGACCCAGCGCTACGGCCACTTCTCCGAAGCGTCCGAGTCGGTCTATGACCGTCCGTTCCAGTGGGGCTCCAAGCGCACCGGGCCGGACCTGGCCCGGGTCGGCGGCAAGTATTCCGACGACTGGCAGCGCATGCATCTGCTGGATCCGCGCCAGGTCGTGCCGCAGTCGAACATGCCGGCCTACCCGTGGCTGGCGCAGACCAAGCTGGACGCAGCCGACGTGCAGGCCCGCATGCGCACCCTGCGCAAGCTGGGCGATCCCTACAGCGACGCCGACATCGACGGCGCCCCTGCCGCGGTGGAAGGCAAGACCGAGCTGGACGCACTGATCGCCTACCTGCAGGGCCTGGGCATCAAGAACGAGCCCGATGCCACCGCGACCACCACGGCCAGCACGGGAGGCACGCCATGAGCACGCCGATGCACCCGGCCTGGGGCCATCTTGCCGGCGCCCTGATCGTGTTGATGATGATCACCTTCATCGGCATCTGGATCTGGGCCTGGCGCAAGTACCACGAGAAGAACTTCAATCGCATGGCGCATCTGCCGATGGAAGACGAGATCCACGCCGGACATGAGGAGTACCGCGCATGAGCAGCGGATGGTCGTTGTGGGTGATGTTCCTGGTGGTGCTGAACATGGGCATCACCTTCTTCCTGTACCTGTGGGGGCCACGGGTGAAGATCCCGACCCAGCCCGACGGCACCAGCGGCCACGTCTGGGCGCACGGCGTGCTGCGCGAAGGCGTGCGCAAGCTGCCGCTGTGGTGGGTGCTGTTCTCCGGCGCGATGTTCGTGACCGGCTTCATCTACCTGGCGCTGTTCCCCGGCTTCGGCAGCTTCAAGGGCGTGCTGGGCTGGACCTCGCACGGTGAGCTGGCCGCCGACGTGGCCATCAACGAGACCGGCCTGGCGCCGCTGATGGAGCGCTTCAAGCTGTATTCGATCGAGCAGTTGGCGTCCGATCCGGCCGCCCTGCAGATGGGCCAGGTGCTGTTCGAGGACAACTGCGCCGCCTGCCACCAGCGCAGCGCCAAGGGCAATGTGGCACTCGGCGCGCCGGACCTGAGCGACAACGACTGGCTTTACGGTGGCAAGGGCGATGACATCGTCACCTCGATCCACGACGGCCGCAGCGGCGTGATGCCGCCGTGGGCCAGCCTGGGCGAGGACAACGTCAAGCACCTGGCGCAGTACGTGCTGAGCCTCTCCGGCTCGCCGCACGACGAGGCCGCGGCGGCGGCCGGCCAGCCGCTGTTCGGTGCCTGCGCGGCCTGCCACGGCGCAGACGGCAAGGGCAACCCGGCACTGGGCGCGCCCAATCTCACCGATCACGTGTGGCTGCACGGCGGCAGCGTGGCCGACATCGAGACCACCATCCGCGGCGGCCGCCAGGGCCACATGCCGGCATGGAGCCCGCGCCTGTCCGACCAGCAGATCCGCGTGCTGGCCGCCTACGTCTACCACCAGTCGCACAAGGGCGACGATGGCGCCGCGCAGTAATCCTGCCGGCGCCTGGTACCGCCAGCCGGTGGTATGGCTTGGCGCGGTGATCTTCGCCGCGTCGCTGGGCGGCTGCATCTGGATGATCGTGCTCGGCGCACGCCACGGCGATGCCACGCTGGATACCTCGCACACGGTATTCGGCGTGCCGGCCGCCGCACACAGCGCGGCCGGCCCCGCTCCATGAACGCGCACGCCGCCTGGGGCCACCCGCAACTGGCCGCCCAGGTGCTGCAGCCCCGTCGCGACGGCAGCAGCGAAATCGTGCTGCGCGTCGAGACGCTGGACGACCCGCGCCAGGTATTCCGGCTGGAACAGTACCTGCGCGCCCTGCCCGGGATGCGCCGGGTTGCCATCGATCGCACGGCGCGACGCGTACGGCTGACCTGGAACCCCGCGCAGACCCCGCTGCCAGCCCTGCTTGAGCGCTTCGACGCCGCCGGCTGCCCGGCCCGGCCATTGGCCCGCGACAGCATCGACGACCCGCGCTCGCGGCAACAGCACGATGCGCTCAAGCGCCTGCTGGTGGCCGGCATGTGCGCGATGCAGGTGATGACCTACGCCTTCGTGATCTACATCGGCGTGGTCGATTTCGTCGATTTCAGCACGCGCAACCTGTTCCGCTGGCTGGGCATGCTGACCACCGCCCCGGTGGTGTTCTATTCGGCCCGGCCCTTTGTCACCGGCGCGCTGCAGGAACTGCGCCAGCGACGGCTGGGCATCAACCTGCCGGTGGCGCTGGCGGTGATGCTGATTTTCCTGGCCAGCAGCTTCAACACCGTGCGCGGCAGCGGCGAGATCTGGTTCGACTCGGTCAGCATGTTCGTGTTCCTGCTGCTGGGCGGGCGCTACGTCGAACTGCGCTCGCGCCACCACAGCGGCGCACTTGGCGACGCGGCGGTCGACGCCGTGCCGTTGCTGGCGCAGCGCCGCCGCGATGACGGCGAACTGGAAACCGTGGCGGCGATCAGCCTGCTTCCCGGCGATCGCGTGCATGTCGCCGAGGGCATGGTGATTCCCGCCGATGGCTTGCTGGAAAGTGCCGAGGCCCGCGTCGACGAAGCCCTGCTGTCCGGCGAGTCACGCCCGCTTCGGCGCTTGCGCGGCGAGCGCCTGGTCGCCGGCAGCACCCTGTTGTCCGGGCCGGTCGAACTGCGCGTCGAACAGGCCGGCGATGCCACCACCGCCGCGAAGCTCGGCGCCCTTTCCCGACGCAGCCGGCAGTTGCGCATGGACACCCTGGCCAGCGATCGCGACGTCGGCCGCTTCGTTGCCCGGGTGCTGCTGCTGACCGTGCTGACCGCGCTGGGCTGGTGGCTGGTCGATCCGTCGCGTGCCTTCCAGGCTGCCGTCGCGGTGCTGGTGGTGGCCTGTCCCTGCGCCTTCGCGCTGGCCCTGCCGGCCACGCTGACCCGTGCGCTCGGCACGCTGGCCGGGCACGGCGTGCTGGTCACCAACGGCGAAGCGCTGGCCCGGCTGGCCAAGGTCGACTACGCGCTGTTCGACAAGACCGGCACGCTGGGCGTACCGCAACTGCAGCGTTCCGGCGTGCAAGCCCTGCGCGGCGACGATCCGCAAACCGTGCTGCAACTGGCGGCGGCATTGGCCAGCGAGAGCTCGCACCCACTGGCGCGAGCGGTGGCCGAACTGGCCAACCAGAGCACCCTGCCGCTGCGCGCGCAGTCGGTGCAAGTGGACAACGGTGCCGGCATCCACGGCGAAGTCGACGGCCGCCAGTTGTTCCTTGGCCGCCCCGATTTCGCGCTCGCCGCCAGTGGGCTGGCGCCGGCTGACGACAGCGCGGACGCGCTGTTGCTGGCGGATGCGCAAGGTCCGCTGGCCGCCTTCCATCTCACCGAACACCCCCGTGCCGACGCCCACCGCGTGCTCGACGAGCTGCGCGCCGACGGCGTGGCCACGGCGATCGCCAGTGGCGACAGCCGCGGCCGTGTCGCCACGCTGGCGCAACGCCTCGGCATCGACGACTGGCACGGCCGCCAGTTGCCGGCCGACAAACTCGAACGCCTGCAGGCCGCTCGTCGCGACGGCCACGTCGTCCTGGCCGTTGGCGACGGCAGCAACGACGCCCCGCTGCTGGCTGCCGCCGATGTCTCCGCCGCGCTGGCCTCCGGCACCGAACTGGCCCAGGCCCACGCCGACCTGTTGCTGCTGGACGGCCGTCTGGACGGCCTGCCCCGCGCCCGTGCCATCGCCGTGCAGATGCAGCAGGTGGTCCGCCAGAGCCGGCGCTGGTCGCTGTGCTACAACCTCGCCGCCGTGCCATTCGCCGCATTGGGTTTCGTGCCGCCATGGCTGGCCGGCATCGGCATGTCGCTGAGCTCGCTGTTCGTCGTGCTCAACGCGCTGCGCGTGGGCCGCCGTGAATCCGCCGCCGACCGCCATTCCCGCTCCGACAAGCGCTCGCGCGCCCTGCCGGCATGAACATCCTGCTGGTACTGATCCCGGTCACCCTGCTGATCGTGCTGCTCGCGGTGCTGCTGTTCTTCTGGGCGGTGAACCACCAGCAGTTCGATGACATGGACAGCCCCGGCATATTGCCGCTGCTGGATGAAGATCCCGCCCCCCGCAATCCGGAGCCGGAAGCGGGAAAAGCCCCGGATCCAGACGAGGAAGCGAAAGCCCCTTCGCCCCCCCCTAGAACAGACATCGCCCGCCGTCACGCGCAAAAACCGCAGGAGCCCGCTCGCGGGCGATGCTCTTGCGATTCCCCAATCCCGCCCCAAAAGCATCGCCCGCAAGCGGGCTCCTACAGGTGTGGGAAGTGGCCGGTATCGCCATGCCGCTGCCCTCAACCCCCATCCCCCCCGCAAAAACCGTAGGAGCCCGCTCGCGGGCGATGCTCTTGCGAATCCCCAATCCCGAATCCCCAATCCCACCCAAAAAGCATCGCCCGCTAGCGGGCTCCTACAGGTGTGGGGAGTGGCCGGTATCGGCCATGCCGCTGTCCTCAAGCCCCCAATCCCCCCGCAAAAACCGTAGGAGCCCGCTAGCGGGCGATGCTCTTGCGATTCCCCAATCCCGAATCACCAATCCCGCCCAAAAAGCATCGCCCGCGAGCGGGCTCCTACGACGGGTGTGCGGAGTTACCGGGTGGGCGTGCTGCGGCGCCTCGAGGGATGTGGTTTCGCCGAGGCCGGGTGGTGCGCGCGCCATTGCGGCTTCGCCTAAACTCGGCGGATGTCGTCGACCCCGCTGACTCTTCCCTCCAGTCGCCAACTGGCGGAACAGGCCTTGAGCCGTGCCGCCGGCGCACCGCTGCTGGACGGCCATGCGGTGGAGTTGCTGATCGATGCCGCTGCCCACTACGAGGCCTGGCTGGCGGCGATCCGTGCGGCGCGGCAACGGATCCTGCTGGAGAACTACATCGTCCGCGACGACGCGGTGGGCCGTGCCTTCCGCGATGCGCTGACCGAGCGGGCGCAGGCCGGCGTGATGGTTGCGGTGGTGGTGGACTGGATGGGCTGCCTCGGCCAGTCGGGCACCAATTTCTGGGCGCCGCTGCGCGCTGCCGGTGGCGAGGTGCGGGTGTTCAATCCGCCGCAACTGGGCCAGCCGCTGGGCTGGCTCAGCCGCGACCATCGCAAGCTGCTGGTGGTCGACGGTGTGCAGGGGTTTCTCTCCGGCGTTTGCATCAGTGCCAGATGGCTGGGCGACGCCGAGCGCGGGGTTCCGCCCTGGCGCGATACCGGCGTGGCGCTGCGCGGCCCGGCGGTGGCGGAACTGGAGAACGCTTTTGCGCAAAGCTGGGCCGAAATCGGGACGCCGCTGGCGCCACTGGCGCCGGTTCCGGCCGCCGGACAAGCTGCCGGTGACATCGCCCTGCGGCTGATCGCCACCCAGCCGGCCACCGCCGGCATGTTCCGGCTCGATCAGCTGATCGCCTCGATGGCCCGCCGGACGCTGTGGCTGACCGATGCTTATTTCGTCGGCCTGGCGCCCTACGTGCAGGCGCTGGTGGCGGCCGCCCGCGATGGTGTCGACGTGCGCCTGCTGGTGCCCGGCAGCAGTGACATTCCCGCCGTCGCCGGCATGTCGCGCTCCGGCTACCGCCCGCTGCTGCAGGCCGGCATCCGCGTGTTCGAGTGGAACGGCTCGATGCTGCATGCCAAGACCGCCGTGGCCGACGGCCAGTGGGCACGGGTCGGCTCGTCCAACCTCAACATTGCCAGCTGGCTGGGCAACCGCGAGCTGGATGTGGCGATCGAGGACGCCGGCTTCGCCGGGCAGCTTGCCGCGCAGTACGAGCAGGATCTGGCCAACGCCACCGAGATCGTGCTGGCCACGCATCGTCGCCGCAGCGGCGATGAGGGCTCCGCGCAGGCCTGCCGCAACGAGCCGCCGCCCAGGCGCGGACGCCGCGGCGGCGGCAGCTCGGGCCGTGCCGCTGCCGGCGCCCTGCGCATCGCCAACAGCGTCGGTGCCGCGCTGACCAACCGGCGCGTGCTGGGCGAGGACAGCATGGCCCCGCTGCTGATCGGTGCCGCCGTGCTGGCCGTGCTGGCGACGGTGGCGCTGTTCTGGCCGGCCTGGGTCGCCTGGCCACTGGGCGCGATGGCCGCCTGGTTCGCGATGAACCTCGCCATCCGCGGCTGGCGGCTGCACCGGCACCAGCCGCGCCATGACGACGAGGACGGCTGAAAAGCGCTCGCCGCATCTTGAAGCCATTCATGCGAATACGGCTTCAAGCGAATGTTTTTCCAAGACTTGATGCCCTGCCCATGCTAGGCTCGCAGCCTCTCATGCACAGCCCGTCCGAGCCCTCGCCGCCGCGTCACATCCTGACTCCCAGCCAGCTCAACCGGCTGGTGCGCGACCTGCTGGGCGATGCCCTGCCCCAGGTCTGGATCGAGGGCGAGTTGTCCAACGTGGCCAAGCCGGCGTCGGGACACGTCTACTTCACCCTGAAGGATGCCGGCGCCCAGGTGCGCTGCGCGATGTTCCGGATGAAGGCCTCGACGCTGCGCTTCCGTCCTGCCGACGGCATGCACGTCTTGCTGCGCGCGAAGGTCGGGCTGTACGAGCCGCGCGGCGAATTCCAGCTGGTCGCCGAATACATGGAGCCCGCCGGCGAAGGCGCGCTGCAGCGCGAGTTCGAGCAGCTCAAGGCGCGCCTGGATGCCGAGGGCCTGTTCGATCCGTCACGCAAGCGCCCGCTGCCGCCGCACGCACGCCGCATCGGCGTGATCACCTCGGCCACCGGTGCGGCGATCCGCGACGTGCTGAGCGTGCTCGGCCGGCGCTGGCCGCTGGCCGAAGTGGAGGTGTTGCCGGTGCCGGTGCAGGGCCGCGAGGCACCGCCGGCGATCGTCACCATGCTGCGCCGTGCCTCGGCCAGCGCCCGCTACGACGTGTTGCTGGTGACCCGCGGCGGCGGTTCGCTGGAAGACCTGTGGGCGTTCAACGACGAGGCCGTGGCGCGGGCCATCCATGCCAGCGCGGTGCCAGTGGTGTCGGCGGTCGGCCACGAGATCGATTTCAGCATCGCCGACTTCGTCGCCGACCTGCGCGCGCCCACGCCCTCGGCCGCCGCCGAACTGCTGGTGCCCGATGCGGTGGCCGTCGACCGGCACCTGCGCCAGTTGGCCCAGCGTCTGGCCAGCCTGCAGCAGCGCCGTTTGCAGGCCCAGGCCCAGCGCCTGGATCACCTGCTGGCCCGGCTGCAATCACAACGCCCGCAAGCACGGCTGGCACGCGACCACGAGCGGCTGCAGCACCTGCGTGGCCGCCTGGCCGGCGTGCTGCGCGAACAGCAGCAACAGCGCCGCAGCCGCCTCGAACGCCTGCAGGTCCGCTTGCTGGCACAGCATCCACAGGCACGACTGCCCTTGCTGGCAAGGCGCTTGGACGAACAGCAGCAACGCCTGCGCCGCGCCATCGCACACATCCTCGAACGCCACCAGGCCAGCCTGCGCCATGCCGGCCATGCGCTGCACACGATCAGTCCGCTGGCCACGCTGGAGCGCGGCTACGCGATCGTGTTCGATGCCGACGGCAAGGTGCTGCGCTCGGCCCGCGACATTGCACCCGGCACGCCGTTGCGTGCCCGCCTGGCCGACGGCGAACTGGCCCTGCGCAGCGAGGCCGGAAAAGACGACTGAGCTCGCCGGAGCCGTCACATGCGCCGGCGTATGATCGAACGGATCACCGCCGATGGCCGAGGAAGCCCGCATGCTCGACAAGACCTATCCCTACTACCTCGCCAACAAGCCGCGCACGTCCAGGACGATGCTCGACGTGTTCGACAAGTACAGCGGCAAGCTGGCCACCCGGGTAGCGGTGCCGGACGCGAAAGCCACCGAAAAGGCCATCGCCGCCGCCGTGGAGGCCGCCGCGCCGATGCGCCGCTTCAAGCCGTGGGCGCGCCAGGCGGTGTTGCAGCACTGCGCGCAGCGTTTCGCCGAACGGCGCGACGAGCTGGCCGAAGCGCTGTGCATCGAGGCCGGCAAGCCGATCAAGGATGCCGCCGGCGAAGTCACCCGGCTGATCGAGACCTTCCGCATCGCCGCCGAGGAAGCGGTGCGCCTCAACGGCGAGACGATCAACCTGGAACTGGCCCCGCGACTGGACGGTTACCACGGTTACACCAAGCGCGTGCCGCTGGGCCCGGTGTCCTTCATCACCCCGTTCAACTTCCCGCTGAATCTGGTCGCGCACAAGGTGGCGCCGGCGATCGCCGCCGGCTGCCCGTTCGTGCTCAAGCCGTCGGAGAAAACTCCGATCGGCGCACTGATCATCGGCCAGATCCTGGCCGAGACCGACCTGCCCAAGGGGGCATTCTCGATCCTGCCGCTGGACGGCGCCCACGCCGCGCCGCTGGTCGAGGACGAACGCTTCAAGCTGCTGTCGTTCACCGGCGGCCAGATCGGCTGGGAGCTGAAAGCCCGCGCCGGACGCAAGAAAGTGACCCTGGAACTGGGCGGCAACGCCGCCTGCATCGTCGACGCCGACCAGGGCGCGAAGCTGGACAAGGTGGTCGAGCGACTGATCTTCGGCGCGTTCTACCAGTCCGGCCAGAGCTGCATCGGCGTGCAGCGCATCTACGCCCATGCCGGCATTCACGACGCGCTCAAACGCAAGCTGGTCGCCGCCACGAAAAAGCTCAAGGCCGGTG
>Ga0222426_100222_pt1 | contig 58297 bp, 54 predicted proteins | sample 2B50Ametagenome_FD_180087 | JGI IMG/M metagenome (GOLD analysis project Ga0222426, IMG submission 180087) | Enriched microbial communities from leaf-cutter ant dump, University of Wisconsin, Madison, United States - 2B50A (version 2) | ecosystem: Environmental > Terrestrial > Nest > Insects nest...
CGCCTGGTGTGGGCGTCGATTGTTGTAAAAGCTGATCCAGTCGCCAATGACGCGGCTGGCGTGCTGCAGTGATTCAAATCGATGTCGGTGGGCACATTGCTCTTTCAACGTCCGGATGACGCGTTCAACCATGCCGTTCTGCTGCGGGCAATGCGGCGTGATGAACTCTTGGCGTAGGCCGTATCCTCGATGCCGTGGGCCCGGGAGAACCCAATATCGACTGTGCTTGAGCAGGCCGAGATGATTAGTAAGGCGGTGTGAAGCGGGTGGCTCTCATATGGCTTTGGCCTGACGAAAAAAAGGGCCACCTGCCGGTGGCCCCAAGATCTAACCTCAAACGAGAAAATCTAACTTGCATGAGACGGATCTAAGCTTTCGCGGGATCCTACACACCTACACGTCAATATTCCCCGCCTGCAGCGCATGCGTCTCGATGAACGCGCGCCGGGGTTCGACGTTGTCGCCCATCAGGGTGACGAAGATCTCGTCGGCGGCGATGGCGTCCTCGATCTGTACGCGCAGCAGGCGGCGCACGGACGGGTCCATGGTGGTTTCCCACAGCTGTTCCGGGTTCATCTCGCCCAGGCCCTTGTAGCGCTGCTTGCTGATGCCGCGTTCGGCCTCGGTGCGCAGCCATTGCATGACCTCGCGGAAGTCGGCGACGGGCTTTTCCTTCATCTTGTCGCCCGTGCCGCGGCGCACCAGGGCGCCTTGGCCCAGCAGGCCCATGAAGGTCTTGGCGGTGCGCGCCAGGGTGGCGTAGTCGCCGCCGCGCACGAAGGCGCGGTCGAATACGCTGACGCGCAGGTTGCCGAAGTGGGGTCGGATGACGGCCAGGCGCCAGGCTTCCTCGGTCTCGTCGAACTGGGCCTCGACGTGGACGCCGTGCGGGTCCGCCGGATCGCGCAGGGCCTGTTCCAGGGCCTGCGCGCTGGCGCGGGCGGCGGCCTCGTCGATCAGGCTGACGGCCACGCCCTCGGCCATGGCCGACAGGGCCTCGGTGTCGAGGATGCGCGACAGGCGGGCGATGACGCTGTCGGCCAGCACGTACTGGCGGGCCAGGTCCATCAGGGCGTCGTCGCGGATGGGGGCGGCGCCCTCGTTCGGGACGAGCTCGGTGTCCTTCAGGGCCAGCTGCAGCATGAACTGGGCTTCTTCAGCGTCGTCCTTGAGGTAGCGTTCCTCGCGCCCGACCTTGACCTTGTACAGGGGCGGCTGGGCGATGTAGACGTAGCCGTGCTCGATCAGCGCCGGCATCTGGCGGTAGAACAGGGTCAGCAGCAGCGTGCGGATGTGGGCGCCGTCCACGTCGGCGTCGGTCATGATGATGATGCGGTGGTAGCGCAGCTTGTCGAGGTTGAAGTCGGGGCCGATGCTGGTGCCCAGGGCGGTGATCAGGGTGGTGATCTGCTCGCTGGCCAGCAGGCGGTCGAAGCGGGCCTTTTCGACGTTCAGGACCTTGCCGCGCAGCGGCAGGATGGCCTGGAACTTGCGGTCGCGGCCCTGCTTGGCGGAACCGCCGGCCGAGTCGCCCTCGACGATGTAGAGTTCGCACAGCGCCGGGTCTTTTTCCTGGCAGTCGGCCAGCTTGCCGGGCAGGCCGGCGCCTTCCAGGACGCTCTTGCGGCGCGTCATCTCGCGGGCCTTGCGGGCGGCCTCGCGGGCGCGGGCGGCCTCGACGATCTTGGAGCACAGGGCGCGGGCGTCGTTGGGGTTTTCCAGCAGCCAGGTCTCCAGGGTGCGGCTGACCGCGTCCTCGACGGCGGGGCGGACCTCGCTGGAAACGAGTTTGTCCTTGGTCTGGCTGCTGAACTTGGGCTCGGGCACCTTGACCGACAGCACGCAGGCCAGGCCCTCGCGCATGTCGTCGCCGGTGGTGTCGACCTTGGCCTTCTTGGCCATGTCGTTGTCGGCGATGTACTTGTTCAGCACCCGCGTCATGGCGGCCCGCAGGCCGGTCAGGTGGGTGCCGCCGTCGCGCTGCGGGATGTTGTTGGTGAAGCACAGCACGGTCTCGGCGTAGCTGTCGTTCCACTGCATCGCGACCTCGACCCCGACCCGTGTGCCGCCGGCGTCGGATTCGGTGGAGACGGCGAAGATGTTCTCGTGCAGCGGCGTCTTGGCGCGGTTGATGTACTGGACGAAGCCCTTGACCCCGCCCAGGAAGGCCAGGTTCTCGTCCTGGCCGGTACGCTCGTCCACCAGGCGGATCTTCACGCCGTTGTTCAGGAAGGACAGCTCGCGCAGGCGGCGCGCCAGGATCTCGTAGGTGTAGTCGATGTCGGAGAAGATCTCGGCGTCGGCCAGGTACTGTACCCGGGTCCCGGTGCGGTCGGCCGGGCCGGTGACGGCCAGCGGGGCGACGCGCTCGCCGCGCCGGAATTCCATCTGGTGTTCTTCGCCGTTGCGCCAGATCGTCAGGCGCAGCCATTCGGACAGGGCGTTCACGCAGGACACCCCGACGCCGTGCAGGCCGCCCGATACCTTGTAGGAATTCTGGTCGAACTTGCCGCCGGCATGCAGCTCGGTCATGACGATCTCGGCCGCGCTGCGGTGATGTTCGTCGTCCTTGTGGATGGCCGTGGGGATGCCGCGGCCGTTGTCCGTGACCGAGATGCTGTTGTCGGCGTGGATGGTGACCACGATGTCGTCGCAGTAGCCGGCCAGGGCCTCGTCGATGGCGTTGTCCACCACCTCGAAGACCATGTGGTGCAGGCCGGTGCCGTCGGACGTGTCGCCGATGTACATGCCAGGGCGCTTGCGCACGGCCTCCAGGCCCTTGAGCATCTTGATCGAATCGGCGCCGTAGCCGGCGGCGGGGGTGTTCTGAGTGGGGTCTGACATGAAAATCCTGTGTGGGTATCGGGCGGGCGCGGCCGGGATCAGATGCGCATCGGCATGACGACGTACTTGAATTCCTCGTCGTCGGGCACGGTGATCAGCACCGAGGCGTTGACGTCGGGCTGCACCGACCAGCGGATCGATTCGGTCTTGAGGTTGGCCAGCACGTCGAGCAGGTAGCTGACGTTGAAGGCCACGTCCAGCGATTCCTGGGCGTAGTCGACCTCGAGTTCCTCGCGGGCCTCTTCCTGTTCGGCGTTGGACGAGGAAATGCGCAGCAGGTTGTCGCCCAGCTGCAGGCGCACGCCCTTGAGCTTGTCGGTCGTCAGGATGGCGGCGCGCTGCAGGCTGGCCTGCAGGGTCTCGCGCGGGATCAGGATGTGGCGCGTGTAGCCGGTGGGGATCACGCGCTTGTAGTCGGGGAACTTGCCCTCGACGAGCTTGGACACGAGCTCGATCTGGCCGAACTGGAAGCGGATCTGGCCCGCGGCCAGGTCGATGCGCACCGGCGTGTCGTCGTCGGCCAGCAGGCGCTGCATCTCGTGGATGGTCTTGCGCGGGATGATCGCGTCGAGCTGGGCGTCCAGGCCCTCGACGGCGACGCCGCTGTGCGCCAGGCGGTGGCCGTCGGTGGACACGGCGCGCACGTGGCCCGGTTCGAGCACCAGCAGCAGGCCGTTCAGGTAGTAGCGGATGTCCTGCTGCGCCATGGAAAAGTGCACCTGGTTGAAGAGCTGCTTCAGGGCCTTTTGCGGCATGGAAAAGGACGCGGTCCATTGTTCCGCCTGGGACACCGTGGGGTAGTCGGTGGCGTTGAGCGTCTGCAGGGCGAAACGGCTGCGTCCGGCCTGAACGGACAGTTTGGAGTCGTCCAGGGACAGACGGACCTCGCCGGTCTCGGGCAGGGCCCGCAGGATGTCCAGGAACTTGCGCGCGGCCACGGTGGTGGACTGATCCTCGTTGCCGACGCCGAAATCGGCCTGCGTGGTGATCTGGACCTCGAGGTCGTTGGCGAGGAAAGAAACCTGATTGCCCTGCTTGCGGATCAGCACGTTGGCGAGGATGGGCAGGGTGTTGCGCCGTTCGACGATACCGACCACGGTCGTCAGGGGCTTGAGCACGGCATCGCGGTTTGCTTGGATCAGTAGCATGTTTCCTATCCTTTGAGCGTTTGTTCTAGTACGTGAAGTGCGTGGTTCAATTCGGTCTGCTTGGCCCGCAGATCGGTGATCTTGCGCACCGCGTGCAGCACGGTGGTGTGGTCGCGTCCGCCGAACAGGTCCCCGATCTCCGGCAGGCTCTTTTGCGTCAGTTCCTTGGCCAGATACATGGCGATCTGGCGCGGTAGCGCAATATTGGCAGGCCGGCGCTTCGAGTACATGTCGGCGACCTTGATTTTATAGAAGTCGGCGACGGTCTTCTGGATGTTTTCCACCGTGATCTGGCTGTTGGACACGGACAGCAGATCCTTGAGGGCTTCCTTGCAGACCTCGACGGTCAGGACCTCGCGGCCGTGGAAGCGCGCATAGGCGGAAACCTTGCGCAAGGCGCCCTCGAGCTCGCGCACGTTGCTGCGCAGGTGCTTGGCGATGAAGAAGGCGACCTCCTCGGGCATGGTGATGCCTTCGGTCTGGGCCTTGCGCAGCAGGATGGCCACGCGCATTTCCAGTTCGGGGGGCTCGATGGCGACGGTCAGGCCGGAATCGAAACGCGAGATCAGCCGGCTGTCGATGTTGGCGAGTTCCTTGGGATAGGTGTCCGAGGTGATGATGATCTGCTTGCGTTGCGCGACCATGGCCTCGAAGGCGTAGAAGAATTCCTCCTGGGTGCGGTTCTTGCCGGCGAAGAACTGGATGTCGTCGATCAGCAGCAGGTCCAGCGAATGGTAGTAGCGCTTGAAGTCGTCGAAGGCGCGCCGCTGGTAGGCCTTGACCACGTCGGAGACGTACTGGTCGGCGTGCACGTAGCGGATGCGGGGGTTGTTGCCGCTGGCCAGCAGGGCGTTGCCGATGGCGTGGATGAGGTGCGTCTTGCCCAGGCCCACGCCGCCATACAGGAAGAGCGGGTTGTAGGACACGCCGGGGTTTTCGGCGACCTGCAGCGCGGCGGCGCGCGCCAGCTGGTTGGCCTTGCCGATGACGAAATTGTCGAAGGTCAGGTCCAGGTTCAGGCGGGAGCGGTCCTGCACGGCCTCGTCGGCGGCGGTGGCGGCCGGGGATGGCGCGGCGGCCGGCTGGGCCGCGGCGCCATTGGCCGAGACGGGCTGGGCCTGGGGGGCCTGGGGCGGGCGGCTGGCGGTGGCGGCCGGGCGGGGGGGCGCGGCGCTGAGCTCGAACTGTACCTGGACGGCCTGGGAAAACCAGTCGGCGGCCAGGGTCTCGAGCCGGGTGGAGAAGTTCTTGCGGACCCAGTCGAGCTTGAAGCGGTTGGGCGCGCCGATCCTCAGGATCGCCAGTTCCTCGTCGTAGCCGAGCGGAACCAGGGGCTTGATCCAGGCGCTGATCTGTTGGGGGGGGAGTTCCTGCGCCAGTTGCTGGAGGCAGGCCTGCCAGAATTCATTCATAGGGGTCATCGTGCGAAACCTCGATTCTACCCTTTCCCGTGGCGAGTTATCCACAGACCGCGGCGGACGCGGCGCGGCCTGTCGGGGGATAAGTCCCCAAGTAATTGACGGCACGTCAAAAATTTGTTGAAATAGTGGGCTTTTCTGTACCCCTTACACCCCAAGCTCTTTTGGATTCGCCATGAAACGCACTTTCCAGCCTTCTGTTACCCGCCGCAAGCGCACCCACGGGTTTCGTGTCCGCATGAAGACGCGTGCGGGCCGTGCCGTCCTCAGCGCCCGCCGCGCCAAGGGCCGCAAGCGCCTGGCCGTCTGATCCTCATTTGCGGCGCGGCCCCTTGCCGGGCACGCCGCCATGGACCGCCATGCCTTCCGACTTTCCCTCGGCGGCCCGGCTGCATCGCCCCTCGGAATACGCAGCGGCCCTGAAAGGCCGGCGGATCGCCCGAGGGGCTTTGTTCATCGTTTCCGGCCCGCGGCAGGCGGGCGGCGGCCCCGCCCGGCTGGGACTGGTCGTGCCCAAGCGCCACGCGCCGCTGGCCGTCACGCGCAATGCGATCAAGCGGGTCCTGCGCGAGGCGTTCCGCCTGCGACGCAGCGGGCTGCCGGACGGCGATCTGGTGTTCCGGCTGGTCAGCCGGCCCGCGCCGGGCAGCCTGACGGCGCTGAAGCGCCAGGTGCGCGCCGAGGCCGACGCGCTGCTGGACAGGATAGGGCGATGCTGATCCGATCGTTGTTCATCGCGCCGATCCGCTTTTACCGCTATTTCCTGAGTCCCTGGGTGGGACAGCAGTGCCGTTTCACACCCACCTGCTCGGCCTACACGATCGAGGCGATCGAGACGCATGGTGTGGCGCGCGGCATCTGGCTGGGTATCCGCCGCATCGCCCGCTGCCATCCCGGCTGCCCCGGCGGGCACGATCCGGTGCCGCCGGCGCGCACGCCGTCGTCCGGCCGGGGATGATGGGGTGGCGCCCCTGGCAGAGAATCAAGTCCCTGTCAGCCACCCTGCGTTAAACTGGTGAGCTTTTGCTCCGACCCTATTCGAAAACAGGCGCCAATGGACATTCGACGCACCATCCTCTGGATGATCTTTTCTTTTTCGCTCCTGCTGTTGTGGAACAACTGGCAGGTGTACCAGGGTCAGCCGTCCCTGTTCTCCATGACGCAGCCGGCCGCCGACGCCGGCAAGACGGCCGCCGCGCCGGCCGCGCCTGCGGGACAGGAGGGCGTGCCGGCTGCGGCGCCGGCCGATGGCGCGGCCCAGACCACGGTGCCCGCGTCCGATGCGGCCCCGCAGGGGCAGCCGGTGCACGTCAAGACCGGCGTCTATGACCTGACCTTCGACACGCTCGGCGCGCAGCTGGTGCGCGCCGAGCTGCTGGACTACAAGAACCAGGAGGCGACGACGGGGATCCTGCCGTGGTTCAAGGGCCTGATGGGACACAAGCCGCCGCAGGACGCGGGCGACGCGATGTACCTGCTGAACAACCAGCCCGGGGACATGTACGTGGCCCAGACCGGGCTGGTGGGCGCGCCGCAGGGGCAAGGCTATCCGACGCACCTGACGCCGTTCTCGGTGGTGGGGTCGGGCCCCGTGGTCAAGGACGGCGCGACCGAGATCGCCTTCGAGGCGACGGCCGGGCAGGTGCGGGTGGTCAAGACCTTCATCCTGCCGCAGGACGGCTATGACATCCGCGTGCGCAACGACATCTACAACCTGGGCGATCAGCCGATCGATCCCTCGCTGTACCTGCAGCTGACGCGCGACGGGCACGAGCCGGTGAACACGACGGGCTTCTACAGCACGTTCACCGGGGCGGCGGTCTATTCCGAGGAAGACAAGTTCCAGAAGGTGAAGTTCGACGAGATCACCAAGGGCAAGGCCAGCTACATCCAGAAGGCGGACAATGGCTGGATCGGCATGGTGCAGCATTATTTCGCCACGGCCTGGGTGCCGCAGCAGGGCGTGGTGCGCACCAATCAGGCGCTGGCGCTGCCCGACGGGCTGTTCGCGATCCGCACGATCGAGTCGGTCGGCACGATCGCTCCGGGGGCGCACAAGTCGGTGGAGTCGCAGCTGTGGGTGGGTCCGCAGGACCAGCGGGCGATGAGCACGGTGGCCCCGGGCCTGGATCTGGTGGTGGACTACGGCTGGGTGACGATCATCGCCAAGCCGATGTTCAAGTTCATGATCTGGCTGCACAGTCTGGTGGGCAACTGGGGCTGGACGATCGTGCTGCTGACGCTGCTGATCAAGCTGGTGTTCTATCCTTTGTCGGCGGCCAGCTACCGCTCGATGGCGAAGATGAAGCTGGTCGGGCCGCGGATGAAGCACCTGAAGGAAAAGTTCGGCGACGACAAGGCGAAGCTGAACGCGGCGATGATGGAGATGTACCGCGCCGAGAAGATCAATCCGCTGGGCGGCTGCCTGCCGATGGTGGTGCAGATTCCGGTGTTCATCGCGCTGTACTGGGTGCTGCTGGGCAGCGTTGAGATGCGCGGGGCGCCGTGGATCCTGTGGATCCACGATCTGTCGGTGAGCGATCCGTGGTTCATCCTGCCGGCGTTCATGATGCTGACGATGTTCCTGCAGATCAAGCTGAATCCGACGCCGCCGGATCCGACGCAGGCGAAGATCATGATGATCATGCCGCTGGTGTTCGGGGGGATGATGTTCCTGTTCCCGGCGGGTCTGGTGCTGTACTGGTGCGTGAACAATACGGTGTCCATCGTTCAGCAGCGGGTGATCATGAATCGCCTGGACAAGGAAAAGGCGGCTTCGGCGTCCAGTTGAGGTCTGCTGGTTTTACTTGACGGCGCTCTTTGGGGCGCCGTTTTTCTTTGGATAACGGTTTGTTTTGTTGGGCGGCCGATTTTGGGTTCTTGAGGATGGGGCCTGGGCGGGGCTGGTCTGGACTCACCAGCCGGTGGCCCTTCGGGCTTCCCGGGTCTTCTTCGTCCGAACGGGCGGCGGGCGAACTCGGCCTTCGGCCTCAGACACGCCCGCCGACATCTCCCGTTCTCCCTTCAGAAGCACCCGGCACCGGCCGACCGTGAGTCCAGACCGGCCCCGCCCAGGCCCCATCTGAGGCCGGTGCTGTGGTCGCGGGGGGTGATGGCGTCGTGCTTGCTTGCAGGGGATATGGGGTGGCGCCGTGGGGATGGGCGGGATTTCGCTGTTTGGCGAAGGCGTTGCTTGAGGGGCGATTCCGCTGTCCTGCGCGGGCGCGCTGCCGGCAATCGGGGGCGATTCCCGATATGATGCTTTGGATGTTTTGTTTGTCCGCCGGCATGCTGGCCGGGTGGTGTTTTCAATCTCCTCGATTCTTTGCCTTGCGACGTCCATGAGTACTTTTTCCAGGGATCCCATCATTGCCATTGCCACCGCCCCGGGGCGGGGCGGGATCGGCGTGATCCGGGTGTCGGGGCCGGACCTGCGGGCCTGGTCGGAATCGCTGTGCGGCCAGGTGCTGCGGCCCCGGCATGCGCATTACCTGCCGTTCCGCACTCAGGGCGGCGAGGTGATGGACGAGGGGTTGGCGTTGTTCTTTCCCGGGCCGCATTCCTATACGGGCGAGGACGTGCTGGAGCTGCAGGGCCACGGCGGTCCGGCCGTGCTGCGCCGGGTGCTGGAGGACTGTCTGGCGCGCGGCGGGGAAATCGGCCTGCGGCTGGCGCAGCCGGGGGAGTTCACGCAGCGGGCGTTCCTGAACGAGCGGCTGGACCTGGCGCAGGCGGAGGCCGTGGCGGACCTGATCGAGGCCAGTTCCACGGCGGCGGCGCGCAGCGCGATGGCCTCGCTGTCGGGGGCGTTTTCGGCCGAGGTCGATGCGCTGGGCCAGCGCATCGTGCAGTTGCGCATGCTGGTCGAGGCGACGCTGGATTTCCCCGAGGAAGAGATCGATTTCCTGGAAAAGTACCAGGCCGCGCAACGGCTGGACGGGGTGACGGCGACGCTGGATGGCGTGCTGCGCACGGCCCGCCAGGGCATGGTGCTGCGCGAGGGGCTGCACGTGGTGCTGGCCGGCCAGCCGAACGTGGGCAAGTCCAGCCTGCTCAATGCGCTGGCGGGCGAGGACGTGGCCATCGTGACGCCGATCGCCGGGACGACCCGCGACCGGGTGATCCAGCAGATCCACATCGAGGGCATTCCGTTGCACATCGTGGATACGGCGGGCCTGCGCGAGACCGAGGACACGGTGGAGCGCATCGGCATCGAGCGCAGCTGGGCGGAGATCGCCCGGGCGCAGGTGATCCTGCACCTGCAGGATGCGCGCCAGCCGGACGATCCCCTGGATGCCGACATCGTGCGGCGGCTGCCGGCGGGGACGCCGGTGCTGCGGGTGCTGAACAAGGTGGATCTGCTGGATGAACCGGGACACGGGGCCGCTCCTGTGGACGGGCCGGTGCCTGGCCGTGGACCGGAGGGGCAGGTCGGCCAAGGCGTGGAGGGCGCCGCGGGGGCCGCCGAAATGCGGGTGTCGGCGCGTACCGGCGCCGGCCTGGATGCCTTGCGGCGGCGCCTGCTGGAGATCGCTGGCTGGACGCCGGGGGCGGAGTCCCCCTGGCTGGCCCGCGAGCGGCACGTGCGGGCGCTGGAGGCCGCACGCGGTCATCTGGTGATGGCCCGCGAGCACGCCTCGCACAGCGATCAGGTGCTGGACCTGTTCGCCGAAGAGCTGCGCCTGGCGCACGAGGCCCTGTGCGAGATCACGGGGCAGTTCACCAGCGATGATCTGCTGGGCGAGATCTTTTCGCGGTTCTGCATCGGGAAGTAGCCCGGCATTCCCCGACCGGGCCCGGAATTACTCCCCCACCACCTGCGTATGCACGACCTCGGGGGCCTTGGCGAAGCAACCGCCGACCAGGCCGCGCCAGGCCTGGAAGTCCTCGGATTCGCGGAAGTGCTTCATGTGGTCTTCCAGGGTCTGCCAGTGGATCTGCAGCACGTACTGTTCGGGATGCTCGATGACGTGGTGCAGTTCCAGGCGGTGGAAGCCGCGGGCGCGCTGGAACAGAGGCATGGCTTTCTGCACGCCGGCCTCGAAATCGGCCTGGGTGCCGGGTTTGACGGTGATGTGGGCCATTTCGCGGATCATGTCGGGTTCCTGTATCAGAAAAAGGGACGAGGCCATGATTATGCACCGCGCGGGCGCCGCAGGGCGGGTTGCCGACATTGTGCGGCCCGGCCCTGGGAAAGCGCCGGCGGCGGAACGAGTATCAACCGGACAGCATACTAGCGGTCCAGGCGGTGCAGGACCTCGTCGGCGATCGCCAGGCAGGAGGTGAGGCCGGGCGATTCGATGCCGTAGAGGTTGACCAGGCCATCGACGCCGTGGGCGGTGCGGTCCTGGATCACGAAATCGGCGTCCTGGCCGGCCGGCACGACGAGCTTGGGCCGGATGCCGGCGTAGCCGGGCTGCAGCGCGCCGTCGGGCAGCTCGGGCCAGTAGCGGCGGATGGCGGCATAGAATCCGCCGGACCGGGCCGGGTCGACGGTGTAGTCGATGGCATCCACCCATTCGACGTCGGGGCCGAAGCGGGCCTGGCCGGCCAGGTCCAGCGTCAGGTGCACGCCCAGGCCGCCGGGCTCGGGTACGGGATAGATCAGGCGCGAAAAGGGCGCTTTGCCGGACAGGGAGTAGTAGTTGCCCTTGGCGTAGCGGCCGGCGGGGATGCTGGCGGGCGGGACGCCCTCGATGCGGGCGGCGACGGCCTGTGCGTGCAGCCCGGCGCAGTTGACGACCTGTCGGGCGATGATCTCCATGGGCTCGTCGCCGCCGATGCGCAGCAGGATGCCGGCGCCGTCTGCGGCGGCGCCGCCCAGGACGGGGGCCCGCAGGGCCAGCAGGCCGCCGGCGCGTTCCAGGTCGCCCCGCAGGGCCAGCATCAGGCCGTGGCTGTCGACGATGCCGGTGGAGGGGGACTCCAGGGCGGCGGCGCAGTGCAAGGCGGGCTCGCGCGCCCTGGCCTCGTCCCGGTCCAGCCAGCGCAGGTCGTCCACGCCGTTGGCGGCCGCCGCGGCGGCGATGTCCCGCAGGCGGGCGGTTTGCGGGTCGTCGGTGGCGACGATCAGTTTGCCGCAACGCCGGTGGGCGACGCCGTGGGTCTCGCAGAAGTCGTACAGCGCCCGGCGGCCCCGCACGCACAGGCGGGCCTTCAGCGAGCCCCGGGGATAGTAGATGCCGGCATGGATGACCTCGCTGTTGCGCGAACTGGTGCCGGTGCCGATGGCGGACTCGGCCTCGACGACCAGGGTGTCCCGGCCGGCCCGGGCGCAGGCGCGGGCCACGGCCAGGCCGACGACGCCGGCGCCGATGACGACCGTGTCCAGGGTGTCGGTCATGAGCTTCCTTTGCGCGGATCTTGTCGGGCCGCATTTTACCGTGGCGGGCGCCGCGCCCGGGGCGGCGATGCCCGCGATGCATCCGGTCACATCAATCGCTTGCAATTAAATAGTACGCGATTTAATATCTTCGATATGGACACGTCGAACCCTACGCCTCAGCCTTCGCAGCCGGCCCCGCTCACGCTGGATGCCCAACTGTGTTTCGCGCTCTATTCCGCGCAGCTGGCGATGGCCAAGATCTACCGCCGCCAGCTGGCCGACCTGGGCCTGACGTACCCGCAGTACCTGGTCATGCTGGTGCTGTGGGAATCCGACGGGCTGACGGTCTCGGCCCTGGGCGAGCGCCTGTACCTGGATTCGGCCACGCTGACGCCGCTGCTGAAACGCCTGCAAGTCCTGGGCCTGCTGCGCCGCGACCGGGGTGTGCGGGACCAGCGTCAGGTCCTGATCTCGCTGACGCCGGCGGGTCGCGCGCTGCGCGCGCGGGCCGGGGCGGTCCCGCAAGGCGTGATGTGCGCGACGGGCTGTACGCCGGCCCAGGCCCACGGCCTCAAGGCCGAACTCGAATCCCTGCGCGCGCATCTGCAGGATGCGTGCGCCGCGCAGGAACATCCGGCGGGGCGCTGACGAACGGCCGCCCGGCGCGCGTGCGCGGGGCCCGTCTCTCCAGATCCCGCCATCGAAAAGGCCGCCGTCTGTGGTGCCGAGGCCTTTCCTTTGAACCGCACCACCAGGAGTCTCAAGATGACAGTCGAAAACGTTCTCTATACCGCCCATGCCACCGCCACCGGCGGCCGTGACGGCAGCGCCAAATCCTCGGATGGCCGCCTGGACGTCAAATTGTCCGTGCCCAAGGAAATCGGCGGCGACGCCGGTCCCGGCACGAATCCCGAACAGCTGTTCGCGGCGGGCTACTCGGCGTGCTTCCTGGGGGCGCTGAAGCTGGTCGCCGGCAAGGAAAACGTGAAGCTGCCGGCCGACACCCAGGTGTCGGGCTCGGTCGGCATCGGCCCCATCCCGACGGGGTTCGGGCTGGCCGTTGAGCTGAAGATCTCCGCCTCCGGCGTGGACCGCGACAAGCTGAACGACCTGGTGCAAAAGGCGCACGTGGTCTGCCCGTATTCCAACGCCACCCGCAACAACATCAAGGTCACGCTGACCGTGCAGTAAGCCAGCCGGACGCCGTCCCTGGCGGACCGGGCCCAGGCCCGGCCCACGCACAGCACCCCGATCGCCCGACCGGCTTTCGGGGTGTTTTCTTCCGGGGCGGTGCGCAAGCCGCCGGACGGGCCGGTTTCCGGCCCCGGGCTGATCCATGTCATATGTCAGTACGCGCAGTGTGGATATGATCTTTCGTGTCTGAACGGCTTTCGCCACGGAGATCACCATGTCATCAGAGGCCGCAATCCGGCCGGCGTCGCGCCAGGCGCTGTCCGTCCTGTTTTCCAGCACCTTCGCCTTCACGATCTGCTTTGCCATCTGGACGATGTTCTCGGTCCTGGGCGTGCCGCTGAAGGCCGAGCTGTCCCTCAATGAAACCCAGTTCGGCCTGCTGATCGCCACGCCGGTGCTCAGCGGTTCGCTGGTCCGGGTGCCGCTGGGCATGCTGACCGACCGCTTCGGCGGCCGCATCGTGTTCCTCTCGGTGCTGCTGATCTGCGTGCCGCCGCTCTACCTCATGGCCCATGCCCACACCTACGCCCAGTTCCTCGTCCTGGCGCTGTTCGTCGGCCTGGCGGGCGGCACGTTCTCGGTGGGCACGCCCTACGTCGCCCGCTGGTTCGCGCCGCAGCGGCGGGGCTTCGCCATGGGGGTGTTCGGCGCGGGCAATTCGGGGTCGGCGCTGAACATGTTCGTGGCGCCGCTGATCATCGGCGCCTTCGGCTGGACCATGCTGCCCAAGGCGTACGCGGCGCTGATGCTGGGCACGGCGGTGCTGTTCTGGCTGTTCAGCCATTCCGATCCCGCGCACCGCATGCCGGCGGGCACCGGCATCCTGCAGCAGCTCGCCGTCCTGAAGGATCCCCGGGTCTGGCGCTACTGCCAGTACTATTCCGTGGTCTTCGGCGGCTATGTCGCGCTGGCGCTGTGGATCACCAAATACTATGTGGCCGAATACGGTTTCGACCTGACGCTGGCGGCCTTCCTGGCCATGATCTTTTCACTGCCGGGGGGCGTGCTGCGGGCGCTGGGCGGCTGGTTTTCGGACCGCTTCGGCGCGTACACGGTGACCTGGTGGGTGATGTGGGTCTGCTGGGTGTGTTTTTTCCTGCTGTCCTATCCGCAGACGCAGATGACCATTCAGACGCTGGGCGGGCCGGTGTCGCTGCACATCGGCCTGAACGCCACGGCTTTCACGGTGCTGCTGTTCGTCGTGGGCGTGGCCATGGCGATCGGCAAGGCCTCGGTCTTCAAGTTCATCAGCGACGACTATGCCGACAACATCGGCGCGGTGTCCGGCGTGGTGGGCCTGGCCGGCGGGCTGGGCGGCTTCGTCCTGCCGATCCTGTTCGGCGCCCTGCTGGACATCACCGGCGTGTATTCCAGCGCCTTCATGCTGCTGTACGGGACCGTCTGCGTGTCGCTGGTGTTCATGCACTATTCGTACCGGCGGACGCCGCGCGCCGGCACGGAACTGAGCGACCCGCTGGCCGGATGATTCCGGCTCACCTCGCGGCCTGCATGCCGTTCGGATGATTTCGGCGAGTGACAGCCGATTGTCATGACGCGTGGCGCCCCCCACCTCGCGGCCTGCATGCCGCTCGGATGATTTCGGCAGTGGACAGCCCGCAGGGGCTGTCCACTGTCCGAAATCATCCCCCGCATCCGCCACAGCAGTTGCCGTCCTGGCCGTGGACGGGTTTCAGGGCCTCGTAGCCGGCGTCGGCGACGGCGACCTGCAGGCGCTGGGTGGAGACCTTGGCGGTGTCGTAGGTGACGGTGACCTTTTCGTCAGCCAGCGACACGCTGACCTGGGCCACGCCCGGCAGGGCGGACAGGACGCGGTCCAGCTTGTCGGCGCATTCGGGGCCGCGCAGGCCCACCAGGCGCATGGTGTCGGTTTTCTGGGCGGATCGTTTCAGGGTTTCGGCTTGCATGGGGTCCTCGCGAGCGGGGAAAAGCCCCTGAACGGGGCGGGGTTATAGATACATTAAAAATATATCTTAAGAGTCGGCTAGTATAGCAGCGCCATGGCTGAATCATCGACCCGCCGCATCGCCCACCTGGACATGGATGCCTTCTATGCGTCCGTGGAACTGCTGCGGTATCCCGATCTGCGCGGCCGCCCCGTGGTGATCGGCGGCGGGGCCGAACGCCCGTCCGGCGGCCGCTATGCGCGGCTGGGCGACTATGTGGGGCGCGGGGTCATCACCACGGCCACCTACGAGGCGCGGGCCCTGGGCGTGCACTCGGCCATGGGCATGATGAAGGCGGCCCGCCTGGCGCCGGACGCGGTCCTGCTGCCGGTGGATTTTCCCGCCTACCGGCATTATTCCCGGCTCTTCAAGGCGGCGGTCGCCGCGATCGCCCCGCATATCGAAGACCGCGGGATCGACGAGATCTACATCGACCTGACCGCGCTGCCGCAGGATTCCGGGACGCTGGGCCGCCAGCTGAAGCAGGCCGTGCGCGAGGCGACCGGCCTGGTGTGCTCGATCGGCATTTCGCCCAACAAGCTGCTCTCGAAGATCGCATCGGACCTGGACAAGCCCGACGGCCTGACGCTGATCGGCCCGGGTGACCTCGAGCGCCGCATCTGGCCCTTGCCGGTGTCCAAGGTCAACGGCATTGGCCCCAAGGCGACGCGCCGCCTGCAGGACATGGGAATCGAGACCATTGCGCAGCTGGCCGCCGCGGCCCCGGACCGGCTGCAGGACGCCTTCGGCCTGGGCATGGCGAGATGGCTGCTGGACGTCGCCCACGGCATCGACGACCGGCCGGTGGTCAGGGAATCCGAGCCGCGGTCCATCAGCCGCGAGACGACGTTCGAGCGGGATTTGCACGTGGTGCGGGACCGCGCCCTGCTGTCGGGCATCTTCCGCGAGCTGTGCGAGCAGCTGTCGCAGGACCTGGCCCGCAAGCGGGTGCGGGGCGCGACGGTGGGCATCAAGCTGCGCTTCGACGATTTCCGCATCGTGACGCGCGACCTGACACTGGATGAGGCGGTGGGCGACCCCGACGCCATCCACCGGGCGGCCGGCCAGTGCCTGAAACGCGTGACCCTGGACCGCCGCCTGCGCCTGCTGGGCGTGCGGGTCAGCAAGCTCGAGCCGCTGGACGGCGGCGGCGCGGCGCTGCGTCCCATCCAGCTGTCCTTGTACTGACCGGGCCGGCGCTGCCCACGCGGCCGCCGGGGCCTGCAGCTCAGAAGTCGAATTCGGCCTCGATGGCGTCGCCCACCTGCAGCCAGTGCTCGCCTTCGGGCAGGGCGGCGATGGCGTTCATGCCGAACAGGACGCCCTGCTCGAACTGCCGGTGCCGGGCCAAGGTGCGGCCCGGTTCGGGCGCGGTGTCGCCGGTCAGGGGGTCGACGTTGGGGATGGGGCAGCGGGCGCAGGCCTTGACGAAGGCGAAGCCCAGGTCGCCCGCGCGAAAGCCCGCGAGGTGGTCCTCGTCGTAGGGCTCCAGGCCCTGCAGCACGATGTTGGGCCGGAAGCGGATCATGTCGACCGGCGTGTGGCCGCCGTCGGCCAGCTGGCCGTTCAGTTCGTCGAGCGAGCCCTGGTTGGTCACCAGGAACGGGAAGCCGTCGGCAAAGGCAAAAGCGTGACGGTCCACCGGCAGGAAGGACTGCGGCCAGTCGGGGTGCGTCTGGATCCATTGCGTCATGTGGTGCATGCTGGCCAGCCGGTGCGCCCGGGGATGCACGTGCAGCAGCCGGCACGACACGCCCAGGAACGTGCTCAGCCAGAGCGCGGCCTCGTCGCCCTGGTCGGCGCCCAGGGTCCCGGTGCCCCAGATGGTGACCTCGACGGCGGGCTCGTCGGGGCCGGTGACGGGCACGAAGCAGTCCGGCAGGCCCGGCGCCTTGAGCCACAGGCCGTCGGCTTGCGGCTCGGGCTGGATCAGCACCATGCGCGGGTGCTGGCGTTGCGTCATGAAGATGCCCTGGGCGTCCACGATGACCCAGTGCCGGTCGTAATCCAGCCCCGCGCCGCTGACGCGGACGCGGTCGTGGCGGATGCCGCCGCAGGATTTGACGGGATAGCTGTAGAGGCTGTGGATGGCCAGGGGCATGACGGCGGTCCGGTGAGGGGCAAGCGATCATTCTAGCGTTCCGCCCGGCCATTCAGGACCGGCAGACCGCCGCACGTGCGGAAAAAATGTCGTAGCATGCCGGATTGAAATCGACGCGCCGCCGCCGCGGCGGGACAGGAGAATCATGCCCCTGAAAGACATGCTGGCCGCCCTGGTCGTGATCGTGGTGTGGGGCGCCAATTTCGTCGTGATCAAGTTCGGCGTGGACGAGTTCCCGCCCATGCTGCTGGGCGCCCTGCGCTTTTTCTTCGTGGCGTTTCCCGCGCTGCTCTTCGTGCCCCGGCCCAAGGTCTCCTGGCGCTACGTGGCGGCCTACGGCGCGACGATCTGCCTGGGGCAGTTCGTGTTCCTGTTCCTGGCCATCTATCTGGGCATGCCCGCGGGGCTGGCTTCGCTGGTGCTGCAAGCCCAGGCATTCTTCACGGTGGCCATTGCCGCGCTGGTGCTGCGCGAGGCGGTCCGCTGGCACCACGTGCTGGGCATCGCGCTGGCCATCGCCGGCCTGGCGATGCTGGATGCCGGCGCGGACTCGGCGACGGCGGTGCCGCTGGTGGGCTTCGTGCTGACGCTGCTGGCGGCATTCAGCTGGGCCTGCGGCAACATCGTCCTGAAATGCGCCGGGCAGGTGCGCATGCTGTCGATGGTGGTCTGGGGCGCGCTGGTGCCGCCCATTCCTTTCCTGCTGCTGTCGGCGCTGTTCGAGGGGCCGGACCGGATGCTCGACAGCCTGGCGCACGTCAGCTGGCGCGGCGTCTTCGCCGTGGTCTACCTGTCGGGCGTGGCGACCCTGGTCGGCTACGTGTTGTGGGGGCGGCTGCTGGCCCGCCATCCCGTCGCCCGCGTGGCTCCGCTCAGCCTGCTGATCCCCGTCGTGGGGCTGCTGTGCGCCGACTGGATCCTGGACGAACGCCTGGGCGCGTGGCAGTGGGTGGGCGGCGCTGTGGTATTGATCGGACTGACGGTCAACCTGTTTGGCGCCCGCTGGGCGCGCAGGCTGCGGGAACCGCCGGAACCGACCTAAAATGGGGATTTTGGCGCGGGGCGGCCGGATCGGCGCGGCCTGGCGCCGGATCCTCGTTTTTTTCTGGAATGCACACCCATGACCATTGATCGCGCAGGGATCAACGCCCTGATGGAAATCACGTCCCGTCCCGAACTGGTGTTCGTGGGTGGCCAGGGATCCTGGCTGCGGGACAATGCCGGCAAGCGCTATCTGGACTTCATCCAGGGCTGGGCGGTGAACTGCCTGGGCCACAACCCGGCACCCGTCATCGACGCGCTGGCGCGCCAGTCCCAGGCGCTGATCAATCCCTCGCCCGCGTTCTACAACCAGCCCTCCATCGACCTGGCGCGGCGCATCGTCGAGGCATCCTGCTTCGACCGGGTGTTCTTCGCCAACAGCGGCGCCGAGGCCAACGAGGGCGCCATCAAACTCGCCCGCAAGTGGGGCCAGCTGCATCGCCAGGGTGCCTACAAGATCATCACCTTCGACCACAGCTTCCACGGCCGCACGCTGGCGACGATGTCCGCCTCGGGCAAGGCGGGCTGGGACACGAAATTCGCGCCGCAGGTCGATGGCTTTCCCAAGGCCGAGCTCAACGACCTGGACTCGGTGCGCGCCCTGATCGACGACCGGACCGTGGCCGTCATGCTCGAACCCGTGCAGGGCGAGGCCGGCGTCATCCCGGCCACCCGCGAGTTCCTGCAGGGCCTGCGCGCGCTGACGCGCGAGCGGGGGCTGCTGCTGATCGTCGACGAGGTGCAGACGGGCATGGGCCGGACCGGCCGCATGTTCGCCTACCAGCACGCGGGCATCGAGCCCGACATCATGACGCTGGGCAAGGGCATCGGCGGCGGCGTGCCGCTGTCGGCGCTGTGCGCGCGCGAGGCGGTCAGCTGCTTCGAGCACGGCGACCAGGGGGGCACCTACAACGGCAATCCGCTGATGACGGCGGTGGGCGTGGCGGTGTTCGACGCGCTGGCGGCGCCGGGCTTCCTGGACCAGGTCAATGCCCTCGGCAGCCATCTGTCGGCCGGCCTGATGGCGCTGTCGGACAAATGGGGCATGCACGGCGAGCGCGGCCAGGGCCTGCTGCGCGCGCTCATCCTGGACCGCGACGACGGTCCCGCGCTGGTGGCCGCCGCCCGCGACCGCGCCCCCGAGGGCCTGCTGCTGAACGCGCCGCGCGGCAACCTGTTGCGCTTCATGCCGGCGCTGAACGTCTCCGCCCAGGAGATCGACACCATGCTGGAATGGCTGGACGCGCTGCTGGTCCAGGTGCGCCGGTAAGGTCCCCGGCATTTCGGGCCTGGAACGCAAAACCGCCGGTCGTGGGACCGGCGGTTTTTTTGCGGGCGGCCGGGCGAAGGCCTATGCCCGGGCGGTGAGGCCCGCCTTTTTCACCTGGCGCCAGTGGTGCAGCAGCGGCTCGGTGTAGCCGTTGGGCTGCTCCAGGCCCTTGAAGATCAGGTCGCTGGCGGCCTTGAAGGCGCAGGACGTGTCGAAATGGCCGTCCATGGGCTCGTACAACGGGTCGCCGGCGTTTTGCTGGTCCACCACGGCGGCCATGCGGCGCAGGGTCTGTTCCACCTGCTCGCGCGTGGTGATGCCGTGCAGCAGCCAGTTGGCGATGTGCTGGCTGGAGATGCGCAGCGTGGCGCGGTCTTCCATCAGGCCGACGTCATGGATGTCGGGGACTTTCGAGCAGCCCACGCCCTGGTCCACCCAGCGCACGACGTAGCCCAGGATGCCCTGGCAGTTGTTGTCGAGCTCCTGCTGGATCTGCTCGGGCGTCCAGTTCGTGTCGCGGGCGACCGGGACCGTGAGGATGCGGTCCGTGTAGTCCTCGTGCCGGCCTTCCAGGGATTTCTGCACCTCGACCACGTCGACCTGGTGGTAGTGCAGGGCATGCAGGGTGGCCGCCGTGGGCGAGGGCACCCAGGCGGTGTTGCCGCCGGCCTTTACATGGTTGATCTTCTGTTCGAGCATGGCCGCCATCAGGTCCGGCATGGCCCACATGCCCTTGCCGATCTGGGCATGCCCGCGCAGGCCGCATTCCAGGCCGGTCTGCACGTTGTTCAGCTCGTAGGCCTGGATCCAGTCCTGGGTCTTCATGTCGCCCTTGCGCACCATGGCGCCGGCCCGCATGGACGTGTGCAGCTCGTCGCCGGTGCGGTCCAGGAAGCCGGTGTTGATGAACACCACGCGTTCGCTCGCCGCGGCGATGCAGGCCTTGAGATTGACGCTGGTGCGGCGCTCTTCGTCCATGATGCCCATCTTGATGGTGTTGGGCGCCAGGCCCAGCAGCTGCTCGACGCGGGAGAAGACCTCGCTGGCGAAGGCGACCTCGTCGGGACCGTGCATCTTGGGCTTGACGATGTAGATCGAGCCGGTGCGGGAGTTCTTGCGGGCCTTCAGGTCGTGGATGGCGATCAGCGAGGTGCAGACGGCGTCCAGGATGCCTTCCGGGATCTCGCGGCCGTCGCGGTCGAGGATGGCCGGATTGCCCATCAGGTGGCCGACGTTGCGCACGAACATCAGTGCGCGGCCGTGCAGGGTCGCGCGGCTGCCGTCGCGGGCGGTGTATTCGCGGTCGGCGTTGAGGCGGCGGGTGATGGTCTTGCCGCCCTTGACCAGGTTTTCGGTCAAGTCGCCCTTCATCAGGCCCAGCCAGTTGCGGTAGGCCAGGACCTTGTCCTCGGCGTCCACGGCGGCGACGGAATCCTCGCAGTCCATGATGGTGGTCAGCGCCGATTCGATCACGACGTCCTTGATGTGGGCGGCGTCGGTCTTGCCGATGGGGGACTCGGCGTCGAACTGGATCTCGAAATGCAGGCCGTTGTGGCGCAGGACCAGGGCCTCGGGCGAGGAGGCCGCGCCACGGTGGCCCAGGAACGCGGCGGGGTCGGCCAGGCCCGTGACGGCGCCGTCCTTCAGCGTGACCCGCAGTTCGCCGCCGACGACCGCATAGGCGCTGGCGTCGCGGTGCGAGCCCTGGGCCAGGGGGATGCTGTCGTCCAGGAACTGGCGGGCGAAGGCGATGACGCGCGCGCCGCGCACCGGGTTGTAGCCGCCGGTGCGGGCGGCGCCGTCGGTGTCGGCAATGGCGTCGGTGCCGTACAGGGCGTCATACAGGCTGCCCCAGCGCGCATTGGCGGCGTTCAGGGCATAGCGGGCGTTCATGACCGGCACCACCAGTTGCGGGCCGGCCTGCTCGGTGATCTCCGTATCGACGTGGGCGGTGGTGACCGTGACCTGGGCGGGGGCGTCCTTCAGGTAGCCGATCTCACGCAGGAAGGCGCGGTAGGCGGCGGGGTCGGCGATGCGGCCGGGGTGCTTGCCGTACCACTCGTCCATCGCGGCCTGGATGCGGTCGCGTTCGGCCAGCAGGGCGCGGTTCTTGGGGGCGAGGTCATGCACGATCGCGGCCAGGCCTTCCCAGAAGGCGGCGGGCTGCACGCCGGTGCCGGGCAGGGCTTCCTGTTCGAGGAATTGGTGCAGCTCGGCTGCGACCTGGAGTCCATGGCTGGAGATGCGATCGGTCATGATGGTCCTTGGGATGATCTTGGGTTCAGCCACCGATTATAGGCAGTCTTCTATAAGAGTCAAAGGGCGCCACCGCCGGCGGCTGTTCCCGCCGGTCACCTGCAAGCTGTTGACGCAAAAAGAAAAAGCCCGCATCCCCAGGATGCGGGCCAGCTATATGCCGGGGCGGATACTGCTTATATCTCCGGCACCTGGGCGATGTGCAGCAGATTGGTGCTGCCGCTGCGGCCAAACGGCAGGCCGGCGATGACGATCAGGGTATCGCCGGCGGCGGCCAGCCCCGACTGGCGGGCGGCGTCCGTGGCGCAGCGGATCATCTCGCTGGATTCCTCCAGCTGCGCCGGGAAATGCACCGGCCGCACGCCCCAGGCCAGCGCCAGGCGGCGGGCGGTGGCCTGTTCGGGGGTCAGGGCCAGGATCGGGGTGATGGGCCGCTCGCGGCTGGCCCGCAGGGCGCTGAATCCGGAGGCCGTGTAGGCCACCGTGGCGGCCGGCTCCAGCAGGCCCGCCACGCGGCGCAGCGCGCAGCAGATGGCGTCCGGGATGTTGGCCTCGGCGGGGCTGTGCGTGGCGTCCAGGTTGGCGCGCCAGGACGGGTCGGATTCCACTTCGCGGATGATGTGGTTCATGATGGCGACCGCCTCGACCGGGTATTGGCCCGAGGCGGATTCGGCCGACAGCATGACGGCGTCGGCGCCGCTGTAGACGGCGGTGGCCACGTCCGAGGCCTCGGCGCGGGTGGGCACCGGCGCGCTGATCATGGATTCCAGCATCTGGGTGGCGACCACCACCGGCTTGCCGGCGGCGCGGGCGTGGCGCACGATGCGCTGCTGCAGGACCGGCACGCGCTGCGGCGGCAGCTCCACGCCCAGGTCGCCGCGCGCCACCATGATGCCGTCGGCCTGCCCGATGATGGCGTCCAGGTGCTCGATGGCGGCGGGCTTTTCCAGTTTTGCCATGATCCAGGCCTGGTCGCCGATCAGGCCGCGGGCCTCGACGATGTCCTCGGGCCGCTGGACGAAGGACAGCGCCACCCAGTCCACGCCCAGCGACAGGCCGAAGGCGAGGTCGCCCCGGTCCTTGGGCGTCAGCGGAGAGATTGGCAGGATGACGCCGGGGACGTTGACCCCCTTGCGGTCGGACAGGGGGCCGCCCACCATCACCGTCGTCTCGGCGAAGTCCGGACCGTGGCGATCGACGCGCAGGCGCAGCTTGCCGTCGTCCAGCAGCAGGTCGGCGCCGTCCTCCAGCGCGGCGAAGATCTCGGGGTGCGGCAGGTGGGCGCGCCGGTCGTCGCCCTCGGCGGGGTCCAGGTCCAGCCGGAAGGCCTGCCCCGCCTGCAGCACGGCCTTGCCGCCGGCCATCTTGCCCACCCGCAGCTTGGGGCCCTGCAGGTCCATCAGGATGCCGATCGGCCGGCCGACTTCCTGTTCGATGCGGCGGATGAGGCGGTGGCGTTCGGCGTGGTCCTCGTGGCTGCCGTGGCTGAAGTTCAGGCGAAAGACATTGGCGCCGGCATCGACCAGGGCGCGGATGCGTTCGGCGGTGGAGCTGGCGGGGCCCAGGGTCGCCAGGATGCGGGCGCGGCGTTCGCGGTTCACGGCTGTTTTCCTTCGTACAGGTGTTCGTCGCCGTCCAGGGCGCGGACGCCGGCGCGGGCGACCTGGGCGTCCTGGCCGGCCTGCACGCCGGACACGCCGACCGCGCCGATGACCTGGTCGTCGTAATAGATCGGCTCGCCGCCTTCCAGGGGCACGACGGGCATGGACAGGGCGGCGATGCGGCCCTGGTTGACCATGTCCTCGTAGACCTTGCTGGGCTTGCCGCTGAGCACGCAGGCGCGGGCTTTCTCGGGCGCCACCTGGGCGCTCATCAGGGGCGCGGCGTCCATGCGCTGCAGCCACAGGGCGTGGCCGCCGGCGTCGCAGATGGCGATGCTGACGTTCCAGCCGTTGGCGCGGGCTTCGGCCTCGGCGGCCGCGGCCATGCGCCGGGCGTCCTCCAGGGTCAGGACTCGTGTCGTTTTCATCGGGTGTCTCCTAGGCGCGCCGCCGTTCACAGGATCAGCAGGGCGCGGAAATCATTCACGTTGGTCAGGGTCGGGCCGGTCACCAGCGAATCGCCCAGCCGCTCGAAGAAACCGTGGCCGTCGTTGTCGTCCAGGCGGGCGCGCGGCGGCATGCCGGCGTCCCAGGCGCGCGCCAGCGTGTCGGGCGTGATCAGGGCGCCGGCGATTTCCTCCTGGCCGTCCACGCCGTCGGTGTCGCCGGCCAGGCCGTAGATGCCTTCGGCGCCGTCCAGGACCAGGGCGGTCGACAGCAGGCATTCGACGTTGCGTCCACCGCGGCCGCGGCCGCGCACCGTGACGGTGGTCTCGCCTCCCGACAGCAGCACGCAGGGCGCGGCGGCCGGCTGGCCGTGGGCGCGGACCTGCAGAGCGATGCCGCCCAGCACCTTGCCGACGTCGCGGGCCTCGCCCTCGATGCGGTCGCCCAGCAGCACCGGCGTGACGCCGGCCTCGCGGGCCACCGAGGCGGCGGCCTCCAGGGCCATCTGCGGCGTGGCGATCAGGTGCGTCTCGACGCGCGCCAGTTGCGGGTCGCCCGGCTTCAGGGTCTCGCCCTCGCCCGATTCCAGCAGGCGGCGCGCGCCGGCCGGCAGCTCGATGCCGTAGCGGCGCGCGATGTCCAGCGCGTCGGCGCAGTCCGTGGGGTCGGCGACGGTGGGGCCCGAGGCGATGTCGCAGGGCTGGTCGCCCGGCACGTCGGAGATCAGCAGGTTGACGACCCGGGCCGGCGCGCAGGCGGCCGCCAGCCGTCCGCCCTTGATGCCGGACAGGTGGCGGCGCACGCAGTTCATTTCGGAAATCGTGGCACCGGACTTGAGCAGCGCGCGGTTGATGGCCTGCTTGTCGGCCAGCGTCACGCCGGCGCCGGGCATGGGCAGCAGCGAAGACCCGCCGCCCGAGATCAGGCAGACCACCAGGTCGTCGGCCGTCAGGCCCCGGACGAGCTCGAGCAGGCGCCGCGCGGCGTGCCCGCCGGCCTCGTCGGGCACCGGATGGGCCGCCTCGACGATCTCGATCCGCTCGCAGGGCACGGCATAGCCGTAGCGCGTCACCACCAGGCCCTCCAGCGGTCCGGACCAGTGCCGCTCGAAGGCCTGGGCCATCGCGGCCGAGGCCTTGCCGGCGCCGATGACCAGCGTGCGCCCCCGGGGGCGTTGCGGCAGGAAGGCCGGGATGCAATGTTCCGGTTGCGCGGCGCGCACGGCGGCGTGGAACATGCGGGTCAGGAGGTCGCGAGGTTCTGTCATGGGACGTCCCGGGCAGCTTACTGGCCGATCTCGTGATTGGCCAGGATCTCCAGCGCGCGCACCATGCCGGAATGGTCCCAGGCCGCCCCGCCGTGGGCCACGCAGGCGTTGAACAACTCCTGGGCCACGGCGGTGCTGGGCAGCGACAGCCCCAGCTGGCGCGCCGTGGTGAGGGCCAGGTTCAGGTCCTTCTGGTGCAGGTTGATGCGGAAGCCCGGATCGAAGGTGCGCTTGACCATGCGCTCGCCATGCACTTCCAGGATGCGCGAGCTGGCAAAGCCGCCCATCAGGGCCTGGCGCACCTTGGCCGGGTCGGCGCCGGCCTTGGAGGCCAGCACCAGGGCCTCGCCCACCGCCTCGATGGTCAGGGCGACGATGATCTGGTTGGCGACCTTGGTCGTCTGGCCGTCGCCGTTGCCGCCCACCAGCGTGATGTTCTTGCCCATCAGCTCGAAGATTGGCTTGCACTGGTCGAAGGCGGCCTGGCTGCCGCCGATCATGATGGTCAGGCTGGCGGCCTTGGCGCCGACTTCGCCGCCCGAGACGGGGGCGTCCAGGTACTCGCAGCCCAGGGCGTTGATCTTCTTGGCGAACTCCTTGGTGGCCACGGGCGAGATCGAGCTCATGTCGATGACCGTCTTGCCCTTGGACAGGCCGGCCGCCACGCCGTTCTCGCCGAACAGCACCGCCTCGACGTCCGGGGTGTCGGGCACCATGACGATGATGATGTCCGACGCTTTGGCGACCTCGGTGCTGTTGGCCATCGCCTTGGCGCCGGCGTCCAGCAGGCTCTGGGGCGTCTTGCCGTGCGTGAAGGTGGCCAGGGTGTGGCCGCCCTGGATGAGGTTGGCGGCCATGGGGGTGCCCATGATGCCCAGTCCGATGAAGCCGATGTTGGCCATGTGAGTTTCTCCTTGTCGATCTGTGGATGTGCGTGTTTCGGGGAATCAGGCCAGCGCCTGGATCCAGCCCAGGCCGTCCTCGGTGCGGGCGGCCGGCTTGTATTCGCAGCCGATCCAGCCCTCGTAGCCCGTCTTGTCGATGTGGCGGAACAGCCATTGATAGTTGATCTCGCCGGTGCCGGGCTCGTTGCGGCCCGGGTTGTCGGCCAGCTGGATGTGGCCGATGGCGTCCAGGTGGGTGCGGATCGTGTTGGCGAGCTCGCCTTCCATGCGCTGCGCGTGATAGATGTCGTACTGCACGCGCAGGTTGTCGGAGCCGACCTCGTCGATGATGGCCAGGGCCTGGTCCGTGCGGCTGAGGAAGAAGCCCGGGATGTCGAAGGTGTTGATGGGTTCGATCACCAGGCGGATGCCGGCCTTCTTCAGTTCGGCGGCGGCGTGGCGCAGGTTGTCCACGAAGGTCTGGCGCGCGGTGGCGAGGTCCACGCCCGCGGGCACTTTGCCGGCCAGGCAGTTGAGCTGCGGGCAGTCCAGCGCGGTCGCGTAGTCGATGGCCTGCGCCACGCCCTGCCGGAATTCCTCGACGCGGTCGGGATGGCAGGCGATGCCGCGCTCGCCCGCCTCCCAGTTGCCGGCGGGCAGGTTGTGCAGCACCTGGACCAGGCCGTTGTCCTTCAGGCGCTGGACCAGCGTTTCCTTGGGATAGGCGTAGGGAAACAGGTACTCCACGCCCTTGAAGCCGGCCTTGGCGGCGGCGGCGAAGCGGTCGAGGAAGTCGACCTCCGTGAACAGCATCGAGAGGTTGGCGGCGAATTTCGGCATTTGGTGTCTCCAGTGGATCTCAGTCGAGCAGGGTGATGGCGGTGGGGGCGTCCTCGCCGCGCTCGGCCAGTTCCTCGAACTCGTTGATCGCGTTGATGTCGTTGCCCATGGAGATGTTGGTCACACGCTCCAGGATGAACTCCACCACGACGGGCACCCGGAATTCCCGGATCCAGGCGCGCGCCTGCGCGATGGCGGGCTGGATTTCCTCGACCGTCTTCACGCGGATCGCCTTGCAGCCCAGGCCCTCGGCGACCTTGACGTGGTCCACGCCGTAGCCCTCGGTTTCCGGCGCGTTGATGTTGTCGAAGGCCAGTTGCACGCAGTAGTCCATGTCGAAGCCGCGCTGAGATTGGCGGATGAGCCCCAGGTACGCATTATTGACCACAATGTGGATGTAGGGCAGGTTGAACTGCGCGCCGACGGCCAGTTCCTCGATCATGAACTGGAAGTCGTAGTCGCCCGACAGGGCCACGATCTCGTCGCCCGTGCCGGCGGCCACCACGCCCAGCGTGGCGGGCACGGTCCAGCCCAGCGGGCCGGCCTGGCCGGCGTTGATCCAGTGGCGCGGGCCGTACACGTGCAGCAGTTGCGCGGCGGCGATCTGCGACAGGCCGATGGTGGTGACGTAGCGCACGTCGCGGCCGAAGGCCTTGTTCATTTCCTCGTACACGCGCTGGGGCTTCAGGGGCGACTGGTCGAAGTGCGTCTTGCGCTGCATCGATTTTTCGCCCTTGCGCGCGCGGCACGCCGCAGCCCAGTCGCTGCGGTCGCGCAGCTGGCCGGCGGCCTTCAGGCGCCTGGCCTCCTCGATCATCAGGCTCAGCGCGGCGCCGGCGTCCGAGGCGATGCCGTAGTCGGGGCCGAAGACCTTGCCGATCTGGGTGGGGTCGATGTCGATGTGCACGAAGGTGCGGCCCTCGGTGTAGACCGGGGTGGAGCCGGTGTGGCGGTTGGCCCAGCGGTTGCCGATGCCCATGACGAAGTCCGAGGCCAGCAGGCTGGCGTTGGCGTAGCGGTGCGCGGTCTGCAGGCCCACCATGCCCGCCATGAGCGGGTGATCGTCGGGGATCACGCCCCAGCCCATGAGGGTCGGGACGACGGGCACGCCGGTCAGTTCGGCGAATTCCTGCAGCAGCGGGGCGGCGTCGGCGCTGAAGATCCCGCCGCCGGCCACCAGCAGCGGCCGTTCGGCGGCGTTCAGCATGGCCACGGCCTTGGCGGCCTGGGCCGGCGTGGCCGCGGGCTTGTAGACCGGCAGCGGCTCGTAGGTCTCGATGTCGAATTCGATCTCGGCCATCTGCACGTCGAAGGGCAGGTCCACCAGCACCGGGCCGGGGCGGCCCGAGCGCATGACGTGGAAGGCCTGCTGCAGGATGCGCGGCACCAGTTCCGGCTCGCGCGCCATCACGGCCCACTTGGTGACCGGTTTGGCGATGGTCTCGATGTCCACGGCCTGGAAGCTTTCCTTGTGCAGTTGCGATCGCGGCGCCTGGCCGGTGATGCACAGGATGGGGATGGAATCGCCCGAGGCCGAGTACAGGCCCGTGATCATGTCGGTGCCCGCCGGGCCGGAGGTGCCCAGGCACACGCCGATATTGCCGGGATGGGCGCGTGTGTAGCCCTCGGCCATGTGCGAGGCGCCCTCGACGTGGCGCGCCAGCACGTGCTTGAAGCTGCCGTTCTTGCGCAGGGCGGAATACAGGGGGTTGATGGCCGCGCCGGGCACGCCGAACAGGGTGGTGATGCCTTCCTTTTGCAGGACCGCCGCGGCGGCGTCTACTGCTCTCATCCGAGCCATGCTTGCTCCTTGATCTGATTCAATGGGTCTACGGGTATGGGGCCAGAATAAGGAAAGCCGGACGGATCAGGAATCCCCGTGGACCTCGTTTCTGTCGATACTTTAAGTATGTTGTGGTGCGGGCCCGGGGTAGAATGCCGGAACGAGGACGCCAGCGGCGCAGGGCCTGAAATCCTGTCTTTGCAACGGGTCCGGCAATTTTTGGCGGCGGAGGATCATCTTGGGACGCTATACCGACATCAGCAGTTTTGTATTGATTGCCGAGAAAGGCAGTTTCGCGGCCGCGGCGCTGGTCGAGGGCGTGACGCCGGTGGTCATGGGCCGGCGCCTGACCGCGCTGGAAAAGCGCCTGGGGGTCCAGCTGATGCACCGCTCCACCCGCGGCCTGGTCCTGACGGAACTGGGCGAACGGTATCTAGAGCAATGCCAGCAGCTGATCCAGGACTTCGACGATGCCGACGCCAGCATCATGGCGCGCCGGCGCACGCTCAGCGGCCATCTGGTCGTGTCCGCGCCCGCCTCGTTCGGACGCCAGCACGTGGCGCCGCACGCCCTGGCCTTTCGCGCGCGCTATCCGGACCTGGCGCTGTCCTTCAATTTCACCGACAGCGTGGTGGACCTGGTGCGCGAGGGCTACGACATGGCGATCCGCATCGGCGAGGTCACGGATCCCAATTATGTGGCGGTGCGCCTGTTCCCGAACCGCCGGGTCGTCTGCGGCACCCCGGCCTATTTTGAGACCAACGGCGTGCCGCGCGTGCCGGAGGACCTGGCGCGCCACAACTGCCTGGCGTTCAACCTGCAGGGCGGGCAGCATCGCGGCTGGACCTTCGTGCGCGACGGCAAGCCCTTTGCCGTGCGGGTGCGCGGCGACCTGGCCTGCAACGATGGGGAACTGCTGTACCAGTGGGTGCGGCGGGGGCTGGGGATCGGCTGGCGCTCGACCTGGGAGATCCAGCGCGAACTGAAACGCGGCGAGCTGGTGACGGTGCTGGATGATTTCGCCTTGCCGGCCTACGACATCCAGGCCGTCTATCCGCAGCAGCGCTATCTGCCGGCCAAGGTGCGCTATTTCATCGACGACCTCAGAAACCATTATCATGAACCGGGTTACTGGGAAGGACAGGGAAAATCTTGAGTTCAAACGATCACACGCCGGCCGACGCGCAACAGAACGAGGCCGCCGGCCGGTGCGTGCCGCCCGGCGAGGCGTTGCGGCTGGCCGCGGCCCGCCGCAACGAGCGCCTGGCGCTGCTGGCCCTGGCCGGGATGGCCTTCGGCTGGGGCTACAACTGGGTGGTGATGAAGTCGGTGCTGGCCTATGTGGGGCCCTTCGATTTCTCGGCCTTGCGCACGCTGTTCGGGGCGCTGGTCCTGCTGGCGGTGCTGGCGGTCTTGCGCCGGCCGATGCGCATCCGGGCCTGGCCGCGGGTGGCCCTGCTGGGCGTGCTGCAGACCGGGGCCTTTTCCGCCCTGATCCAGGTGGCGCTGCTGCACGGCGGCGCCGGCAAGACCTCGATCCTGGTCTACACCATGCCGTTCTGGGTCATTCCCATGGCCTGGGTCGCCTTCGGCGAGCGGGTCCGCGGGCTGCAGTGGCTGGCGCTGGCGCTGGCCGCCGCCGGCCTGGTGCTGATCCTGGAGCCCTGGACCCTGCATGCCGATTTCGTGAGCGAATTGCTGGCGGTGTCAGCGGGGCTGTGCTGGGCCCTGTCCACGATCGTGGCCAAATGGATCAAGCGGGACCATCCCATGGATGCGTTGCCCCTGACGGCCTGGCAGATGCTGTTCGGCGCCGCGTCACTGTGCCTGGCGGCGTGGCTGGTGCCCGAAAAACCCATCGATCCCGTGCCATATTTCTACGGGGCACTGTTCTACAACGCGGTCATCGCCACCGCGCTGGCCTGGTTCCTGTGGCTGTTCGCCCTGCAGCATCTGTCGGCGGGCGTGGCCAGCATGTCGGCCCTGGGCGTGCCGGTGGTCGGCGTGCTGGCGGGCTGGCTGCAGCTGGGCGAGCAGCCCGGCGCGCTGGAGCTGGCCGGCATGGTGATGATCGCCGTCGCGCTGGTGGTGGTCAGCTTGCGCTCGGCGGAGAAATAGCGGGCGCGCCCGATGATCCCCGACGACCACCTCTCGCGCATCCGCGAGCTGAAATTCAAGCAGCTGCTGGTCTTCGAGCGGGTGGCCACCCTGGGCTCCATGCACAAGGCGGCCGAGGCCGTGCACATGACCCAGCCCAATGTGGTCAAGATCGTGCGCCAGCTGGAAGACGTGCTGGACGTCACCCTGTTCGAGCGCCACAGCAAGGGCGTGCGCCTGACGGTGTTCGCCGAGCACCTGCTGCAGCGCATCCGTCCCATGCTGGGCGATGCGCGCGCCATGAGCGAGGAGCTCACCGCGCTGCGCGGCGGCGAGGGCGGGCTGGTGGCCGTCGGCACCCTGATCTCGGCCTCGGCCTGGCTGCTGCCCGAGAGCGTGGCCGTGATGAAGGGGCGCCATCCCAAGGTCGGGCTGTCGATCCAGGAGGCGACCAACGACATCCTGTTTCCCATGCTGCGCGTGGGCGAGCTGGACGTGATCGTCGGCCGCCTGCCCGAGGACCCGGGCGGCGGTGTGGAGGTGCATGCGATCTACCAGGACGAGCTGATGATCGTGGCGCGGGCCGGCCATCCCCTGGCGCGGCGGCCCGATTGCGCCCCGGGCGACCTGCTGGACTATCCCTGGATCGTGCCGTCCAATGCCTCGCCGGTGCGCAAGCAGGTGGACCAGTTCTTCCTGGGACGCGGGCTGCCCATCCCCGGCAACCAGGTCGTTTCCCTGTCCATGCTGACCAATCTGGGGATCCTCGCGCGGTCCGACGCGCTGGCCATGCTGCCCAGCGTCGCCGCCCGCCCGCTGATCCAGGTCGGCGTCCTGTTCGAGGTCCCCATCCACGTGCGCGTGCCGTTCGGCACGATCGGCTACAGCGTGCGGGCCGACCGGCCGTTGGTGCCGGCGGCGGCGGCCTTCGTGCAGGTGCTCAAGGAAGTAGGCGCGCGGGCGCAGTCCGGGGCGTAGCGCGGGCCTCGCCGCTTCCCGTCGGCCGCGCGAAGCGGTGGCAGGCCGGAATGGGGATTCCACTTTGGAATCTCAAGTCCAGGTTTTTTGATTAGAAAATCATCCCGGCTCGGTCTACAGTGCCTCAAACGGACAACCAGCGAGAGACCAGCACCGTGGCCCAGCGTATCCAGCACTATATCGGCGGCCGTTTCGTCGGGGGCGAAAGGCAGTTCGCCAACATCGATCCGGTCGACGGCTCGATCGTCGGGCCGGTCTGCGAAGCCTCGGCCGACGAGGTCGACCAGGCGGTCCGGGCGGCGCGGGCATCCCTGCAGGGGGAATGGGGCCGGTGTTCTCCCGCGCAGCGGGCCGACTGGCTGGACAAGATCGCGGCCGGCATCGAGCGGCGTTTCGAGGAATTCGTCCAGGCCGAAGTCCGGGACACCGGGCGGACGGTGCGCCAGGCCCGCACCCTGGACGTGCCGCGCGCCGTCGCCAATTTCCGCTTCTTCGCCAATCTGGTGCGCCAGGCGCACACCGAATGCTTCGAGACGGCCACCGCCGACGGCGGCCGGGCGCTGAACTACACCGTGCGCAAGCCCCTGGGCGTGGTGGCGGCGATCTCGCCCTGGAACCTGCCGATCCTGCTGTTCAGCTGGAAGGTCGCGCCCGCCCTGGCCCTGGGCAATGCCGTGGTCGCCAAGCCGTCCGAGGAAACGCCGTCCTCCGCCTTCCTGCTGGCGCAGGTGGCGCACGAGGCGGGCTTGCCGGCGGGGGCCTTCAATGTGCTGCATGGGTTCGGCGGCGATTCCGCCGGCCAGGCCATGGTCAGCCATCCGGACATCGACGCCGTGACCTTCACGGGCGCGTCGGCCACCGGCGCGCGCATCATGAAGACCGTCGCCGACGGGGTCAAGGACGTTTCCTTCGAGCTGGGTGGCAAGAACGCGGCCATCGTCTTCGAGGATGCGGACTTCGACGCGGCGGTGGACGGCGTCGTGAAATCCACCTTCACCAATTCCGGCCAGGTCTGCCTGTGCAGCGAGCGGGTGCTGGTGCAGCGGCCGGTCTTCGATCGCTTCGTCGCCGCGCTGAAGGCGCGCACCGAGGCCCTGGTGCTGGGCCGTCCCGACGACCCGGCCACGGACATCGGCCCCATGATCTCGAAAAAGCACCAGGCCAAGGTGCTGTCGTATTTCGAGCTGGCCCGCCGGGAAGGCGCGACGGTGGTGACCGGCGGCGAGGCGCCCGTGTTCGGCGATGCGCGCGACCAGGGATTCTGGGTGCGCCCGACCATCTGGACCGGCCTGCCCGACGAGGCCCGCTGCGTGCGCGAGGAGATCTTCGGGCCGGTGTGCCACGTCGCGCCCTTCGACACCGAGGACGAGGCCGTCGCCCGCGCCAATGACTCGGAATACGGGCTGGCCACCATGATCTGGACCCGGGACCTCTCGCGGGCCCACCGGGTGGCGCCGCGCATGCGCAGCGGCCTGGTCTGGGTCAACACCTGGTATCTGCGCGACCTGCGCACCCCGTTCGGCGGTGTGCGGCGGTCCGGCATCGGCCGCGAGGGGGGCCGCAGTTCCCTGGATTTTTATTCCGAAGTCACCAACATCTGCATCCAGGTCTGATCCCGGACGCATCGCTTGAAAGGAGCCGCCCCATGAGTCAATCGGACGCCAAGGTCGTCGCCGGCAAGGCCGCGCCGCGCGGGAAATTCCCCCACGTGAAGCGCGCCGGCGATTTTCTGTTCGTGTCGGGCACCAGCTCGCGCCGCGCCGACAACAGCCTGGCCGGCGTCGAGCCGATGGACGCCATGGGCGCGATGCGCCTGGACATCCGTGAGCAGACGCGCGCCGTCATCGAGAACATCCGCGACATCCTGGGCAGCGTCGACGCCGGCCTGGAAGACGTCGTGGAGATCAGCGCCTACCTGGTCGATATGGCGGATTTCGCCGGCTACAACGAGGTCTACGGGCAGTTCTTCGGCTACGACGGCCCGGCGCGCACCACGGTGGCCGTCCACCAGCTGCCGCACCCGCATTTGCGCATCGAGATCAAGGCGGTCGCCTACAGCCCCGTGCGCTGAACCCGCCCGCAACAGGACAAGGGGCCGCCCGGGGCGGGACGGCCCCGACAGCGCCGGAACCCGCCGGCGCGCATATCAGGAGACGCTGATGGAACTGAAATACGGATTGCCCAAGAACCTGATGAACTGGGTCGAGGACCACCGCGAGCGGCTGTCCCCGCCAGTCTGCAACGCCGCGGTGTTCGAGGACGGCAACTACATCATCAATATGGTCGGCGGCGGCAACCAGCGCACCGACTTCCACGACAACTCGACCGAAGAGGTCTTCTACCAGATCCGGGGCGAGGCCTCGCTGCTGATCTGGGACCGCGGCCGCTACGAGCGCATCGTCCTGAAGGAAGGCGACATCTTCCTGCAGCCGCCGCACCTGATCCATTCGCCGCAGCGCCCCGACCCCGCCGGCCTGTGCCTGCTGATCGAGCACCCGCGGCCCCTGGGCGCCCTGGACGCGCTGCAGTGGCACTGCGCCCATTGCGGCGCGCAGATCTGGCGCGCCGAAAAGCAGCTCGAAAGCCTGGTGGACGACCTGCCCAAGATCTACCAGCAGTTCTACGCCGTCGGCGACGCCGACCGCGTGTGTCCGGACTGCGGCACGCAGCACCCGGGCAAGGACTACACCATCTGGCACCGGCAGCTGAGCGAGTCGCCGCTGCGCGTCTGAGCGGGCCGCCGCGCATCAACCAAGGAACCGAAACTCGCATGATCGACATTCACGCCCACATATTTCCGCGCATCAGCCGCGCGGACGCCCTGGCCCTGGACCCCGTCCAGGCGCCCTGGCTGAAGATCCTGGACTCCGGCGCGGGCATGATCATGAAGGGCGACAGCGAATTCCGCCCCGTGGTCCCGGTGCTGTGGGATCCCGCGCTGCGCGTGGCCGACATGGACCGCCTGGGCCTGGACGTGCAGATCGTCAGCGCCACGCCGGTCATGTTCGGCTACGAGCTCGAGGCCCGCAAGGTCGCCGGCTGGGCCGCCCGCATGAACGACCTGACCCTGGAATACTGCGCCGGACATCCCGGCCGCCTGAAGGCCCTGGCCCAGGTGCCCCTGCAGGACACGGAGCTGGCCTGCCGCGAGGCGTCCCGCGCCAGGGCGGCGGGCCACGTGGGCGTGCAGATCGGCAATCACGTCGGCGACCGCGACCTGGACGACGGCCAGTTGCTGGAATTCCTGCACCATTGCGCCGTCAGCGACATTCCCGTGCTGGTGCATCCCTGGGACATGATGGGGGGCGGCCGGCGCATGCGCCGATGGATGCTGCCCTGGCTGGTGGCCATGCCCGCGGAGACGTCCCTGGGGATCCTCTCGCTGATCCTGTCGGGCGCCTTCGAGCGCCTGCCGCGCAGCCTGAAACTGTGCTTCGCTCACGGCGGCGGCGCCTTCGCCTTCACCCTGGGCCGCGTCGACAACGCCTGGAAATACCGCGACATCGTGCGCCAGGACTGTCCCAACCCGCCGTCGTCCTATTGCGACCGGTTTTCCGTGGATTCCGCCGTCTTCGATCCAGGCGCCCTGCGCCTGCTGGTGGACGTGATGGGCAGCGAGCGCGTGATGCTGGGCTCGGACTACCCCTACCCGCTGGGCGAGGACGAGATCGGCCGCCTGGTGTCGGACACCGACCGCCTGTCCGCGGCCGAAAAGCGGAACATCCTGGCGGACAACGCCAGAGCCTTCTTCAACCTGGACCGAGACGGAAGCGAGTGACCATGGAACAGTCCCTGATCGAACAGCTGGGCGACGAGCTGCATGCGGCCTGGTCGGAATGCCGCGCGGTGACGCCCCTGACCGAGCGCCATCCCGGCATCACCATCGAGGACGCCTATCGCGTCCAGCAGCGCATGACCGGCCGGCGCCGACAGGAGGGCGCGCGGGTCGTGGGCAAGAAGATCGGCGTGACCAGCCAGGCGGTGATGGACATGCTGGGCGTCTACCAGCCCGACTTCGGCTGCTTGTTGAGCGACATGGTGTATGCGCCGGGCGAGGCGATCCCCATGTCGGGACTCATCCAGCCCAAGGCCGAGGGCGAGATCGCCTTCATCCTGAAGAAGGACCTGAAGGGCCCGGGCGTGGGGGTGAGCGAGGTGCTGGCGGCCACCGAGGCCGTGACCGCCTGCTTCGAGATCGTCGACTCGCGCATCCGCGACTGGAAGATCAAGATCCAGGACACCGTGGCCGACAACGCCTCGTGCGGCGTCTTCGTGCTGGGCGACCGGCTGGTCAGCCCGCGCGGGCTGGACCTGCGCACCTGCGGCATGGTGTTCGAGAAGAACGGCGAGCTGCTGGGCACCGGGGCGGGCGCAGCCGCGCTGGGCCATCCGGCCAATGCCGTGGCGTGGCTGGCCAACGCCCTGGGCGCGCACGGCGCGGGCCTGGAGGCGGGGGACGTGATCCTGTCGGGGGCGCTGGCGGCGATGACGCCGGTGAAGGCGGGCGACAGCCTGCAGGTATCGATCGGCGGCATCGGCGCGTGCGGCGTGCGGTTCATTGCATAGGGAGGAAGACGACATGGAAAAGATACGGTGCGCCCTGATCGGGTCCGGCAACATCGGCACGGACCTCCTCTACAAGCTCAAGCGCAGCGAGGTGCTGGAGCCCGTCTGGATGGTCGGGATCGACCCCGGATCCGAGGGCCTGGCGCGGGCGCGCGACCTGGGGCTCAAGACCACGGCCGAGGGTGTGGACGGACTGCTGCCGCACATGGCCGATGACCGCATCCAGATCGTCTTCGACGCCACATCCGCCCACGCGCATGCCGAAAACAGCCGCAAGGTCACGGCCTGCGGTGCGATGATGGTGGACCTCACGCCCGCCGCCATCGGCCCGTACTGCGTGCCGCCCGTGAACCTGGACGCGCATCTGCGGCAAGGCGAGATGAACGTGAACATGGTCACCTGCGGCGGACAGGCGACGATCCCCATGGTGGCGGCGGTCTCGCGGGTGCAGCCGGTGGACTACGCGGAGATCGTGGCCACCGTATCTTCGAAGTCGGCCGGGCCGGGCACGCGCAGGAACATCGACGAATTCACCACCACCACGGCGGGCGCCGTGGAGCGCGTGGGCGGCGCGCGCCGCGGCAAGGCCATCATCATCCTGAACCCGGCCGATCCGCCGCTGATCATGCGCGACACCGTGCACTGCCTGACCGACGGCGACCCCGACGAGGCCGCGATCACCGGGTCCGTGCACCGGATGGTCGCCGAGGTGCAGCGCTACGTGCCCGGATACCAGCTGGTCAACGGCCCGGTGTTCGACGGCCGGCGCGTCTCGATCTACCTGGAGGTCGAGGGCCTGGGCGACTACCTGCCCAAGTCCGCCGGCAACCTGGACATCATGACGGCCGCGGCGGCGCGCACGGCCGAAATGTTCGCCGAGCGCATCCGCACCGGCGAGATCACCCTGTCGGCGGCGTAAAGGAAAACACCATGAGCACTGAGAAGACATTCGTCACCCTGCACGACATGACGCTGCGCGACGGCATGCACGCCATGCGTCACCAGATCACCCTGCAGCAGATGAAGGACGTCGCCCGGGGTCTGGACGAGGCCGGCGTGCCGATGATCGAGGTCACCCACGGCGACGGCCTGGGCGGCTCGTCGGTGAACTACGGCTTTTCGCTGCACACCGACGAGGAATATCTGGGCGCCGTGATCCCCTTGATGAAACACACCAAGGTCTCGGCGCTGCTGCTGCCGGGCATCGGCACCGTCGGGCACCTGCGCATGGCCCACGACCTGGGGGTGAGCACCATCCGCGTGGCCACGCATTGCACCGAGGCCGACGTCTCGCAGCAGCACATCGAGGTCGCGCGCGGCCTGGGCCTGGACACGGTGGGTTTCCTGATGATGAGCCACATGAACACGCCCGAGGGGCTGGTGGCGCAGGCGAAACTGATGGAAGGCTACGGCGCCAACTGCGTCTACGTGACCGACTCGGCCGGCCACATGCTGCCGCACCAGGTCGCGCAGAAGATCCGCGCGCTGCGCGACGCCCTGCGGCCCGAGACCGAGATCGGCTTTCATGGCCACCACAATCTGGCGATGGGGGTGGCCAACAGCATGGCGGCGATCGAGGCCGGCGCCAACCGGATCGACGCCGCCTGCTCGGGCATGGGTGCGGGGTCGGGCAACACGCCGATGGAGGCGCTGGTCGCGGTCTGCAAGCTGATGGGCATCGAGACCGGCGTGGACCTGTTCAAGGTCCAGGACGTGGCCGAGGACATCGTCTTCCCCATGATGGAAGAGCCCGTGCGCCTGAGCCGCGACGCCCTGACGCTGGGCTATGCCGGCGTGTACGGCTCGTTCCTGCTGTTCGCCCGCCGGGCCGAGCAGCGCTACGGCGTGCCGGCGCGCGAGATCCTGGTGGAGATGGGCCGGCGCGGCATGGTCGGTGGCCAGGAGGACATGATCGAGGACACGGCCCTGCGCCTGGTGCGCCAGCGGAGCGTGGCATGAGCGCGCCGGGCCGCGCCGGGGAGGCGTCATGAGCTTGAGTACAGAAGTCATCCGCGAACTGGCCGAGCGGCTGGAGACCTGCGAGCTGCAGGCGCGCGACACCCAGAAGATCACCCTGGACCATCCCGAGATGGGCTGGGACGACGCCTACGCCGTCCAGGACGAGATCCGCCGGCGCAAACTCGCCCGCGGCGCGCGCATCATCGGCCTGAAGGCGGGGCTGACCTCCTTTGCCAAGATGCGCCAGATGGGCGTGGAGACGCCGATCTTCGGCTTTCTGGCCGACAGTTTCCTGGTGCCTGACGGCGGGCAGTGCCGCCATGCCGACCTGATCCATCCCAAGGTCGAGCCCGAGATCGTCTTCGTCACCAAGGCGCCGCTGTCGGGGCCGGGCTGCACGATCGCGGAGGTGCTGGCCGCCACGGATTTCGTGCTGGCCGGCATCGAGGTGATCGACAGCCGCTATCGCGACTTCAAGTTCGACCTGAAAAGCGTGGTGGCGGACAACTGCTCGTCCTCGCGCTTCGTGGTGGGCGGCGTGATGCGCGACCCCGGTGGCCTGGACCTGCGGACCACGGGGGTGGTGATGGAAAAGAACGGCCGGGTGGTGTCGGTGGGCGCCGGCGCGGCCGTGCTGGGCCATCCGGCCAATGCGGTGGCGATGCTGGCCAACCACCTGGGCCGGCGCGGCGGATCCGTCCCGGCCGGCGCCCTGATCCTGACCGGCGGCATCACCGAGGCGGTGGCCGTCGAGCCGGGCGACCACGTGGCCCTGCACATGCAGGGAATGTCTTGCACGTCACTGACTTTCGTGTAAGATCACTGATACTTTAAAACTAAATTATTAAATCCTTGAGGAGACAGACATGGCGTTTCGCAAAACACTGCTGGTGTCCGCTTTGACCCTCTCGATGGGCCTGGCCGCGGGGTCGGCCCTGGCCGAGGTCAAGATCGGCTTTCTCGCGACGCTGTCCGGTTCCGGCGCGGCGCTGGGCCAGGACATGGTCGACGGCTTCAACCTGGCGCTGGAAGAACACGGCGGCAAGCTGGGCGGGCAGGACATCGTCTTCCTGAAGGAAGACGACCAGCTCAAGCCCGACGTCGGCGTGCAGGCGGTGCAGAAATTCATCGAGAAGGACAAGGTCGACCTGGTGGCCGGCGTGACGTTCTCCAACGTCATGATGGCGATCGCCAAGCCGCTGGCCGATGCGGACATGACCTTCGTGGGCTCCAACGCCGGCCCCGCGCCGCTGGCGGCCAACCAGTGCAATCCGGGTTTCTTCTTCGCGTCCTGGCAGAACGACGGCCAGGCCGAGGTCATGGGCCAGTTCGCCACCGACCGGAAATACAAGGACGTCTACATGATCACCCCCAACTATCAGTCGGGGCGCGATCAGGTCAAGGGTTTCACGCGTTTCTACAAGGGCCGCATCTCCGGCGAGGTCTACACCCAGCTCGGCCAGCAGGATTATTCGGCCGAGCTGCTGGCCCTGCAGGCGGCCAATCCGTCCGCGGTCTGGGTCTTCCTGCCCGGCGGCATGGGCGTGAACTTCGTCAAGCAATACAAGCAGTTCGGCCTGATGGGCAGGATCCCGCTGCTGACCGTCTCCACGGTCGATGGCAGCACCCTGCCGGCCCTGGGCGAGGCGGCCCTGGGCGCCTACGCCGGGACGTTCTGGGGCCCGGACTTCAAGAATCCGGTCAGCGAGTCCTTCGTCGCGGCCTTTGAAAAGAAATACGGCCGCATCCCCTCGCAGTATGCCGCCCAGGCCTACGATTCCGCCCTGCTGATCGACAGCGCCCTGAAGAAGACCGGCGGCAAGACCGTCGACAAGAAGGCGTTCCGGGATGCCCTGCGGGCGGCCGACTACGCCTCGCTGCGCGGATCCTACAAATTCAACGTCAACGGCTTCCCGATCGAGGATTTCTACGCCTTCGAGGTGGCCAAGGACGCGCAGGGCCGGGTCTCCCTGAAGACCATCGCCAAGCCCCTGACGAACCATTCGGACGCCTACTTCGAGAAGTGCAAGTATTGATCGGCCCGCGCGCCGAGCCCTGACGGACAGGCGGCCGAAGGCCGCCTGTCATGGAGGACGGACATGAGTCCGCAGCTGTTGTTCATGCAGGCGCTCAACGGCCTGCAGTACGGGATCCTGCTGTTCCTGCTGGCGGCCGGCCTGACGCTGGTCTTCGGCATCATGAGCTTCATCAACCTGGCCCACGGCGCCCTGTACATGATGGGCGCGTACTTCGCGGCCGCCGCGTTCCGCCACACGGACTCCTTCGTGCTGGCGATCCTGGCGGGGCTGGCCGGCGCCATGCTGCTGGGGGTGGTGCTGGACCGCTGCGGCTTCAGCCGCCTGTATCCCCGCGCCCACCTGGACCAGGTGCTGGCGACGTTCGGCCTGATGCTGTTCTGCAACGAGGCCGTGCGCATGATCTGGGGGTCGGCGCCGATCTTCATGAGCCTGCCCGATGCGCTGAGCCGTACCGTCATCGTGCTGGGTACGCCGTATCCGCTGTACCGGATGCTGATCATCGGCGTGGGCCTGCTGGTTGCCCTGGGCCTGTACCTGCTGATCGAACGCACCCGCATCGGGATGCTGATCCGCGCCGGCGCGAGCAATCGCGGCATGGTGTCGGCGCTGGGCGTGAACATCGGCTGGCTCAACACCTTCATCTTCGCGCTGGGCGCCGGCCTGGCCGGCCTGGGCGGCGCCATGGTGGGCCCCATCCTGTCCGTGCAGCCCGGCATGGGCGATTCGATCCTGATCATGACGCTGGTGGTGATCGTGATCGGCGGCATCGGCTCGATCCGGGGCGCCTTCCTGGGCGCGCTGGTGGTCGGCCTGGTCGACACCCTGGGGCGCACCGTCGTGCCGGCGCTGCTCAGCCAGTCCCTGGCCCAGGAACTCGCCAGCACGCTGGGGGCGGCGATCTCCTCCCTGGCGGTGTATGTATTGATGGTCATCGTGCTGGCGCTCAAGCCCGAAGGCCTGTTCCCCGTCAAGAAACGCTGAAGGCCACCGGATGAAAATGGACACTTCCATCGCGCAGGCGGGTCCCGGCCGCCGCTTTCCCGCGGCGTCCTGGCCGGTCTGCCTGACCGTCGCGCTGTTCCTGCTGCTGGCCCTGGTGCCGGTGTATTCCGCCCTGGCCGACAGCCCCTACGTGCTGCTGCAGTTCAGCCGCATCCTGGTCTTCGCGCTGGCGGCCGTGGGGCTGAACCTGGCGCTGGGCTACGGCGGCCTGGTCAGTTTCGGCCATGCGATGTACATCGGCATCGGCGCCTATTGCGTCGCCGTCGCCTCGCACTATGGCGCCGACAGCGGCGTGCTGCACCTCGTGCTGGTGCTGGCGGTCACGGCGCTGGTGGCCGCGCCGGTCGGCCTGGTCGCCCTGCGCACGCGCGGCATCGCCTTCATCATGATCACACTGGCCCTGGCGCAGATGTTCTATTTCCTGGCCGTCGGCCTGAAGCAATACGGCGGCGACGAGGGCCTGCCCATCCGCCAGCTCAGCCATTTCGGCGCGCTGACCGGCAACCACGCCGCCCTGTACCTGGCGCTGCTGGCCTGCCTGGGCGGCAGCCTGCTGCTGCTGCGCCGCGTGATCGCGTCGCGCTTTGGCCTGATCCTGCGCGCCAGCAGCATGGACGCGCGGCGGGTGCGCGCCGTCGGCACCACGCCGCTGGGCTACCAGCTGCTGGCCTACGTGCTGTCGGCCGAGCTGTGCGGCCTGGCCGGATTCTTCCTGGCGAACCTGACGGCCTTCGCCTCGCCGGCCTACATGGCCTGGACGGCCTCGGGCGAGCTCATCATCATGGTGCTGCTGGGCGGCGCGGGCACGCTGGTCGGGCCGGTGGTGGGCGCGGCCGGCTTCCTGCTGCTGGAAGACGTCCTCAAGGGCCTGACGGATCACTGGATGATCGTCATGGGGCCGGTGATCGTGCTGATCGTCCTGTTCCTGCGCAACGGCCTGTGGGGCATGATGAGCCATTCCCGGGAGGACCACTGAGATGCAGCCCCTGCTATCCATCCGCGGCCTGGTCAAGCGCTACGGCGGCCTGCTGGTCACCGACCACGTGGATCTCGACATCCGCCCCGGCGAGATCCATGCCGTCATTGGCCCCAACGGCGCGGGCAAGACCACGCTGATCAGCCAGGTCATGGGCGAGATCCCCAGCGACGAGGGCACCATCAGCCTGGGCGGGCGGTCCATCGACGCGCTGGGCATGGCGCAGCGCGTGCGCGCCGGGATCGGCCGTTCGTACCAGATCACCTCCGTGATCCAGCAGTTCACGGTCCTGGAAAACGTCGTGCTGGCCGTCCAGGGCGGCCACGCCCACGGCCATGGCTTCCGCTTCTGGACGCCGGCGGTGCGCACGCCCGGGCTGGTGGACGAGGCCGACGAGCTGATCCGCCTGATGGGGCTGTCGGCACGGCGCGACACGCCGGCCATGTCCCTGTCCTACGGACAGCAGCGGCAGCTGGAGATCGCCATGGCGCTGGCCGGCAAGCCGCAGGTCCTGCTGCTGGACGAGCCCATGGCCGGCATGGGCCACGGCGACACCGGCTCGGACATGATGGTGGAGCTGCTGCGGCGCCTGAAGGGCCGCTACGGGATCCTGCTGATCGAGCACGACATGGACGCCGTCTTTTCCCTGGCCGACCGCATCAGCGTGCTGTTCTACGGCAAGGTCATCTGCTGCGGGGACGCGGATGCGATCCGCCGCAGCCCCGAGGTCCGCGAGGCCTATCTGGGCGACGAGGAGGTGGCGGCATGAGCGTCCTGTTGAAAGTCGAGGACCTGGTGTCGGGCTACGGCCGCAGTCAGGTGCTGTACGGCATGCGCCTGCAGATCGATGCCGGCCAGTGCGTGACGCTGCTGGGCCGCAACGGCATGGGCAAGACCACCACGGTCCACAGCATCATGGGCATGCATCCGGCCTGGCGGGGCCAGGTGCATTTCGGCGGCTCGACGATCCGCAACCTGCCCAGCTACCGGGTGGCGCAGCGCGGCATCGGCCTGGTCCCCGAAGGCCGCCAGATATTCCCCAACCTGACGGTGGAGGAAAACCTGGTGGCGACGGCGGCCGACCGGCGCCGCAAGTCCAATCCCTGGACCCTGGCGCGCATCTACGGACTGTTTCCCCGCCTGCGCGAGCGCGCAGGCAATTTCGGCAACCAGCTCTCGGGCGGCGAACAGCAGATGCTGGCGATCGGCCGGGCGCTCATGACCAATCCCGAGCTGCTGATCCTGGACGAGGCCACCGAAGGCCTGTCGCCCCTGGTGCGCCAGGAAATCTGGTCGGCGCTGGCGCTGCTGCGCCGCGAAGGCATGGCAATCCTGGTGATCGACAAGAACCTCGCGCCGCTGCTGCAGCTGGCCGACCATCACTACATCGTGGAAAAGGGCCGGATCGTCTGGGACGGCGATTCGGCGGCGCTGAAGGCCGACCCGGCGGTCCGCCAGCAGTACCTGGGCGCCTGAGCCCCGCGCAAGCGCGTCGGCGTCGGCCGGCGCCAGGCGGCACGCCCGCGCCGGGTCAGCCCAGCGCGGGGATCGCGCCGGGGACGTCGAGCTGCACGATGTCGCAGTTCTCGCCCGGGCCGGCGCGGTCGATGATGAGGAAATCGCTGACCTGCTCCAGGCCCAGCAGCGGGTGGTGCCAGACGCCGCGCGCGTAGTTCACGCCCTGGTCGCCCGCGCACAGGAACACCCGCAGGTCGTCGACCGTCGGCGTGGAGGCGGGGTCGGCCACCACCACCAGGTACGGGCGGCCCGACAGCGGGATGAACGCCTGGCTGGCCTTGGGGTGGCGTTCCATCATGGTGACGGTGAACGGCAGGGCGCGCGGCTGGCCGCGGAAGATCGATACGATGGCGCGGCCGTCCTCGCCCGGATCGATGCGCGCCAGGTCGTGATAGCGCTCGGTGTTGCCTTCGTTGATGGTGAAATGCCGGACCCCGTCATCGGCCGCGATGACGTCGCCAAAGGGCGCGAAGGCCTCGCGGGTCAGGGGCTCGATGGTCAGGCGGGTGGGGGTGATCGTGCTCATGGGCGTTCCGTGGAAAGGGGTCAGGCGAATTGCGCATCCAGCCGGAAGCGCGCGATCTGGGCGATCTGGTCCAGGCAGGTGGCGAATTCCGTATCCCGGTCATTGTGCAGCCGTTCTTCGATGGCGTCCATGATCTGGTAGCGGCTGCGGCCCTTGACGGCGATGACGAAGGGAAAGCCGAAACGCTCGCGGTAGGCCGCGTTCAGGCGGCGCAGGCGCTGCAGTTCCTCGGCGCTGCACTGGTCCAGGCCCGCGCCGCGCTGCTCGCTGGTCGAGGCGTCGGTCAGCGTGCCCGCGGCGGCTTCCTTGCCGGCGAGCTCCGGGTGGGCGGTGATCAGCGCCAGCTGTTCGGCGGGATCGGCCTGGCGCACGACCCCGACCAGGGCCTGGTGCAGGCTGTCCACGTCGGCGAAAGGGCGCGCGGCCCAGGCGCGCTCCGGGATCCAGGGGGAATGTTCGAAGATCGCCCCGAGTTCGCGGGCGAATTCGGATTGCGGCAGCGCGCAAAGCTCGTTCAGGGTCATGGTGGGTGTGGTGGTGTGCGTCATGATGGAAAGTCTAAGGGGTATCCCGCGTCAAAAGAAGGGTGTCCCGGCGTATAAGTGGTATAAGCTCAACCGCATTCCCTTGAACAGGAACCCGTCACGATGGCCATACGACGCAGCAGCGCAACGCTGGACACTTACTTGCTGAAAGTCTTTTGCATCCTGATGGCCGAACGCAGCGTGTCGCGCACGGCGCTGAAGCTCAATCAGTCCCAGCCGGCCATCAGCGTGGCGCTGAAGAACCTGCGCCTGATCTTCCAGGACCCGCTGCTGGTGCGCGAAAAGGGCGGCATGGTGCCCACGGACCGGGCCCTGGCCATCCTGGACCACGCCAAGTCGGCGCTGGATTCCATCGACACCATGCTGGAGACCGGCGAGGCGTTCGAGCCGGCCAGCAGCCGGCAGGTGTTCCGCATCGGCTCGCCCGACTACCTGGCGCCTGCGTTTGCCGCGTCGGTGGTGGCGCGTTTCAGGCGCGAGGCGCCGCACGCCCGGCTGGTGCTGCACGCCCTGGGGCCGGAATTCGATTTCGAGCGGTCCCTGGCCGAGGGCGACCTGGACGTGGTGATCGGCAACTGGCCCGAGCCGCCCGATCGCATGCACCTGTCCATGTTGCTGGAGGACCCGATCGTCTGCCTGATGTCGGCCGATCATCCGCTGGCGGCCCGCGGCCTGACGGTGGACGATTTCCGGCGCATCCAGCACGTGGTGCCCACGCCGTATTCCATGACCCAGCGCGGCATGATCGATACGGTGCTGACCTCGCTGCGCATCCAGCGCGAGGAATGCGTCGAGGCGCAGTCCTTCATGCTGGCCCCGTACCTGTTGCCGGGCACGGACCTGGTGTTCACGACGACCCGGCATTTTGCCCGCTATTACGCCGGCCTGCTGCCGCTGGTCATCGTCGAGTCGCCCATCGATTTCCCGCTCATGCGTTTTTATCAGCTGTGGCACGCGCGCAATCATCATGCACCCTCTCATCAGTGGTTGAGGCATCTGCTGGGGGATTGCGGCCGGGCCCTGCTGGGCCAGCCGCCGGGCCGGGGCTGAGCCGGAGGCAGGCGGGCCGCGGCCCGCCCGCCGGGCTCAGATGGCCCAGCCGCCCAGGTAGAACACGGCCAGCGCGATGGCGATGGCCAGGGTGCCGACGTTCAGCTTGCGCCATTCGCCCGCGAATACGCGGCCGATGACCAGGGTGCAGAATCCCAGCATGATGCCGGTGACGATGTTGCAGGTCAGCACGATGAACACCGCGCAGACCATGCCGGCCATGGTGTCGACCGTGTCGTCCAGGTGCAGCTTGCGCACGCCGCCCAGCATCAGCAGGCCGACGTACATCAGCGCGGGCGCGGTGGCGTAGGACGGCACCAGGGCGGCCAGGGGCGACAGGAAGATCAGCGCCAGGAAACCCAGGCCGACGATGGTGGCCGTCAGGCCGGTCTTGCCGCCGGCGGCGGTGCCCGCGGCCGACTCGATGTAGGCCGCTGCCGGGGCGCCGCCCAGGCCCGCCGAGACGATGGAGCTCACCGAGTCCGCCGTCAGGGCGCGTCCGCCGTTGATGATCTGGCCGTCCGCGTCCAGCTGGCCGGCCTGCCCCGCCACGGCGCGGATGGTGCCGGTGGCGTCGAACACGGCCGTCATGACCAGGGCCAGCACGCTGGGGATGACCACGGCGCTCAGCGCGCCGCCGACGTCCATTGTGCCGATCAGCGAATGCTCGCCGCCGAAGGACGGCAGCGCGAACAGGCCCTTGTAGGTGACGGCGGGATCCCAGACCAGGCCGACCGCCGACAGCGCCAGGATGACCAGCAGGATGCCGCCGGGCACGCGGCGGCGCTCCAGGCCGAAGATCGCGGCCAGGCCGACGATGGACAGCAGCGTCGGCAGGGCGTCGAGCGCGCCCAGCGACACCGGCAGGCCGGGGCCGGGGTTCTTCACCACCAGGCCGACCTCGTTGGCCGCGATCAGCAGCAGGAATAGGCCGATGCCGATGCCCGTGCCGTGGGCGATGCCCGCCGGCAGGTTGCGCAGGATCCAGGTGCGCACGCCCGTGACCGAGATCCCCGTGAAGATCAGGCCCATCAGGAAGATCGCGCCCAGCGCCACCGCGGGCGACAGGCCCTGGCCCAGGACCAGGTCGAAGGCCGTGAACGCGGTCAGGGAGATCGCGCAGCCCACGGCGATCGGCAGATTGGCCCACAGGCCCATCAGCAGGGACCCGAAGGCGCTGGTCAGACAGACGGCGATGAACACCGACGAGGTGTCGAACCCGGCCTTGCCCAGCATCGCCGGGACGACGAAGACCGAATACACCATGGCCAGAAAGGTGGTCAGCCCGGCCAGGGTTTCCTGGCGCGCGCTGGTGCCGCGCGCGCCGAGCTGGAAGCGCCGCTCGAGCCAGGAGCCGGATGCGGGACGGGGGGTGGCGGCGGCCTGGAAGCCGGCCGGCATGACTGTTTCCTGCTCACTCATGAGCTTTGTCTCCTGAAGATCAACCGGGTCTTGGGCCGGCTTTTTTTGAAGGGCACGCGGCTGTCGGGCAGCCGGTCCGGTTCATTCTAGGGACAAGGTCTGGCGATGTGAGCGACGGCCGATGATGATCGTTATCAAGCCCGGCTGATGTGGCGGCGCCGCGTTGCGGACGCGCGCCGCCCGCCCTACGGCCGCGATCCGGCGCCGCCGCGGGACCGCCGGACCGGGCGGAATCGCAGTACGCTGGAGACTTCCTGTCTCACGAATGAAAGGCGCTTTATCATGGCGAACACGCTGGTCCTGTATACCGATGCCAATTTCTTCAGCCCCTGGGCGATGGCCGTCCATGTGGCCCTGGATGAAAAGGGCGTCGCCTTCGAACTTTCCCCGGTCGACCTGGACAAGGGCGAGCAGCGCCGGCCCGAATACCGGGCCCTGTCGCTCACCGGCAAGGTGCCCCTGCTGGTCCACGGGGACTTCCGGCTGGCGGAATCCTCGGCCATGATCGAATACATCGACGAGGCTTTCCAGGGGGCGCCGCTGCTGCCCCGGGACGTCCGCCAGCGCGCGCAGGCGCGCCAGGTGCAGGCCTGGGTGCGCACGGACCTGTCCGTCATCCGGCAGGAACGGTCCTCCGACCGCCTGTTCGGCGCGTCCTCCGCGCCGGCGCCGGCCTTGAGCGACGCGGCCCGGCAGGCGGCCGACAAGCTTTGCGCCGCGGCCGAGCGGCTCATCCCGTCGGGGGCCGCGCAGATGTTCGATACCTGGAGCATTGCGGATTTCGAGCTCGCCTTCATGCTCAATCGCCTGGTCGCGGCGGGCGATGCCGTGCCGGCCCGGCTGGCGGACTATGTCCGCCAGCAATGGGGCAGGGCCTCGGTGCAGCGCTGGGTGGCGCTGCATGCCGCGTCCTAGCGCGGCGCGTCCTGCATGCTGGCCTGCAACATCGAGGCCACGCGCACGATGCACTGGCGCAGCCAGATGACCTCGGGCGCGCTGTGGCAGCGGCGGTGCCACAGCAGGTAGAAACGCATGGGCGGGAAGGCGAAGGGCGAGGGCAGGATCGTGATGGGCAGATAGCGGGCGTAGTGCTGGGCGAACTGCCGGCCGGTCGTGAAGATCAGGTCGGTGCGCAGCAGCATGCCGGCCACCTGGCCGAAATACGGAATGGTCATCTGGATGTTGCGCCGCAGCCCCTGGGCCGCCAGGTAGCCGTCGATGAAGCTCTGCCGTTCGGACACGTAGGGAAAGGGCGCCAGGTGCGGCATCTCGAGGTACTGCGCCAGGCTGATGTCGCGGTGGGCGACGGGGTTCTGGCTGCCCACCATGCAGACCACCTCGTCGTCGAACAGGCGGGCCATGTGCATCTGCGGCGGGGGTTCCAGCCAGTTGCCGATGACCACGTCCAGGCCGCCGTCCTCCAGGCCGCCGGCATAGTCGTAATCCGCATTGATCGGGTGTACGATGAATTTCGCATGCGGCGCCTCGCGGCGCAGGATCTCGGCGATGTTCGGCAGGAACATCGCGTCCAGGTAGTCGGGCGCCCCCAGGTGGAATTCCCGCCGGGACGTCGCCGGGTCGAAATCCTCCGGCGGATGGGTGATGCGCTCGATGGCCGACAGGGCCTCGTTGGCATGGGCCAGCAGCTCCAGCCCGCGTTCGGTGGCCACCATGCCGGTCTTGCTGCGCACCAGGATCGCGTCGCCCGTGATGTCGCGCAGGCGCCGCAGCGAATTGCTGATGGCGGGCTGGGACAGGCCCAGCTTGATGGCGGCGCGCGACACGCTCTGTTCGGTCAGCAGGATCTGCAGGGTGCGCAGCAGGTTCGTGTCCATGGAATCGCGGGATTTGCTCATGGGGCCCATTATTCACGCCAACCGGGGTTGCGTCCATGGCGGCGGCCGATCAGGCGTCCTGATAATCGCCATCATCGGGAACGAATGCCGCGGCCCGCGCCTTGGTGCTATCTTGGACTTCAATATCCGGCTTGAATAAAAAGGTATCACGATGGAGACAACCGCCATTCGCTTTCAGTATCGTGGCCAGGTCCACGAGGTCACGGACCAACCCACGACGCGCACCGTGCTGCAGTACCTGCGCGAGGACCTGGGCTGCGTGGGCACCAAAGAAGGCTGCGCCGAGGGCGACTGCGGCGCCTGTACCGTGGTGGTGGCCGAGCCCGACGGCCAGGGCGGCGTGGTCATGCGGGCGGTCAATTCCTGCATCCAGTTCCTGCCGACCCTGGACGGCAAGGCCCTGTACACCGTCGAGGACCTGCGCCAGCCCGATGGCTCGCTGCATCCGGTGCAGCAGGCCATGGTGGACTGCCACGGCTCGCAGTGCGGCTTTTGCACCCCCGGCTTCGTCATGTCGCTGTGGGGCATGTACCTGGCGCACGGCCCGCAGGATCCCGCCCCGACCCGCACGCAGATCGACGACGCGCTCTCGGGCAATCTGTGCCGCTGCACGGGCTACCAGCCCATCGTGCGGGCGGCCGGCGAAATGTACCAGTATCCCGCGGTGGAATTCGACCGTGCCGCGCTGGCCAAGGCCCTGGCGGCCCTGCAGCGCGACGAGGTGTTCACCTATACCTGCGATGGCCGCACCTTCCACGCGCCGCGCACGCTGGCGCAACTGGCGCAGCTGCGCCTGGACTACCCGGACGCCCGCATCCTGGCGGGCAGCACCGACGTCGGCCTGTGGGTGACCAAGCAGCACCGCGACCTGCCGCACCTGATCTACATCGGCCAGGTCCGCGAGCTGCGCGACATCCACCTGGAAGGCGACGACCTGATGATCGGCGCCGGCGCCCTGCTGAACGACGCCTACGACGCCCTGGTGGCGCACATCCCCGAGCTCGCGGAACTGCGCCAGCGCTTCGCGTCCTTCCCGATCCGCAACGCGGGCACGCTGGGCGGCAACGTCGCCAATGGCTCGCCCATCGGCGACTCGATGCCGGCGCTGATCGCGCTGGGCGCGCGGATCGTGCTGCGGCGCGGCGAGCGCGTGCGGGAAATGCCGCTGGAAGACTTCTACCTGGCCTATCAGAAGAACGCCGCCGAGCCGGGCGAGTTCGTCCAGGGCCTGCGTGTGCCGGTGCGGGTGGCCGGCCGCCAGTTCCGCGCCTACAAGCTGTCCAAGCGCTTCGACCAGGACATCTCGGCGGTGTGCGCGGCCTTTGCCGTGGTGCTGGACGAGGCCGGCCGCGTGCGCCAGCTGCGCACCGGCTTTGGCGGCGTGGCGGCCACGCCCAGCCGGGCGCGGGCCGTGGAATCCGCGCTGGAAGGCCAGCCCTGGGACGAGGCGCATGTGCGCGCCGCCATGGAGGCGGTCGCGCAGGACTTCAAGCCCCTGACCGACATGCGGGCCAGCAGCGAATACCGCCTGCTGGCATCGCGCAATCTGCTGTATCGCTTTTATCTGGAAACCGCCCCTGGGGCGCCGTTGGCGACGCATCAGGTGAATACGGCCAATCTGGCCGAACTTGCTTGAGGAGGCCTTCATGAACATGCGCGTCAACATTCCCGTCGAACTCGACCGGCTGGCCGTCGGCAACGACAGCATCCCCCGTCCCGTGGTGGGCGAGCCGGCCGCGGGCGCGGCCAGCCCGCACGAATCCGCCGTGCTGCACGTCAGCGGCGAGGCGGTCTACACCGACGACATCCCCGAACTGCGCAATACCGTCTATGCGGCGCTGGGCCTGTCGGACAAGCCCCATGCCCGCGTCACGGCCATGGACCTGGACGCCGTGCGCCAGGCGCCGGGCGTGCTGGCGGTGCTGACCGCCCGCGACATCCCCGGCAAGAACGACTGCGGCCCGGTCATCGAGGATGACCCGATCCTGGCCGACGGCATCGTGCAGTACGTGGGCCAGCCGATGTTCGTCGTGGTGGCCCGGACCGTGGAGCAGGCGCGCCGCGCCGCGCGGCTGGGGAAGGTCACGTACGAGGAACTGCCGTTCCTGCTGACCCCCAAGCAGGCCAAGGACGCCGGCGCCGGCACCACCGACGAGCTGCGCCTGCTCAAGGGCGACGTGCAGAACGCGCTGGACACCGCGCCGGTGCGCCTGACGGGCACGTTTTCCTGCGGCGGCCAGGAACAGTTCTACCTGGAAGGGCAGATCGCCTACGCCATCCCGCGCGAAAAGGACGGCATGCAGGTGCTGTGTTCCACCCAGCACCCGACCGAGATGCAGCATGCCGTGGCCCATGCGCTGGGCTGGCAGCGGCACCAGGTCGAGATCGAATGCCGCCGCCTGGGCGGCGGTTTCGGCGGCAAGGAATCCCAGTCGGCGCTCTTTGCCTGCGTGGCATCGGTGTGCGCCGCGCGCCTGCAGCGGCCGGTCAAGCTGCGCGCCGACCGCGACGACGACATGATGATCACCGGCAAGCGCCACGGCTTCTATTTCGAATACGACGCCGGCTTCGACGAGGACGGCCGCATCCTGGGCCTGCGCCTGGACATGACGCTGCATTCGGGCTTTTCCGCCGACCTGTCCGAGGCCGTCGCCAGCCGCGCCCTGGCGCACTGCGACAACGCCTACTACATCCCGGCGGCCGACATCCATACGATGTGCGGCAAGGTCAACACCCAGTCGGCCACCGCGTTTCGCGGCTTTGGCGCCCCGCAGGGCGCGCTGGTCACCGAGATGCTGATCGACCGCGTGGCCCGCCAGCTGGGCAAGGACCCGCTGGACGTGCGCTACCTGAATCTCTACGGCACGGACACGCGCAACACCACGCCCTATGGCGAGGTGGTCGAGGGCAATCTGCTCGATCCCATCATCCGCGAGCTGGAAGGCACGTCCGACTACCGCGCCCGCCGCGAGGCGGTGCGGGCATTCAACGCCCACAGCCCCGTGCTGAAGAAAGGGCTGGCGCTGACGCCGGTGAAGTTCGGCATCTCCTTCAACGTGCCGGCCTTCAACCAGGCCGGCGCGCTGGTGCACATCTACCGCGACGGCTCGGTGCTGCTGAACCACGGTGGCATCGAGATGGGACAGGGCCTGAACACCAAGGTCGCGCAGATCGTCGCCAACACCCTGGGCCTGGACCTGGAATGCGTGCGCGTCACGGCCACCGACACCTACAAGGTCGTCAACACCTCGGCCACGGCGGCGTCCACCGGATCCGACCTGAACGGCAAGGCCGCCGAGGACGCGGCGCTGACCTTGCGCGGCCGGCTGGCCGAGTTCGCCGCCCGCAAGTACGGCGGCAAGGCCGAGGACGTCACCTTTGCCTGGCGCCAGGTCAGCGTCAACGGCAAGACGCTGCCGTTCGCGCAGCTGGTCGAGGAGGCCTACTGGGACCGCGTGCAGCTGTGGTCCGACGGCTTCTACAAGACCCCGGGCATCACCTGGGACAAGGCCACCAGCCGTGGCAACCCCTTCTATTACTATGCCTTCGGCGCGGCCGTGTCCGAGGTCGTGGTCGATACCCTGACCGGCGAATGGCGGCTGCTGCGCGCCGACATCCTGCACGACGTCGGCGCTTCCATCAATCCGGCGATCGACCTCGGCCAGATCGAGGGCGGCTTCATCCAGGGCATGGGCTGGCTGACCACCGAAGAACTCGTGTGGCGCGACGACGGGCGGCTGACCACGCACGCGCCGTCCACGTACAAGATCCCGGCCATCAGCGACTGCCCGCGCGATTTCCGCGTGCGGCTGTTCAAGGCCGGCAACCACCAGGATACCGTCCACCGTTCCAAGGCGGTCGGCGAGCCGCCGCTGGTGCATGGCGTCAGCGTGTTCAACGCCATCGGCGATGCCCTGGCGTCGCTGGGCGACGGGCGCGTCTCCGCGGATCTGTCCGCCCCGGCCACGCCCGAGGCCATCCTGAAGGCGGCCGAGGGCCTGCGGCAACGCGGCGCAGCCAGATGACTGCCTGGATCGATCAGGCCCTCTGGTGCCTGGATCGCCGCCAGCCCGTGGTGCTGATCTCCGTGGCCGCCGTGCGCGGATCGGCCCCTCGCGAGGCCGGTGCCAAGATGCTGGTCGCGCCCGGCCACCAGTGGCTGACGATCGGCGGCGGCCAGCTGGAATGGCAGGCGACGCGGCTGGCGCGCGGGCTGCTGGACGATGCCGGCGCGCCCGATCGCCAGGTGCGCGACATTCCCCTGGCGGCGGCCGCTGGCCAGTGCTGCGGCGGCCTGGTGACGCTGCTGTTCGAACGCCTGCGGGACGCGGATCTCGCCTGGCTGCGCGAGGCGCGTGACCGCCTGCGGCGCCAGAATGCCTTCGAGCGCGAGGTCGGCCTGGGCGCGCCGGGCATCGAGCCCTGGGTACGGCTGCAGGAGCCCACGGCCGCCTCGCACCCGGCCAACCGCTTCCAGGCGGCCCGGCTGCTCGACCCGTCCGATCCCCGGGGCTGCCCGGTCCTGACCGAACCGCTGGCGCCCGACGCCTTGCAGGTCCTGGTCTTCGGCGCCGGACACGTGGGCCAGGCCCTGGTCGCCATCCTGGGCACGCTGCCGTGCCGCGTCACCTGGGTGGACGCCCGCGACGAACTCTTTCCGGATACGGTCGCTCCCAACGTCGCCATCGAGGCGACCGACACGCCCGAGGCGGTCATCGACCAGGCCGCGCCCGGCAGCTGCTATCTGGTCATGACCCACGACCACGCGCTGGACCAGCATCTGTGCGAACAACTGATGAAGCGCGACGACGCGGCGTACATCGGCCTGATCGGTTCGGCGACCAAATGGCACAAGTTCCGCCAGCGCTTTGCGGCGCGCGGCATCCCGGCGGATCGCTACGCCCGGATCACCTGCCCCATCGGCGAGCCGGGCATCGAGGGCAAGCAGCCCGCCGTGATCGCGGTCTCGGTGGCCGCGCAGCTGATGCGGCTGCGCACGCGGCTGGACCACGAGCGCGCCGCCCGCACGCCCGCGGATGCGGCCCTGTCCCATTAAGCACGGCCGGCGGCCGCGCCGGCAATCACAAGATCCAGGAGACTTCATGACCTCGACGTCGAACCCCACCCCTGTGCCCGATGTGCAGGCCTACCGCGCCCAGCTGCTGTATTTCCGCGACACCCCCAAGGCCGAGGACGAGGCCTGCGAGTGGATCCAGGACGGCCTGCTGGTGGTGCGCGACGGCGTGATCGAGCAATGCGGCGACTACGACGCACTGGCCCGCGATCTGCCGGCGGGCACGGCCGTGCACGACTGGCGCGGCCGCCTCATCACGCCCGGCTTCATCGACACGCACATCCATTACCCGCAGACCGACATGATCGCCTCGCCGGCCCCGGGCCTGCTGCCCTGGCTGGAGACCTACACCTTCCCGACCGAGCGGCGGTTCGAGAACCCGGCCTATGCGCAGGAAGTCGCCCGTTTCTTCCTGGATGAGCTGCTGCGCTGCGGCACCACCACCGCGCTGGTGTATTGCACCGTGCATCCGGAGTCGGCCCAGGCCTTCTTCGAGGAAAGCCACGCTCGCAACCTGCGCATGGTGGCCGGCAAGGTCATGATGGACCGCAACTGCCCCGAATACCTGCGCGACACCGCCGAGTCCGGCGCGCGCGACAGCGAGACGCTGCTGCAGCGCTGGCACGGCACGGGCCGCCAGCTGTATGCCCTGACGCCGCGCTTCGCGCCGACCTCCACCCCCGAGCAGCTGGGCCGCTGCCGCGAGCTCGCCCAGCGCTATCCGGACGTCTTCATCCAGTCGCACGTGTCGGAGAACCAGGACGAGGTCAAATGGGTGATGAGCCTGTTCCCCGGCCACCGCAGCTACCTGGACATCTACGACCACTACGGCCTGCTGCGCCCGCGCGCCGTCTACGGGCATTGCGTCTGGCTGGACGACGACGACCGCCGCCGCATGCGCGATGCGGGCGCGGTCGCCGCGCACTGTCCGACCTCGAACCAGTTCCTGGGCAGCGGCCTGTTCGATTTCGCCGCCGCCAAGGATTTCGGCATGCCCGTGACCCTGGCCACCGACGTGGGCGGCGGTTCGTCCTTTTCCATGCTGCAGACCATGAACGAGGCGCACAAGGTCGCGCGCCTGTCGGGCCACCATCTGACGGCAAGGCGCATGTTCTGGCAAGCTACGCAAGGCGCCGCCAGGCACCTGGGCCTGACCGGCCGGATCGGCACCCTCGAGGCCGGCGCCGAGGCCGACTTCATCGTGCTCGACCCCAAGGCCACGCCGCTGCTGGAGCGCCGCACCGCCCGCGCGGAATCGCTGGAGGAGCTGCTGTTCGCCCTGGCCATGCTGGGCGACGACCGCGCGGTGGCGGCCACCTACGCGGCGGGGCGGGAGGCGCACCGCCGGGCGGCATGAGGCCGCGCCGGGGCGTGGGAGATTCACTCAAATGACATGAAGACCTGCCATAATCAGGCATGGACGAATTCATGGACTCTCCCCGCCAGACGCGGCTGCCGCCGCTGGTGCCCTTTGCCAGCTACAACGACGCCGACAAGGCGGTCGACAAGCTGATCGAGCTCTATCAGCGCAACACCGCCTTCATCCGCGACGCCTTCCGCGAATACGGCGCCGGCACGCTCGAGGTCGGCCAGCGCGTGCGGGCCTGCTATCCGGCGATCCGGATCCGCATCAACACCTATCCCGAGGTCGACAGCCGCCTGTCCTACGGCCACCTGGTCGAGCCGGGCGTCTACATGACCACGGTGACGCGCCCCGCGCTGTTTCGCGACTACCTGCGCGACCAGGTGCGCCTGCTGCTGCGCAATCACCGTGTGCCGGTGGAGATCGGCGAGTCCGACCTGCCGATCCCGCTGCATTTCGCCTTCCCCGAGGGCGAATACGCCCAGGGCGAGTATTCCGAGGTCCCGGGCCACACCCTGCGCGATCATTTCGACGTGCCCGACCTGTCCGTGACCGACGACGCCATCGTCAACGGCACCTGGCGCGGCCGCCCCAACCAGCCCCGGCCGCTGGCGCCCTTCACCGGCCCGCGCATCGATTATTCGCTGCAGCGCCTGCAGCACTACACCGGCACCTCGCCCGCGCATTTCCAGGACTTCGTGCTGTTCACCAACTACCAGTTCTACGTGGACGAGTTCGTGCAGTGGGCGCGCGCCACCCTGGCGACGGGCGCGGGCGGCTACACGGCCCTGGTCCAGCCGGGCAACCACATCGTCACCCGCGACACCGCCACCCAGGAAGCCCCGCCGCTGGCCTTCACGCCGCAGATGCCGACCTACCACCTCAAGCGCGAGGGCCACACCGGCATCACGCTGGTCAACATCGGCGTGGGCCCGTCCAACGCCAAGACCATCACCGACCACGTGGCCGTGCTGCGGCCTTCCGCCTGGCTCATGCTGGGCCATTGCGCCGGCCTGCGCACCACGCAGCGCCTGGGCGACTACGTGCTGGCCCACGGCTACGTGCGCCAGGATCACGTGCTGGACGACGACCTGCCCCTGTGGGTGCCGGTGCCGCCGCTGGCCGAGGTCCAGGTCGCGCTGGAGGACGCCGTGGCCGAGGTCGCGGGCCTGTCGGGCTGGGAACTGAAGAAGATCATGCGCACCGGCACCGTCGCCACCATCGACAACCGCAACTGGGAACTGCGCGACCAGCAGGAACCCGTCCAGCGCCTGTCGCAGTCGCGCGCCATCGCCCTGGACATGGAATCCGCCACCATCGCCGCCAACGGCTTTCGCTTCCGCGTGCCCTACGGCACGCTGCTGTGCGTGTCCGACAAGCCCCTGCACGGCGAGCTGAAACTGCCGGGCATGGCCAGCACCTTCTACCGCACCCAGGTCAACCAGCACCTGCACATCGGCATCCGGGCGCTGGAACAGCTGCGCGAGATGCCGGGCGAACGACTGCATTCGCGTAAATTGCGCAGTTTCATCGAGACGGCGTTCAAATAGCGGCCATCCACGCCGCCCCGCGCGGCCGCCGTTCTCCGGGACGCCCGTCGTTCACGGTAGACTAGCGGTTTTTGCGGCGGCGACGCCGGACACGGATCCTGGAACCACCATGGCCTTGCGCGCCACCATCTACAAAGCCGAAATCAACGTCGCCGACAATGACCGCGCCTATTACGGCACCCATGCCGTCACCGTGGCGCGGCATCCCTCCGAAACCGACGAGCGCCTGATGGTGCGCCTGCTGGCCTATGCCCTGTGGGTGCAGGCCGACGATCGCCTGGTCTTCACCCGGGGCCTGAGCGACACCGACGAGCCGGACCTCTGGAATCTGGACCTGACCGGCGCCGTGCGCCAATGGATCGAGGTCGGCCTGCCCGACGAGCGGCGCCTGCTGAAGGCCTGCGGCCGCGCCGAGCAGGTCATCGTGCTGGCCTATGGCCGCGGCGTGGACGTCTGGTGGGCGGGCGTGCAGTCCAAGCTGACCCGCGCCGGCAATCTGCAGGTCCACGCCCTGGACGCCGAGGCCACCAAGGCACTGGCCGCGCTGGCCGACCGCGGCATGAGCCTGAGCTTCAACATCACCGACCGCAACGCCTGGGTGTCCTGCGAACGCGGGGACGTCAGCCTGGACGTGCGCAGCCTGCGCGAAACCGCCTAGCGCCCGCGCGGCGCCGCCCGGGCGGCGTGCTGTCTAGGTGTGGATTGCCAATAGGTTGTATCCGTTCAAGTTGAGTCTGGAGACGGGTACGGCGCGCTCAATGCCCTGATGAGGGCGATGCCAGTTGTAGTGGTGTAGCTAGGACTTCATGGCATCAGCTCGATGCTGGGAATTCTGGTAGGTCTGGGCATAGGCCCATTCGGTGGATTGGATAAAACGCTCCGCTTTGCCGTTGGTCTGGGGCCGATAGGGTCGGGTGATGGAATGCTTGATGCCCAGTTCGCGACATGCTGCAGCGAAGTCCCGGCTACGGAAGGCTGAGCCGTTATCGGGGAGATCCCGGCACGCGCCAACACATGGCTGACGGTGCTGATCGATACGCCCAGGGCTTGGGCAATACGGGCCTGGGTCAATCGCTTGCGACGTAGCTCGGCGATGGCCAGCGCCTTGGCGGGTGCAATGGCGCGCGAGGACAGGAAGGGACGCGATGAGGCATCGGCCAGTCCCCTCTGACCCTGGGCCAGGAAGCGGCCCAGCCACTTACGCACGGTCGCGGGCGTGACGCCGTAGGTGTGCGCGGCCTCTCCTGTGCGGCACTGTTGGGTGACAAGCTGCTGGACCATTTCCAGTCGACGGCTAAAGGTCAATCGGGCGTGCTTATGAATGTTCATCCGGCCGGTCTCCTGAGAATACTGGGTGTTGTGGTGACTTCCAGTTTCTCAAATCCGGTTCGGA
>Ga0222426_100224_pt1 | contig 57716 bp, 45 predicted proteins | sample 2B50Ametagenome_FD_180087 | JGI IMG/M metagenome (GOLD analysis project Ga0222426, IMG submission 180087) | Enriched microbial communities from leaf-cutter ant dump, University of Wisconsin, Madison, United States - 2B50A (version 2) | ecosystem: Environmental > Terrestrial > Nest > Insects nest...
CCCCACCCCCCAGCGATACAATAAAAGTTTGTCCATTTCCCGCCAGGATCCCGCCGTGTCCTATCCCGCCCTGCCGTATCCCATCGACTCCTACACCCGGGGCGCCGACTTCGTCCGCCTCCTGGGCAAGCGCATCGTGGTACTGGACGGCGCCATGGGCACCATGATCCAGCGCTACAAACTCACCGAAACCGACTTCCGGGGCGAACGCTTCGCAGACCACGACCGCGACCTCAAAGGCGACAACGAACTCCTCTCCCTCGTCCGGCCCGACGTCATCCGCGAAATCCACCGTGGCTACCTCGAAGCCGGCGCCGACGTCATCGAAACCAACACCTTCGGCGCCACCCGCGTCGCCCAGGGCGACTACGGCCTGCCCGACATCGCCTACGAACTGAACCTCGCCTCCGCGCGCCTCGCCCGCGAAGCCTGCGACGCCATCGCCACCCCCGACCACCCCCGCTTCGTCGCCGGATCCCTCGGACCCCAGCCCAAGACCGCCTCCCTCTCGCCCGACGTCAACGACCCCGGCGCACGCAACGTCACCTTCGAAGAACTGCGCATCGCCTATACCGAACAGATCAACGGCCTCATCGACGGCGGCGCGGACCTCCTGCTGATCGAAACCATTTTCGACACCCTGAACGCCAAGGCGGCTATCTTCGCCATCGAAACCGTCTTCGAAGAACGCGCCATCCGCCTGCCCGTCATGATCTCCGGCACCGTCACCGACGCATCCGGACGCATCCTGTCGGGCCAGACCGTCGAGGCCTTCTGGAACTCCGTGCGCCATGCGCGCCCCGTCACCATCGGCCTGAACTGCGCCCTCGGGGCCGCCCTCATGCGGCCCTACGTCGCCGAACTGTCCAAAATCTGCGACACCTACGTCTGCGTCTACCCCAACGCCGGCCTGCCCAACCCCATGGCCGAGACCGGCTTCGACGAGACACCGTCCGACACCTCCGGCCTGCTCGAAGAATTCGCTCGCGCCGGGCTGGTCAACGTCGTCGGCGGCTGCTGCGGCACCACGCCCGACCACATCCGCGCCATCGCCGACAAAGTCCGCACCCTGCCGCACCGCCAGCCGCCCGAAATCCCCGTCAAGACGCGCCTGTCCGGCCTCGAAGCGCTCAACTTCGACCGCGACACCCTGTTCATCAACGTCGGCGAACGCACCAACGTCACCGGCAGCAAGATGTTCCTGCGCCTGATCCGCGAGGAAAAATACGACGAAGCCCTGTCCGTCGCCCGCCAGCAGGTCGAAAACGGCGCCCAGATCATCGACGTCAACATGGACGAGGGCATGCTCGACGCCCTGGCCCTCATGCCGCGGTTCCTCAACCTGCTTGCTTCCGAGCCCGACATCTCCCGCGTCCCCGTGATGATCGACAGCTCCAAGTGGCCCGTCATCGAGGCCGGCCTGCGCTGCGTCCAGGGCAAATGCATCGTCAACTCGATCTCCATGAAGGAAGGCGTCGAACCCTTCATCGAACAGGCGAAACTCTGCCGCAAGTACGGCGCCGCCGTCGTCGTCATGGCCTTCGATACGGACGGCCAGGCCGACAGCCTGCAGCGGCGCATCGACATCTGCTCGAAGGCCTACGACATCCTGGTCAGGCAGGTCGGCTTCCCGCCGGAAGACATCATTTTCGACCCCAACGTCTTCGCCATCGCCACCGGCCTGGAAGAGCACAACCGCTACGGCCTGGACTTCATCGAAAGCGTGGGCTGGATCACGGACAACCTGCCCCATGCCCGCACCTCCGGCGGCATCTCGAACGTCAGCTTCTCCTTCCGGGGCAACGAAGCCATGCGCGAGGCCATCCACGCCGTCGTCCTCTATTACGCCACCCAGCGCGGGCTGACCATGGGCATCGTCAACGCCGGCCAGCTGGGCGTCTATTCCGAGCTCGACCCCAAGGTGCGCGACCTGATCGAGGACGTCGTCTTCAACCGCGAGGAACCGCTGGGCAGGACCGACCCGGCCGACGAGCGCACCCCCACCGAGCGCCTGGTCGAACTGGCGGACACCTTGCGCGGCGCCGGCAAGAAAAAGGAAGAAGACCTGGGCTGGCGCGAGGGCACGGTGCGCGAACGCCTGACCCATTCGCTGGTGCACGGCATCACCACCTTCATCGTCGAGGACACCGAGGAAGTCCGCCAGGAAATCATGTCCGCGGGCGGGCGGCCCATCGAGGTCATCGAGGGTCCGCTGATGGACGGCATGAACGTCGTGGGCGACCTGTTCGGCTCGGGCAAGATGTTCCTGCCGCAGGTCGTGAAGTCCGCCCGCGTGATGAAGCAGGCGGTCGCCCACCTGCTGCCTTTCATCGAGGAGGAAAAGCGCCAGCTCGCCGAGGCCGGCGGCGACGTGCGCTCCAAGGGCCGGGTCGTGATCGCCACCGTCAAGGGCGACGTGCACGACATCGGCAAGAACATCGTCACCGTGGTCCTGCAGTGCAACAACTTCGAGGTCATCAATATGGGCGTCATGGTGCCCTGCGCGAAGATCCTCGACAAGGCCAAGGAGGTCGGCGCCGACATGGTGGGCCTGTCGGGCCTGATCACGCCCAGCCTCGAGGAAATGGCCTACGTGGCCTCCGAGATGCAGCGCGACCCGTATTTCCGCGAGCGCAACATCCCGCTGCTGGTGGGCGGGGCGACGACCAGCCGGGTCCACACCGCCGTCAAGATCGCGCCCAACTACGAGGGGCCCGTGATCTACGTCCCGGACGCCAGCCGTTCGGTGGGCGTGGCCACCAGCCTGATGTCCGACCAGGTCAAGACCTACCTCAAAGAGATCGCCGACGAATACGAGCTGGTGCGCGAGCGCCACGCCAACCGCAAGGCCACGCCCATGCTCAGCCTGCAGGCCGCGCGCGCGGCCAAGCCGGCGATCGACTGGGCCCATTACACGCCCCCGCGCCCGAAGTTCATCGGCCGGCGCGTCTTCAAGCACTACGATCTGCACGAAATCCTGAAGTTCCTGGACTGGACGCCGTTCTTCCAGTCCTGGGGCCTGATGGCGCAGTTTCCCGCCATCCTGACCGACAAGGTCGTGGGCGAGGAAGCCAGCAAGCTCTACGCCGACGGCCAGGCCATGATGAAGCGCATCGTCGAGGGCCGCTGGCTGACCGCCAACGGCATCGTGGCCTTCCATCCCGCCAACAGCATCAATGACGACGACATCGAGATCTACCGGGACGAGACCCGCAGCGAGGTCCTGCTGACCTGGCGCGGCGTGCGCCAGCAGACGCAGAAGCGCGAGGGCGTGGACAACAAGTGCCTGGCCGATTTCATCGCGCCCAAGGACTCCGGCGTCACCGACTACATCGGCATGTTCGCGGTGACCGGCGGAATCGGCATCGAGAAATACGAAAAGCAGTTCCAGGACGCGGGCGACGACTATTCCGTGATCATGCTCAAGGCCCTGGCCGACCGCCTGGCCGAGGGCTTCGCCGAGACCCTGCACGCCCGCGTGCGCCGCGACCTGTGGGGCTACGTGCCCGACGAGGACCTGGCCAACGAGGACATCATCGCGGAAAAATACCAGGGCATCCGGCCGGCGCCGGGCTATCCGGCCTGCCCCGAGCACATCGTCAAGCGCGCCATGTTCGACCTGCTGGACTGCGGCGAGATCGGCATGCAGCTCACGGAAGGCTTCGCCATGATGCCCGCCTCCAGCGTCTGCGGATTCTATTTCAGCCACCCGCGGTCCCAGTACTTCAACGTGGGCAACATCGGCGCCGACCAAGTGGCGGACTACGTCCGCCGCACCGGGCGCGACGAGGAAGACGTGCGCCGCACCCTGGCCAGCGCGCTGCGCTGAGGACCGGGCCGTGTCCCGCCACGATCCCGCACGCCGCCAGGCGCTGGGCGCATTCCTGCGCAGCGCCCGCGCCCGGGTCGCGCCCGGCGACCACGGCCTGCCGCAGGGCGCGCGGCGGCGCACGCCGGGGCTGCGCCGCGAAGAGGCCGCCCAGCTGTGCGGCATCTCCACGACCTGGTACACCTGGATCGAGCAGGGGCGCGAGATCTCCGTGTCCGTGGACGTCTGGTGCCGCCTGGCCGACGTCCTGCGGCTGGACCGGGCGGAGCGGCATTATCTGTTCAGCCTGGCGGAATGCGCCGACCCGCAGGCGGCCCGCCTGGACGGCGTGGCGCTGCCCGATGGCCTGGGCGGCTGCGTGGACAGCATCCAGGGGCCGGCCTACATCCTGGACCAGGCCTGGAACGTGCTGGCCTGGAATCCCGCCCTGCAGCAGCTCTTCGACGGCTGGCCGGGACCGGGACAGGCGAACCTGCTGCGCTACATCTTCATGGATCCGGCCGCCCGCAGCCTGGTGGTGGACTGGGAAGAGCGCGCCAGCCGCGTGGTGGCGGAATTCCGCGCGGACGTGGCCGCGCTGGCGGGCGATCCGGCCATCCAGGCCCTGGTGGCGGAACTGCAGGCCGCCAGCCCCTTGTTCGCCGGCTGCTGGGTCCGCCAGACCGTGGTGGACCGTGAAGGCGGGGTGCGGGAATTCCAGCACCCCCGCCAGGGGCGGCTGCGGTTCCGGCAGTTCACCTTCCGGCTGGCGGTGCGCCCCGACTGCAAGCTGGTGATGCTGCTGGGCGAGACCTGAACGGCGCCGCGGCCTCAGGCCGCCTTGCGATGGCGCAACTGGTTGCCGGCCCGTTGCGACAGCCGCCTGAAGGACAGGGCCGAGGCCGCCACGCACAGCGCGGTGACGGCGAAACCCCACATCACGTCGATGCGGTCGGCCTCGATGCCGCCGCGCAGGCTGATGCTGAGATTCAGGGTGACGGCCGCGCAGGCGACCCCCAGGCTGATGCCCAGCTGCTGCGCCATGGCCGAAAAGCTGCTGGCCCGGCTCATCTGCGCCGAATCCAGGTCGGCGTAGGTCAGCGCATTGACGGCCGTGAACTGCAGCGAGCGGAAGAACCCCCCGATCAGCAGCACGCCCACCATCAGCCACACCGGCGTGGTCGCCTGGAACAGCGCGCAGGCCGCCGTGAAGCAGGCCGCGATCAGGGCGTTCCAGGTCAGCACGCGGCGAAAACCGAAGCGGTGCACGATGGGCGTGGCGACGAGCTTCATCAGCAGGGCGCCGGCCGCCGAGGTAAAGGTGATCATGCCCGCCGAAAAGGCGGACAGGCCGAAGCCCACCTGCAGCAGGATCGCCAGCAGGAAGGGGGACGCGCCGCTGCCGAAGCGGCACAGATTGCCGCCCAGGACCGAGACGGCGAAGGTCTGGACGCGCAGCAGGCTGAGGTCGATGATGGGGTAGGTGGCGTGCCGTGCGTGGCGGATGTACAGGATGCCGCACACCACGCCGATGGCGATCAGGACGGCGATGCTGCCCAGGCCGAAGCCGCCGTGGCCCACCGCCTCCAGGCAGGTCATGAGCGCCGCCATGGAGACGGCGCTCAGCACGAAGCCCAGGGTGTCCAGGCGGGGGCGGCTGTCGGGGATGTCGCAGGCGATGTAGCGGCGCACCAGCGCGATGCCCAGGATGCCGACCGGGATGTTGATCAGGAAGATCCAGTGCCATGAGGCATAGGTCACCAGGAAGCCGCCGACCGGCGGGCCGATGACCGGCCCGAGCAGGGCGGGCAGCGTCAGGAAGGCCATGGCCTGGACCAGCTCGGATTTGGGGATGCGGCGCAGCAGGATGATGCGGCCCACCGGCACCATCATGGCGCCCGCGGCGCCCTGGACGACGCGCGCGCCCACCAGCTGCGCCAGCGTCTGCGAGGCCGCGCAGGCCGCCGAACTGAGGCTGAACAGCAGGATGGCGGCCAGGAACACGCGCTGGGCGCCGAAACGGTCCGCCGCCCAGCCGCTGATCGGCACGAACACCGCCGTCGCCAGCAGGTAGGCGGTGATGGTCAGGTTCATGTGCACGGCGGTGGTCTGGAAATCCCGCGCCATGGCGGGCAGCGCCGTGGCGACCACCGTGGAATCCAGCATCTGCATGAACAGCGCGCACCCCACGATGAAGGGGATCATCCGCTGCTCCCGGGTCCGGGGCGTGGGTGAGGGCGGGGCACAGCTACTGGGGTCGGGCATGGGCACGCTGGAGCGTCCGAGTGCAGTACACTTGGGGCGCATCGGTCATGGAGATCGCAACGGCACTATTATGGCAAACAACTTCACCTCCGAACTGACACAATTCATCAACCAATACAAGACGGATCATCCCGATACTGAAGCGCGCCAGCGCGCCGGCCGTTTCCGTCTCTGGGACAAGGAGCTGGATGCCGAACAGCAGGAAGGCTTCCGCGCCGCGCGCATCCCGCAAGATCCCTACGTCTACTACCAGAAGGCCTGACCGGCCGACATGCCGCCCGATCCCGCCGCCGGGCTGGACGCCCTGATGGCTCCGGCCGTCGACAGCACGCCCGACGTGGTCGATCACGTGGCCCTGGCGCGGCTGTACGGCGAGCCCCTGTTCGCCATCCCCCAGGACCTGTACATTCCGCCGGACGCGCTCGAAGTCTTCCTGGAGGCCTTCGAGGGCCCGCTGGACCTGCTGCTCTACCTGATCCGCAAGCAGAATTTCAACGTGCTCGACATTCCCATGGCCGAGGTCACCGCCCAGTACCTGGCCTATGTCGAGCAGGTCCGGCGCACCAACCTGGAGCTGGCCGGCGAATACCTGCTGATGGCGGCGCTGCTGATCGAGATCAAGTCGCGCATGCTGTTGCCGGTGCGCCAGTCCGACACCGGCGAAGAGGTCGAGGATCCGCGCGCCGAGCTCGTGCGCCGGCTGCTCGAATACGAGCGGATGAAGCTCGCCGCCCAGCGCCTGGACGCCATGCCGCGCGTCGACCGCGACTTCCTGGTGGCCCATGCGCAGGCCGACCTGACGGTCGAGACGCTGCTGCCCGAGGTCAGCCCCGCCGACCTGCGGGACGCGTGGCGGGCCATCCTGCAGCGCGCGCGGCTGAACGCCAGCCACCGCATCACGCGCGAGCAGCTGTCCGTGCGCGACCACATGAGCCACATCCTGCGCCGCCTGTCGGACGTGCGCTTCATGGAGTTCACCGAGCTCTTCATGGAGCGCATCCGCATGGGCGAGCCCGCCGCGGTGATCGTCGTGCATTTCCTGGCCTTGCTCGAACTGACCCGCGAATCCCTGCTTGAAATCACCCAGGCGGCGCCTTACGCGCCGCTCTACGTCAGACTGTCCTACACGCGTTCGGCCTGAAGCGCCGCCGGAGTCCGCCTTGAAAGTCGTCCATACCATTGAAGATCTGCGTGACCAGCTGCGAGGCCAGCTGCGCGTCGCCTTCGTGCCCACCATGGGCAATCTGCATGCCGCCCACCTGTCGCTGATGCGGCTGGCCCGCCAGCACGGCGACCCGGTGGTGGCCAGCATCTTCGTCAATCGCCTGCAGTTCGGCCCCAACGAGGACTTCGACCGGTATCCGCGCACCCTGGCCGAGGACATCGAGAAACTCGAACGCGAGCGCGACGTCTACGTGCTGTTCGCGCCCGACGAGCGCGAACTCTACCCCGAGCCCCAGAATTTCCGCATCCAGCCCGGCGACGCGCTGGGGAAGATCCTGGAAGGCGAGTTCCGGCCGGACTTCTTCATGGGCGTCAGCACGGTGGTGCTGAAGCTCTTTTCCTGCGTGCAGCCGCGTGTGGCCGTGTTCGGCAAGAAGGACTACCAGCAGCTGATGGTCGTGCGGGCCATGTGCCGCCAGTTCCAGCTGCCCGTGGAGATCATCGCCCACGAGACCGTGCGCGACGCCGACGGCCTGGCGCTGTCCTCCCGCAACCGGTTCCTGTCGGCCGACGAGCGCGCCGAGGCGCCCAATCTGTATGGGCTGCTGCAGCGGGTGCGGGACGCGGTGGGGCGCGAGGGCCAGGATCGGGAAACCGCCGAGGCCCAGGCCATGCGGACCCTGCGCGAGCGCGGCTGGGACCCGGACTACGTGGCGGTGCGCCGCCAGCGCGACCTGCTGCCGCCCACGCCGGAAGAAATCCGCGCGGGCGAGCCGCTCGTCGTCCTGACGGCGGCCCGGCTGGGCAGCACGCGCCTGATCGACAACCTAGAATTCCAGGCGGGCTGAAGCAAGTCCCAGGTCTGTCAAGCCTGACAGCTGGCCCCCTGGGGGGCCTATGACAGAATCCCCGCACATCACAACACAAGGGGACTGTCATGTCTTTCATCGACATGGAACCGGGCGGCGCTGCGCCCGCAGAACCGGCGATCCAGCGCCTGACCCTGCGCGAGCGCGAGGTCGCCGGCTACATCACGCTCGGGCGTTCAAACAAGTACATCGCGGCCGAGCTGGGCGTGTCGCGCCGCACGATCGAGGCCCACCGGGCCCGGATCTTCATGAAGGTCGGCGTGCGCAACGCGGTCGAGCTGACCCGCCACTATGTCCGCTGGAGCCTCAAGATCCCCGCCTCGGACGACCATCAGGGTCCCGTCGCGCGGACCCGGCGCGTGCCGGGTGCCGCCCGCCGGGCGGCACGGGGCCGGGCCGCTCAGTGCGCGGCGCAGTCCTGGGCCGGCTTGCTGGAAAGCTCGTCGATGGGGTCCAGGTCGGCTTGGCGGGTCAGCCGCGATTCCAGCAGCGGGGCCTGTCCGTTCAGGCGCGTGACCCGCAGCACATTGGACTGGCTGAGCTCCAGGCTGGCATAGGCCTGGCCGCCGGCCTGCAGCACGATCCGGGCCGGATCGGCGCTGGTCAGGAACCAGCAGCCCATCGAGGCGCGCGCGGGGGCGCTGCCATCCACGGGGACGCTGCGCGCGCGCCATTGGCCATCGGGGGCCAGGGTCAGCGTCATGCGGGTGGCGGCGCAGGCGCCGCCGTCCGTGCAGGCGATGGTGCCCAGGTAGGTGCGGGTGTCGGCCAGCGCCTGCGGAACGTCGCGGCGGGCCGCCGTGGACGTGGCCGCCTGCGATGCGCCGTCGGCGGCGCCGGCCGCGGCGGGCGCAGTGTCCGCCTGCTGGTTGCCAAAGCCCAGTTGCAGCTGGGCCGGCGCGACGGTGCCGGATTCACCTTGGGCGCGCTGCAGCGCATCGGATGCCGTGCTGCCGCGGGGGGTGTCGTAATAGCCGGGTTCGCGTTGCTGGGCGCAGGCCCCCAACAGGACCAGCAGGCCAAGGCCCAGCAGACGGGCGAGAGAGGGGGCAGTGAGGCGCGGCATGACAGTGTCGGTCAAAGAGGCGAAAACGCCATTCTACGCATTTGCCGCCCGCTTGGGCAGTCGCACATGGGGCTGATGGGCGACGGCGGCTGGGCGGTGTGGCTGCTGGCGGTCGCCGCCGCGGCGCCCAGCACGGTGCTGGGGGCGATGCTGAGCCCCTGGTCCCGCGCCTACGCCCGGCATCTCCGGCTGGGCGGCCGCGCCGATGCCGCCGCCCTGTGGCGGGCGGCGCATCCCCGCTGCCTGCGTTCGGCCCGGCTCGCCGCCGACGGGCCGGCCGCGCTGGCCTTGGGGGCGCTGGCCTGCTGGCTGGTCGGCACGCAGGGCGCGGCGGGCCTGGCGCCGTTGCTGCTGGGCCTGGGGCTGGCGGCGCTGGCCTGGCTGGACGCGCGCAGCGGCCTGCTGCCCGATGCCCTGACGCTGCCCCTGATGGCGCTGGGCTGGTGCGCGGGGGCTGACGGTCCGGTGGCGGCGGCCGGCGCATCGCTGGCGGTCTGGGCGGGGCTGGCGTCGGCGGCGGGCCTGTACCGGCGGCTGCGCGGCCGGGACGGTTTCGGCGGTGGCGACGTCAAGTGCCTGTCCATGCTGGCGGGCTGGCTGGGCTGGCACGCCGCGCTGGGCATCCTGTGGGGCGCCAGCGTGCTGGGGCTGCTGTGGTGGCTGTGCGCCGGGCCGCGCCGCCGCCGGTCCTATCCCCTGGGGCCCTGCCTGGCGCTGGCGAGCCTGCCCTGGCTGCTGCCGGCGCCGGCCTTCGGCCCGCCGGATCTCCTGCGCCTGCTGTGACGCCGCCGGCCCCGGCGGCGCGCCCGGTGCCGCGGCAGCGGCGGAGTCGGGTACAGTCATGGTTTCGACAGGGGGATGGCGCATGTTTTCCATAGGCCTGACGGGCGGGATCGGGTCCGGCAAGACCCAGGTGGCCGACTGGCTGGCCGAATGGGGCGCGGCGGTGATCGACACCGACCGGATCGCCCATGCGCTGACCCTGCCCGGCGGCGAGGCCATCGAACCCCTGCGGCAGGCCTTCGGCCCGGCGGCCATCGACGCCGGCGGCCGCATGGACCGCGCCTGGATGCGCGAGCGGGTGTTCGCCGACCCGGACGCCCGGCTGCGGCTGGAAGCCATCCTGCATCCGCTCATCGACCAGGCCGTGCGCGCGCAGGCGTCGGCGGCCCGGGGGATCTACCTGGTGTACGTGGTGCCGCTGCTGGTCGAGTCGGGGCGCTGGCGGGACCGCGTGGACCGCATCTGCGTGGTGGACTGCGATCCCGAGACCCAGGTCCGCCGGGTGCGCGAGCGCAGCGGGCTGACGCCGGAGACCATTGGGCGTATCATGTCCGCTCAAGCTTCCCGAGGGGATCGGCTGGCGGTCGCCGACGACGTCATCCTGAACGACGGCGCCACCGATCTGTCTGTCCTGCGACAGCGATCCTGGCGCTGCCATGAGGCATGGTGCGAACTGGCTTCCCGGCCGTCCGATGGGCCGGCCATTCATGATTAGGGTCTTTTGCGTGTGATTCTGTACGAGTACCCCTGTAATGAACGCGTACGCACTCTGCTTCGGGTAGAGTACCTCTTCGACCGCCTGTTTTTCTTCGCGCGGGGCGAAGACCCCCATCACCACCAGATCGCCATGTCCACGCTCTTCGACCTGCTCGACGTGTGCGAGCGTGCCGACGTGCGTACCGCCGCCTTGCAGGATCTCGACCGGCACCGTACCGCGCTGTCCGCCTTGCGCGAGCACCCGGGGGTGGACCGCGCGACGCTCGACAGCCTGCTCGACGAGATCCAGGGCGTGTCGGCGGCGCTGTCCGGGCAGGGCCGCATCGGCCAGTGCCTGCGCGACAACGAATGGCTGGCCAGCCTGCGCGGGCGCATCACCGTGCCGGGCGGGTCGTCCGCCATCGACCTGCCGTCCTACTACGCCTGGCAGGTCAAGCCGCCCGAGGTCCGCATCCGCGACCTGCGCGGCTGGATCGAGCCGATGATGCCGCTGCACCGGGCCATGGGCCTGATCCTGCAGCTGCTGCGCGATGCGGGCGACGCCCGCGAGCAGCTCGCCGGCCAGGGCGCCTACCAGGAAATGCTGGGCGGCAAGACCTTCCAGCTGCTGCGGGTCTGGGTGGATCCGCAACTGGGCGTCTTCCCCGAAATCAGCGCCAACAAATACGTCATCTGGGTACGGTTCTCCACGCAGGACAATGTCCTCAAGCCGCAGCCCGCCGGCCGGGACGTCGCCTTCCGACTCGCCCGCTGCAATCTTTAGGATCTCCCATCATGAACGACTCCACGACGCCGTCCGCTGGCGGACGCCGACGGGTGTGGATCTGGGCCGCGCTGTGCGTGCTCGCGGCCCTGGTCCTGTGGCATTTCTGGCCGGGCGGTCCGGCCCAGCAGGCCGGCCCGGGCGCGCGCGGCAGGCTGCCGGGGCAGTCCACTCCGGTCTCGGTGGTTGCCGTCGAGTCCGGGCGGATCGACCGCACCCTGCGCGCCCTGGGCACGGTCACTTCGCCGGCGACGGTCACGATCCGTTCCCGGGTGGACGGGCCGCTGCAGTCGCTGCATTTCACCGACGGGCAGTCCGTCCAGGCCGGCGACCTGCTGGCGGTGATCGATCCGCGCCCCTTCCAGATCCAGCTGCAGCAGGCGCAGGGCCAGCAGCAGCAGCACGCTGCCCAGCTGGACAATGCCCGCCGCGACCTGGCACGATACGAACAGCTGTTCAAGCAGGATTCGGTCGCCCGCCAGCAGCTTGATGCGGCCCGCGCCCAGGTGCGCGAGCTGCAGGGGCAGGCCACCATGGACCAGGCCGCGGTGGAGGACGCCCGCCTGCAGCTGAGCTACACGCGCATCACCGCGCCGGTCGCCGGGCGGCTGGGCCTGCGCAAGGTGGACGTGGGCAATATGGTGCACGCCTCCGATGCGGACGGCCTGGTCGTGCTGACCCAGAACCAGCCCATCGACGTGGTCTTCGCCATTCCGCAGACCCGCCTGCAGGCCGTGCTGGCCGCGCGTGCCCAGGATCCGGAACTGCAGACCCAGCTGCTGGGGCAGGCCGGCGGCCCGGTCCTGGCGACTGGACGGCTGATCGCGGTGGACAACCAGATCGACGTAGCCACCGGCACCGTCCAGCTCAAGTCCCGTTTCGAGAATGCCGACGGATCCCTGTTTCCCAACCAGTTCGTGCAGGTGCGCCTGAGGCTGGGCCTGGAGTCCGGTCTGGTGCTGCCGCTGCGGGCCGTCCAGCGCGGCTCGGCCGGCGAGTACGTCTACCGCGTGGATGCCGAGCACAAGGCGCACGTCGTGCCGGTCGTGACCGGCGTGGACGACGGCGAGCGCGTCGTGATCGAGTCCGGCGTGCAGGCCGGCGACACCATCGTGGTCGAGGGCACGGACCGCCTGCGCGAGGGCAGTATCGTCGAGGTGGTGGCGCCCCAGGCGGACGCGCCGGCGGGCGGCGCGGCGCAGACCGGCGCGCCGGGGACGTTGCCGGCCGGCGGGAGCCCGGCTTCGTGAACCTGTCGCGCCCCTTCATCCTGCGGCCCATCGCCACCACGCTGGCGATGGTCGCCCTGGCCCTGGCCGGGCTGCTGGGGTATCGCGAACTGCCGGTGTCGGCCCTGCCGCAGGTGGATTTCCCCACCATCCAGGTGACGACGCTCTATCCCGGGGCCGGCCCCGACGTCATGACGGCCCTGGTCACCTCGCCGCTGGAGCGCCAGTTCGGCCAGATGCCGGGCCTGTCGCAGATGCTCTCGACCAGCTCCGGCGGGTCCTCGCGCATCACCTTGCGCTTCGACCTGGGCCTGTCCCTGGACGTGGCCGAACAGGAGGTCCAGGCGGCCATCAATGCGGCGTCCAACCTGCTGCCGGGCGACATGCCCTCGCCGCCCATCTATCGCAAGGTGAACCCGGCCGACGCGCCCGTCATGACGCTGGCCGTGACCTCGCCGACCCTGCCGCTGGATCAGGTGCGCGACCTGATCGAGGTGCGGGTGGCGCAGAAACTCTCCCAGATCGGCGGCGTGGGGCTGGTCAGCGTGACCGGCGGCCAGCGGCCCGCCGTGCGCATCCAGGTCGATCCCCAGGCCCTGGCGGCCCACCGGCTGACCCTGGCCGACGTGCGCAGGGCCGTCACCCAGGCCAACGTCAACCAGCCCAAGGGCAATCTCGATGGGCCGCAGCGTTCCATGACCATCAGCGTCAACGACCAGCTGAAGGACCCCGCCGAATACGAGCGCCTGATCCTCGCCTACGAGAACGGCGCGCCCCTGCGGCTGGGCGACGTGGCGCAGGTGCGCCGCGCCGCCGAGAACCTCTACCAGGCCGCCTGGTTCGACCGCACACCCGCCGTGCTGCTGAACATCCAGCGCCAGCCCGGCGCCAACGTGATCCAGGTGGTCGACGAGATCCAGGCCCTGCTGCCGGGGCTGCGCCAGACGCTGCCCACGGGCGTGGACCTGCAGGTCGCGTCCGACCGCACGCATACGATCCGCGATTCGGTCGACCACGTGCAGATCGAGATGCTGCTGGCCATCGCCCTGGTGGTGGCGGTGACCTTCGTCTTCCTGCGCACCTGGCGGGCCACGCTGATCCCGGGCGTGGTCGTGCCGCTGTCCCTGGTGGGCACCTTCGGGCTGATGTTCCTGATGGGCTTCAGCGTCAACAACCTGACCCTGATGGCCCTGACCATCGCCACCGGCTTCGTGGTGGATGACGCCATCGTCATGATCGAGAACATCGCGCGCCATATCGAGGAGGGCGAAGACGCTTTGACGGCGGCCCTGCGGGGCGCGCGCCAGATCGGCTTCACCCTGGTGTCCCTCACGGTTTCGCTGATCGCCGTGCTGATCCCGCTGCTGTTCATGGCCGACGTGGTCGGGCGGCTGTTCCGCGAGTTCGCCATCACCCTGGCGGTGGCCATCCTGCTGTCGCTGCTGATCTCGCTGACGCTCACGCCCATGATGTGCGCCCGCATGCTGCGGGCGGAATCCGAAGAGCGGCACGGCCGCTTCCTGCAATCGGCCGGGCGCATGATGGACCGCCTGGTGGCCGGCTACGACCGCGGGCTGCAATGGGTCCTGGCCCACCAGCGGGCGACGCTGTGGTTTGCCGTCGGGACGCTGGTGGCGACCGCGGGCCTGTATGCGGGCATCCCCAAGGGCTTTTTCCCGCAACAGGATACGGGCGCGCTCCAGGCCATCACCGAGGGGCCGCAGTCGGCCTCCTTTGCCGTGATGTCGCGGCTGCAGCAGGCGGCGGTGGCCCGCGTGCTGGAAGATCCCGCCGTGGCCTCCGTGACCTCCTTCATCGGCATCGACGGCGACAACACCACCTTGAACACCGGGCGGCTGCAGATCACGCTCAAGCCGCTGTCGGACCGCGGCGATCGCGCGGATGCCGTCATCGAGCGCCTGAACGGCGGGCTGCGCGAGGTGGTCGGCCTGCAGGCCTGGCTGCAGCCGGTGCAGGAGCTCTCGGTCGAGGACCAGGTCAGCCGGGCGCAGTTCCAGATGACGGTGTCCAGCACCGACGAGGCGGGCCTGGCGCAGTGGGTGCCGCGCCTGATCCAGGCGATGCGGGATCTGCCGCAACTGCGGGACGTGGCGGGCGACCTGCAGGACCGGGGCCTGGCCCTGACCGTGCAGGTGGACCGCGACGCGGCGGCGCGCCTGGGCGTCACCCAGGCCTCGATCGACGATGCGCTGTACGATGCCTTCGGCCAGCGGCTGATCTCCACCATCTACACCCAGTCGGCCCAGTACCGCGTGGTGCTGGAGGCCGACGCCGCCCTGCTCGATGGCGGGCCGCGGGCCCTCGCGCAGATCCACGTGCCGACCGCCGGCGGCGGGGTGACGCCCCTGTCCACGGTGGCCCGCTTCGTCCCCGGGGTGACGCAGCTCGCGGTGCAGCGGCTGGGCCAGTTCCCGGCGGCGACCGTGTCCTTCAACCTGGCGCCGCATGCGGCGCTGTCCGACGCCGTGCAGGCCATCGAGTCGGCGCGCGCGGACCTGGGGATGCCGGATTCCCTGGAGATCGCATTCCAGGGCGCGGCCCGGGCCTTCCAGGCATCCTTGTCCAGCACGCTGTGGCTGCTGCTGGCCGCCGTGGTCACCATGTACATCGTGCTGGGCGTGCTGTATGAAAGCCTGATCCATCCGGTGACGATCCTGTCGACGCTGCCGTCGGCCGCCATCGGCGCGCTGCTGGCGCTGTGGATCGGCGGGATCGAGCTGGACATGATCGGCGTGATCGGCATCATCCTGCTGATCGGCATCGTCAAGAAAAACGCCATCCTCATGATCGATTTCGCGCTGGATGCGCAGCGCGAGCGGGGGCTGGGGCCGCAGGCCGCCATCCACGAGGCGGCGCTGCTGCGTTTCCGGCCCATCCTGATGACGACGCTGGCGGCCTTTTTCAGCGCCATTCCGCTGATGCTGGCCACCGGCTCCGGGGCTGAACTGCGCCAGCCGCTGGGCCTGGCCATGGTCGGCGGCCTGCTGTGCAGCCAGCTGCTGACGCTGTTCACCACGCCGGTCATCTACCTGATGTTCGAGCGGCTGGGCCGCCGGCGGGCGGCTGCGGGGCGGCCATGAGGTTCTTCGGCCTGTTCCTGCGCCGGCCCGTGGGCACCTCGCTGTTGTGCCTGGCGATGGTGCTGGCGGGGGTGCTGGCGCTGCGCTTCCTGCCGGTGGCGCCGCTGCCGGAGGTGGATTTCCCCATGATCTCGGTCTCGGCCTCGCTGCCGGGGGCCAGCCCCGAGACCATGGCCTCCAGCGTGGCCATGCCGCTGGAACAGTCCCTGGGGGCGATCGCGGGCGTCAGCAACATGAGCTCCCGCAGCAGCGAGGGACAGACCAACATCTCGCTGATGTTCGAGCTCGACCGCGACATCAACAGTGCGGCGCGCGACGTGCAGGCGGCCATCAACGCGGCGCGGCCGCTGCTGCCCTCGGGGATGCGCGGCAATCCCGTCTACCGCAAGGTGAATTCCTCGTCCTCGCCCATCATGACGCTGGCGCTGACCTCCGGGACGGCCACGCGCGGAGAGCTGTACGACCTGGCCTCGACCGTCCTCGCGCAGAAGCTCGCCCAGGTCAATGGGGTGGGGCAGGTCACGGTGGGCGGCAGCTCGCTGCCGGCGGTCCGGGTGCTGCTGGATCCCCGGGCGCTGGAATCCATGGGCGTGCCGCTGGACCGGGTGCGCCAGACGCTGCAGGACGTCAATTCGCTGCGGCCGGGCGGTCTCGTGCAGCTCGACGACCGCCAATGGCAGATCCGGGCCAATCCCCAGCTGCGCAAGGCGGCCGACTACGCGCCGCTGATCGTGGACTGGAAGGACGGGCGCCCGGTGCGGCTCAGCGACGTGGCGCGGGTCGAGGACTCGGTCGAGGACACCAACCAGGTGGGCTATTTCAACGACCGCTCGGCCGTCCTGCTGATCATCCGCCGCCAGACCGACGCCAACATCATCGAGACGGTCGATGCCGTGCGGGCGCTGATCCCCGCCTTCCAGGACTTGCTGCCCGCCTCGGTGCGCCTGACGATCGCCCAGGACCGCACGCCCAGCATCCGGGCGTCGCTGCACGAGGCGGAGCTGACCCTGGTGCTGTCGGTGATCCTGGTGGTGGCGGTCGTGTTCGCCTTCCTGGGCAACTGGCGTGCGGCCCTGATCCCCGCCATCGCGGTGCCGGCCTCGCTGATCAGCACCTTCAGCCTGATGTGGTGGTTCGGCTTCAGCCTGAACAGCATTTCCCTGATGGCGCTGATCGTCGCGACCGGCTTCGTCGTCGACGACGCCATCGTGGTCCTGGAGAACATCATGCGCCACATCGAGCGCGGCATGCGGCCGGCCCGCGCGGCGCTGCGCGGCGTGGCCGAGGTCGGCTTCACGGTGCTGGCCATGAGCGTGTCGCTGATCGCGGTGTTCATTCCCTTGTGGCTGGTGGGCGGCCTGGTGGGGCGGCTGTTCGAGGAATTCGCCGTCACCCTGTCGGCGGCGATCGCGGTGTCCCTGCTGATCTCCGTGACGCTGACGCCGGTGATGGCCTCCCGCCTGCTGCGGGCGCAACAGGCCGACCGGCCGGCGCGGCGCAACCGCCTGGGCCGGCTGTCGCAGCGGCTGGGCGAGGCCTGCGTGTCGGCCTACCGGCGGTCGCTGCGCTGGGCCCTGGATCATTGCCGCATCGTGCTCTTGCTGCTGCTGGCGACGATCGGCCTGAACGTCTACCTGTACATCAGCGTGCCCAAGGGCTTCTTTCCCCAGCAGGACACCGGCCAGCTGATGGGATTCTTCCGGGTGGACACGGGGACCTCGTTCGAGGACACCCAGCGGCGGCTGGACGCCTTTCGCAAGATCCTGCTGGCCGATCCGGCCGTGGACACCGTCACCGCCTACGCCGGCGGGCGCGGCGGCAGCAATTCCAGTTTCATCCAGATCCAGCTCAAGCCCCTGGACCAGCGCGCCGCCAGCGCCGAGCAGGTCGTCGCCCGCCTGCGGTCCCGCTTCGAGCACACGCCCGGGGCGCGCATGTTCCTGGTGCCGCAGCAGGACATTTTCGTGGGGCATTCCTCGCGCGCCGGCTCGTATTCCTACGAGCTGATGGGCAGCGACCTGGCCCTGCTGAACCAGTGGCTGCCCAAGGTGCGGACGGCGCTGGCGGGCCTGCCCGAACTGGTCGACGTCGACGACGACGTCGAGGACAAGGGACGGCGCCTGGAGTTGGTGGTGGACCGGGATGCCGCCCGCCGGCTGGGGGTGCAGATGGCCGATCTGGCCGGGGTGCTGAACAATGCCTTCAGCCAGCGCCAGGTGGCCGTGCTGTACGGCACGCTGAACCAGTATCACGTCGTGATGGGCGTGCAACCGCAATACGCCCGCGACGTGCATTCCCTGCAGGCGCTGCAGGTCGTCAATGCGCAGGGCCAGCGCATTCCCCTGACCGCCTTCACCCGCATCGCCGAGGGCACGGCGCCGCGCTCGGTCAACCACGAGGGCCTGCTGGCCGCGGATTCCATTTCCTTCGGCCTGGCGCCGGGGGTCTCGCTGGACCAGGCCCTGGCGGCGATCGACCGCGCCGTGGCGCGCATCAGCCTGCCGACCCAGGAACTGCAGGGCGGCATGGACCAGAGTTCCAGCATGATGCGCGATGCGGTGGCCCAGCAGCCCTGGATGCTGATCGCCGCCCTGGTGGCCATGTACCTGGTGCTGGGCATGCTGTATGAAAGCACGCTGCACCCGATCACGATCCTGTCCACGCTGCCCTCGGCCGGCATCGGCGCCCTGCTGGCGTTGCGCATGGCGGGCATGGAGTTCACGCTGATCGCGCTGATCGGCGTTTTCCTGTTGATCGGCATCGTCAAGAAAAATGCCATCATGATGGTGGATTTCGCCCTGCAGGCGCAGCGCCGCGAGGGGCTGGACCCGCGCGAGGCCATCTACCGGGCCTGCTTGGCCCGCCTGCGCCCCATCCTGATGACGACGGTGTCGGCCATGCTGGGCGCGCTGCCGCTGCTGCTGGCGACCGGCGCGGGGGTGGAGATGCGCCAGCCCCTGGGGCTGACCATCCTGGGCGGCCTGTTCGTCAGCCAGGTGCTGACGCTGTATACGACACCGGTGGTGTATCTCAGCCTGGACCGCCTGCGGGGCGCTCGCGGCCTCCGGGACCGTTTCCGTAATGTGGTGCCACATGCCTGATTTTCCTCACATCCCCCGCACCGATCCGCCGTCCGGCCCGTCCGTGCGGCGCGCGCGTGTCCGGTCCCTGCGCCGTGGCGCCGTGGCGCTGTCCGCCTGCCTGGTCCTGGGCGCCTGCGCGGTCGGCCCCGACTACCGGCGTCCGGCGCAGGACGTCGGCGCGGCATACGCCCATGCGCCGGCCGGACAATGGCGTCCCGCACAGCCCGCCGCGGCCGTGGTCGCGTCCGACTGGTGGCGCCTGTTCGGCGATGCGGGGCTGGACGATCTGATGGACCGCATGCCGGCGGTCAACCTGGACGTCGCGCAGGCCGAGGCGCAGTACCGCCAGGCGCAGGCGGCGCTGGGCACGGCGCGCGCCGGGCTGTTTCCGTCGGTCGACCTCTCGGCTTCCACGACACGGGCGGGGCAGGGCGCCTCGGGCGCCGGCAATACGGCGTCCACGTATTCGCTGTCGGCCAGCGTCAGCTGGGAAGCCGATCTGTGGGGCCGGGTGCGGCGCGACGTCGAGGCGGCCCGCGCCGGTGTCCAGGCGAGCGCGGCCGACCTGTCGGCCATGCGCCTGAGCCTGCGCTCGACGCTGGCCCAGACCTATTTCGCGGTGCGCGCCAGCCAGCGCCAGGACGCCTTGCTGTCCCGCACGCTCGACGAGTATGCGCGAGCCCTGGAGATGACCCGCAACCGGTATGAGGCGGGGGTTGCGTCCTCGGCCGACGTGGCGGCCGCCTCGGCGCAGCTGGACCAGGCGCGGGTGCAGCGCATCCGGCTGGGGTGGCAGCGCGAGCAGCAGATCCATGCCTTGGCGGTGCTGATGGGCCTGCCGCCGTCCGGATTCCGCATGCCGCCGGGCGACGGCCTGCCGGCGGCGCCGGCGGTGCCGGCAGGCGTGCCTTCGGCCCTGCTGCAGCACCGCCCCGACATCGCGGCCGCCGAGCGCCGCGTGGCGCAGGCCAATGCCCGGATCGGCGTGGCCCAGGCGGCCTGGTTTCCCGACCTGACCCTGAGCGCGCAGGGCGGCTATCGCGCCGGCGAGTTCGCCTCCTGGATCATGGCGCCGGCGCGGTTCTGGACGCTGGGCCCCGCCCTGGCGCTGAGCGTGTTCGACGGCGGCGCCCGCAGCGCCGCGGTGGAGTCCGCCCGCGCAGCCTATGATGCCCAGGCGGCTCAATACCGCAAGACCGTGCTCGATGCCCTGCGCGAGGTCGAGGACGCGCTGGTGCAGTCGCAGGCCCTGGCGCGCGAGCAGGAAGCCCAGGATCGCGCCCTGGCGGCGTCCCGCGAATCCCTGCGCCAGGTGACGAACCAGTACCGCGCCGGCCTGGTGGACTATCTGAGCGTGGTGCAGGCGCAGGCGAGCGCGCTGAGCGCCGAGCAGAATGCGCTGGACCTGCGCTCGCAGCGCCTGGCCGCGACCGTGCAGCTGGCGGCGGCGCTGGGCGGCGGCTACGTCGAGCCGGGGGACGGCGAACTGGCGCGGGACGGCGCGCGGCCGGCCGTCGTTCCGGCGCAGCCCTGACCGCCCCGGCGGCTCATTCCTCGGTCAGGCTGCCGTGGATGGCGGCGATGCCGTGGGCGCCGTGGCGGCGGGCGGTTTCCAGCGTGTCCAGCGACTGGCCGCCGACCGCCAGGACCGGCCGACCGGCGGCGGCCGCCAGCGCGCGGAACCGGTCCCAGCCCAGGGCCGGCTCGTCCGGGTGGCTGCCGGTTGGCAGGACGTGGCCCAGCACCACGAAATCGGCCTGCAACTGGCGGGCGCATTCGACGTCCGCCTCGTTGTGGGCCGATACGCCCAGCCAGCCCGGCGGGCGGGTGTCCTGCTGCAGGATCCGGGCGGCGTCCGCCGCGCGCAGCTGCACCCCGTCGGCCTGGGACCACCAGGGTTGCGGGTGGCAGCTGTTGAGCAGGCAGCGCGCGCCGTGCTGGCGGCACAGCGCCAGCGTCGCCTCGAAGGCCTCGTGGAGGCTGGATTCGTCGCCCGGCCAGCCGGGCTCGCGGAACTGCACCATGCGCAGGCCGTGGAGCAGTTCCTGGCGCAGCCCGGCCAGCCAGTCGGCCAGCCGCTCGGGGCGGCCGACGCGGCTGATGCGGTAGCGGGTGGGCAGGCGCAGCCAGCGCAGCGGCGGCGTCGCTGCCGGCAGCAGCGATCCGCCGCCGGGCGCGACCGGGTGCTCGGATTCGTCCAGGCGGATGTCCCAGGGATCCACCCAGTCCAGGGCCTGGTTCTCGCGGCCGCGCGGTTCGCCGTCCCAGGCCGTGACCTGGCAGAACGCCAGCTCGACGATGGATTTCGGGTATTCGTGCACGTACACCACCCAGGGGTAGACGCGGGTGGCCTGGATGCCGAGCTCTTCGTCGAGCTCGCGCACCAGCGCCTGCTCGACGGATTCCCCCGCCTCGATCTTGCCGCCGGGGAATTCCCACCAGCCCGGCCAGGCCTTGCCGTCGGGGCGCTGGCCCAGCAGCAGCCGGCCGCGCGCGTCCAGGATCAGGCCGGCGGCCACACGGACATAGGGTTTGGTATCGGTCATGGCAAAGTCGCAGGCTAGATGTGGCGGGCCGCCCAGTCGCGGGCGAACTGTCGGGCCACGCGGCCGGAGCGCGAGCCGCGTTCGAGGGCCCATTGCAGCGCCTCGGGGCGCGACGCGTCGATCTGGTCCGGGGTGCAGCCGTGGAACGCCAGCCAGTGCGCGACGATGTCCAGGTAGTCGCCCTGGGCGAAGGGGTAGAACGACAGCCACAGGCCGAAGCGCTCGGACAGGGAGATCTTTTCCTCGACGGTCTCGCCGGGATGGATCTCGCCGTCGGCCTGGTGCTGGGCCTCGAGGTTCTCGTGCATGTATTCCGGCATCAGGTGGCGCCGGTTGGAGGTGGCGTAGATCAGCAGGTTGTCGCCCGGCGAGGCCACCGAGCCGTCCAGGGCGGATTTCAGCGCCTTGTAGCCGGCCTCGCCTTCCTCGAAGGACAGGTCGTCGCAGAAGACGATGTAGCGTTCCGCGCGGCCCGAGATGAGCTCGATGATCTGACCCAGGTCGCCGAGGTCGGATTTGTCGATCTCGATCAGGCGCAGGCCCTGGCCGGCATAGGCGTCCAGCAGGGCCCGCACCAGGGAGCTCTTGCCGGTGCCCCGCGCGCCGGTCATCAGGACGTTGTTGGCCGGCTTGCCCCGTAGGAATGCCACCGTGTTGCGTTCGAGCACGGTCTTCTGGCGGTCGACGTGGCGCAGGTCGTCCAGGTGGATGGGGGCGATCCGGTGCACCGCATCCAGCCAGCCGCGCGCGCCCCGGCGCCGCCAGCGGTAGGCGTGCGCGTTCCAGTCGATGGCGGGCGGGGCGGGCGGCAGCCAGGCCTCGATCTGGGCAAGCACGCCCATCGCGCGGTCCATGAGCGCCTGCAGTTGGGGGTCGGCCACTGAGTTCTCCTGATGATGATCCGGAAAGTATAATCTGGGTCTTTGCGGCCGCGTCCGGCGCCGCGCCCACCAGCATCCGGGTCCGCCTTGAATTTCTCCGAACTGTTCGCCCCCATTGTGTCCGACATGCAGGCGGTCGATGCCGTCATCCGCGCCCGTCTGGATTCCGAAGTCGTCCTGATCCGCACGATCGGCGATTACATCGTCGGCGCGGGGGGCAAGCGCATGCGCCCGGCCATGGTGCTGCTGGTGGCCGGCGCCCTGGGCTACCAGGGGGACAACCACCATCGCCTGGCCGCGGTGGTGGAGTTCATCCACACGGCCACGCTGCTGCACGACGACGTGGTCGACGAGTCCGACATGCGGCGCGGCCGGGAAACCGCCAACGCGGTGTTCGGCAACGCCGCCAGCGTGCTGGTGGGCGACTACCTGTATTCGCGGTCCTTCGAGATGATGGTGGAATCGGACTCGATGGCGGCCATGGCCGTGCTCTCGGCGGCCACGACCATCATTGCCGAGGGCGAGGTCCTGCAGCTGCTGAACGTCCACGATCCCGACGTCTCGCTGGACCGCTATCTGCAGGTGGTGCGCTACAAGACGGCCAAGCTCTTCGAGGCCGCCGCCCAGGTGGGCGCCATCATCTCGGGCGCGACGCCGGAGCAGGAATCCTCGGCCGCGGCCTACGGCCGCCACATCGGCACGGCCTTCCAGCTGATCGACGACGTGCTGGACTACAGCGGCGACGTGCAGGCGCTGGGCAAGAACGTCGGCGACGACCTGCGCGAGGGCAAGCCCACGCTGCCGCTGATCCGCGTGCTGGAGACCGGCACTGCCGAGCAGCGCGGCCTGATCCGCCGGGCGATCGAGACCGGCGACGCCGACTTCGAGGCCGTGGCGCGGGCCATCCACGCCACCGATGCGCTGGACTACACGCGCGAGGCGGCCCGCCGCGAGGCCGGCCTGGCCCGCGAGGCCCTGTCCGCCTTCCCGGATTCCGTTTATCGGGAAACTCTGCTAAAATTCTGTGCTTTCGCGGTCGAGCGCGACCGTTGAAATCTTCCCGAGGCGGGCCTGGCCGTTTGGCTTTCCGGCCTGCCTGCAGCATCACCGTCGGGGTGTAGCTCAGCCTGGTAGAGTACTACGTTCGGGACGTAGGAGTCGCATGTTCGAATCATGTCACCCCGACCATCACGCCATCAAAAACGCACGACATCGTCGTGCGTTTTTGTTTTTGCGCCCCATCTGTATTTCGGCTCTGGGCTCTACCCCGTAAACGGGGGATAGGCATTCATCAGACACGGTTGATGACACCGTTTCAACCGCATTGAGCCAAGACCTCCTCATCGAAACCCACGCCATCGGGTCGCCGTAGACGTCGTGTTTCTGTATCCGCTTCAGTTCGATACAGCGCGGTCACTAAAATAGTGTCCGTACAATGGACTATTTGAAGCCCATATAATCGTATTGTTTTAGTTGGTTATAGAGACAAAAGAGCGTTTGATGAAAGATAAAGAGTTCTTATGCGTAATTATAAGAAGGTAACGCTAAGACAAACGCTTGCCGAGAATTATTGATCTTTATCAATTAATCCATACAATGGACACAAGATCCCATGACGCATGAACTGGCGCCCAGTGTGGATCCCAAGCTTTCGGCGGTTTCATCCGGGGTTTTTGATGTCTCCACGGGATGGTCGGCCGGATGCGACAAGTTCTTGAAACAGAGCATGTCTCCACGTCCCGTAGGACGAAACGGGCATGCCTAGCAAGCGAGGGAATCATGGATAGTTCCGTGTCCTTGGATTCAGACGTCGTGGAACTGATTGCCGATACCATTCCGGTGACGCTTTTGTTCTCGGACGGTGTGGCCAGACAGGTCGAGGCCCATCCGGGCGAGAGCGTTGTGAGCGCGGCACAGCGTGCGGGGCTGACCATCCTCACCGATTGCTGCAATGGCGAGTGTGGCACCTGCCGTGCCGAGCTTGTCTCCGGCGTCCTGGAACTGGGGGCCCATAGCGATCTGGCGCTGTCGGAAGAAGACCGTCGCGACGGCGCCGTGCTGACCTGTATTTCCAAAGTGACTGCGCCCTGCGCCGTGGAATTTCCCTACGACGCTGCCGAAGCCATGCTTGAGGAAGATCCACCTTTCGCTGGCCGCATCACGCGCATCGAACAAGTGGCAGCCGAAACGCTGGCCCTGGAGATCCTCATCGATGAACCTCTGGATTTCGAACCGGGGCAGTACGTCCGGATTCGTCCTGTGGGCGCGGAAGTCTGGCGGTCCTACTCGATGGCGAATCAGCCAGGGTCGGACACCCTGCGGTTCTTCGTTCGGGTGGTGGACGGCGGCGTGTTTTCCACGTGGCTGAAGAACGAAGCGGCGGTGGGCTCCAAGGTCGAACTCAGCGGGCCGCGGGGCACCTTCTTCCTGCGTCGCGAAGCCCGGCCCCGAATCTTCGTATCGGGCGGCACGGGCCTGGCGCCGTTCCTTTCGATGCTGCGCTCCATGGTCTCAGATCCGTCGCTGAGCGGGATTCCCACCACCTTGCTGGTCGGCGTCCGTTCGGGTGCGCACTTCTTTGCCCGGGACGAAATCGAGGCCGTTCAGAAAGAGATGCCGCTGCTGAAGGTGGTCTATGCGGCAGAGAAAGAGGGCCCCCAGCCCTGCCACGCGGGGTACGCCACGGATCTCATCGGTGAAGCCGTGGCGGCGGGGGCTGACGACCGTGTCTATTTGTGCGGGCCGCCATTGATGGTCGAGGCCGGCCGCAAGGCGGCGCAGGCGGTGGGGATCCCGAACGAGCATGCCTTGGCAGAACGGTTCATCTGAAGATTTGCGCGATTGAATTTATTGGAGGGAAGGAAGTATGGACTCGACGATGTATGACACATTGGTGGATCCCGATCAAGGCCGGGTCAGCCGTGAAATATTCTCCAGCAAGGCAGTGTTCGACGAAGAACTCGAGAAGATCTTCACAAGGGCATGGCTCTTCGTGGGGCATGAAAGCCAGATCCCGAACCCGGGTGACTTCTTCAATTCCCGGATGGGGAAGGAATCCGTCATCCTGACGCGCGACAAGAAGAAAGTGGTGCACGTGTTCCTGAATTCGTGCCGCCATCGCGGCATGGAAGTCTGCAAGTACGATCATGGCAACACGCAGCTCTTCACCTGTCCGTACCACAGCTGGAGCTATACCACCGAAGGCAAACTGTTCGGCGTGCCACAGTACAAAAACCTCTATGAGGGCACGCTGAACAAGGCTGACTGGTCGCTCATCGAAGTGCCGCGCCTGGCCACCTACAAAGGGACGGTGTGGGCCAGCTGGGACAAGGATGCCCCCGACTTCCTGACTTATCTTGGCGATGCCAAGACGCACCTGGACATGGCCCTGGATTGCCGGGACGGACGCGAGGGTGGCTCCGAGGTCTTGCTCGGGGTGCAGAAGTGGATCGTTCCCTGCAACTGGAAATTCGCCGCCGAGAACTTCCTGGGCGACAGCTACCACAACATCAGCCACCGGTCTGCGGACTTGGTCGGTATTGGCCCGAGCGGCGCCGCGGGCGCGCAAGGGCGGCGGGACAACGATCTGGTGGGCGCGCAGCACATCTGGGTCAATTTCCCTGCTGGCCATGGCATGCACAGCGCCATTCTTCCGGAAGATGCACCCTTCATCGACACGTACCTCAGCGATCCCGTCGTAGCGGAGTACTTCCGTCATTGCCACGAAGAACGCCGTAAACGCCTGGGGGCGGAGCGCAGCCGCCTGGTGCCCTTTGTGGGCACGGTCTACCCGAACGTGTCATTCCATGGCAATCAGCCACGCAACCTGTGCGTGTGGCACCCGCAAGGGCCCACCGTCACCGAGGCCTGGCGGTTCTTCATGGTGGATGCGGATGCGCCCCAGGAGGTCAAGGACTTCCTGCGGAAATACTACATGCGCTATTCGGGGCCCGCCGGCATGACCGAGCAGGACGACATGGAAAACTGGAATTCCGCCACCCAAGGAAGCTGCGGCGTCATTGCCCGGCGGTTCCCGTTCAACTACCAGCAATCGCTGGGGAGATCGACCAAGCAAGGGCCCGTGCCGGGGAACGTCTGCCTGCAGATGAGCGAGGAGAACCCCCGTCAATACTATCGCCGCTGGCGCGATTACATGAACGGGTCCGACTGGGACACGCTGCTGGGCAACCGGGACGCGTAATCGGCGCATCACGAGATTGGAGAGGAACCTTGGACAAGGTCATCATCGTATCCGGCGGCACGTTCGGTCTGGGCCGGCATATCACGCTCACGCTGGCCGAGCGCGGCTGCCGGGTGCTGGCCTTCGGCTTGAGCAAGCCCCAGGTATCCAGCGTGGCCAGCGGGTTCGACCTGCTCAACCAGGATGTCCAGCAGGCCGGCCTGTCAGACCGGGTCGAGGTTGTTGAGGCGGACGTGTCCAGGCCAGAGGACATCGACCGGCTGCTCAGCCATGCGCTGCGACGTTTCGGCCGCGTGGACGGTCTGGTCAACAATGCGGCCGTGGGCCCGCTGGGGACCGTACTGACGACGGATGCCGCGACTCTGGATCGGGTCTTGTCCGTGAACGTCAAGGGTCCCTTCCTGATGTCCAGAGCCATGATTCCGGAGCTTGTGCGGAATGGCGGCGGGAGCATCGTGAACATCGGCTCCGGCGCCGGCTATGGCAAGCCCAACATGGCTGCCTATGCCGCCAGCAAAGGGGCGTTGCTGGCGCTGTCTGCGGCCATGGCCTACGACCACTTTCACGATCACATCCGCGTGAACACGGTGATCCCGGGCGGCGGCGGGATCGTGAGTGGCATGAGCCTGGGGCGCGTCGGCGGCGATGAAAAAGTCCTGAAGGCGCGCCGCGCGGTGGGAACCGTGGCGGGGCGCTCCGCCGACGGACGGGATCTGGCTCATGCGGTTTCGTTTCTGCTCTCCGACGAGGCGGCGACCATCAGCGGCACGGTGATCGACGTCGGGTGCTTTGCCCATCAAGGCGGCCCGGTGCCGAGCATTGACTAGTTCGAATCATTATTGGAAGGAGCTTCAAATGGCTGAGACGGAATTGGCGGAAAACGAGAAGCGGGCCGTGCGCACCCTGGTGCGCGACGACACCTACTATCGCCTCAAAAGAGAAATCGAAGAGTTCTACTACGACGAAAGCGAGATGCTCGACACGAGGCGTTTCAAGGAATGGCTCGACACGCTGGCCGATGACCTCGTCTATTTCATGCCCATGGCCTTCAACGTGAAGTTCGGGTCTCCCGCCGAGGCCGAATGGACGCGCATGGAAAAGGACATGAGCTGGTTCAACGAGGGCAAGTGGACCTTGGCGAAGCGGGTCGAGCAGGTCCTCACGGGCGTTCACTGGATCGAAGAGCCGCTGTCGCGCGCTTGCCGGATCGTCTCGAATATCCAGATCACTTCGATCGGTCAGGACGCCGAAGGGCGCAAGCTCGTGGACGCTCGCAACCGGTTCCTCATCTATCAGAACCGGCGTGAAACGGAAGAATATTACTTTGTGGGCCAACGGTACGATCAGCTCCGCCTGGAGGGGTCGGATTGGAAATTGACGAGAAGGCTGATTCATCTGCCGCAGAACGTGCTTCTCGCCAAGGCTTTAACGATGTTGTTTTGAGGATTGCCTTATGTTGGATTTCATGCATTTGGTGCCTACGCAGAAGCTCTCGCTGCAGGATGGGCGGGTCGTCGAGGTGCTCGAGAACATGGGTGACGGGATGTGGGTTCGCGGCCGCACCCTTCTCGTCGATGGGCAGGCGCCCGAGGCGCCGGACGATGAACTCATCCACTGTGAGGAAGTCATGGGCCTCTACGAAGGTTGACCCCGCGGCGTGCCGGCCCGGAGTGGCCGGCGATCGATGCTTTATGGATAACGAAAGGAGTGAGACATGAAAAGATTGAAAGTCCTGGGCGTGGCAGTACTCGCGACGAGTTGTTCCCTGGTCGGGGCAGCGGCGAACGCGAAAGACCTGACAGTCGGGATGGTGATGGCGATGTCGGGTCCCTTTGCGGATTATGGCAAACAGATGAAGCGTGGTGTCGATCTGTTCATTGCGCAACATGGGGACGAAGTCGCGGGGCGCAAAGTCAAGATCATCGTGCGTGATTCCACCAGCATGGCGCCGCAAGTTGCCAAGCGGCAAGCCCAGGAACTCATCATCAAGGACAAGGCGGACATCCTGGCCGGATTCGGGTTGACCCCCAACGCGTTCTCGGTGGCGCCGCTCGCTACTGAAGCCAAGATTCCGATGGTGGTAATGAATGCAGCCACGTCGTCCGTGACGGAACGCTCCCCCTATATCGTCCGTGTGTCCCATACGTCTCCCCAGGGTGCCTGGGCCATGGCGAAATGGCTTTATGACAATGATGTCCGCAAGGCGTATACCCTGGCTTCGGATTACGGTCCCGGTCATGATTCCGAAGAACAGTTTCAAAAGACTTTCGAGCAACTGGGTGGAGAGATCGTCGGAGGCGTGCGCACGCCGGTCGAGACGCCGGACTACACCCCGTTCTTGCAGCGGATGGCAGAAGCCAAACCTCAGGCAGCGTTTCTTTACGTGCCGCCGGGCAGCTCCATGGTGTCCTTGGCGAAGAACTTCAAGGAACTGGGGATGAACAAAAAGGGCATCCTGGAGACCGGCCCTGGCGGGATTTCCGATGAGCAGATGTTGCCGGCTCTCGGGGACAACGCGCTCGGCATGATCACTGCGTTCCATTATTCCGCCATGCACGATTCACCCGAAAACAAGGCGTTCGTCAGTGCGTATCGCGCGCGCTATGACGGCGAATATCCCAATCAGATGAGCCTTGCCGCCTACGACGGCATGCATCTGATCTACATGGCGCTTGAAAAGACCCAGGGTGATTCTTCGGCGGAGGCGTTCACGAATGCCGTGAAGGGGATGAAGTGGGAAAGCCCTCGCGGACCGGTGGAGATCGATCCGGAAACCCGTGACATCATCCAGAACGAATATATCCGGAAGGTCGAAAAGGTGGATGGGAGGCTGCAGAACGTAGAGTTCTTTACGTACCATGCCGTGAAGGACCCAGGCAAGTAAGGGACTTCACACGACGCGGGCGCGCCCCATGCCGGATGAGGAGCTCCCGCGGTAGCCCAGGGACGAGGAGAGTTTCTGGGTCATCTTCACGACGTAGGCCGCGATCTCTTCCATGTGTGCCGGGCCGATCCGCACGGAGGGGCCGAAGACGCCCAGTGCGCCCAGGACTTCGCCATCGCTCTTGAAAAACGGCGCCGCGATGGCTACCGCCCCGGCCCGTAATTCGTTCTGGCTGCTGGCGTAGCCTCTCTGGCGCACCTCGTCGAGCTTCTGCCGCAACGTTTCGCATGTGGTGGGCAGACCTCGACAGTATTCCTGCAGGTCCTGGTCGGTGGGGTGAAGCCACGCCAGCAAGGCTCGGCCGCTGGCCCCCAGCACGATACGCTCGCTGTACCCGATGCCGAGCCTGAATCCCAGCGGCTGCGCGCTGGGGATCTCGGCCACGCAGACCCGCACGGAATTCTGCGGTACGAAAAGCGCCACGGTCTCACCGGTGTGTTTCCAGATTTCCCTCATGGTGGGCAGTGCGCATTGCGAGACCTCGAAATTCGAGGACCAGGCCCGGGAGACTTGGCCGGCGGAGGGGCCAAGGCTGAACCGTTGCGGTCCGCCTTTGGCTGTGATGAACCCCTTTTGTTCCAGCGTGTAGAGCAAGCGGTACAAAGTAGGACGGCTGAGGTCGACCCGGTCCAGCAACTCCGCAGCCGTCAGATCCACGTCGCCGACGTCGAAGGCGAGGAGGATGTCCAGAGCGCGTTCCACTGCCCTTACGTTGCTGCCGGTTTTGTTCTCAGTGCCTTTCTTGCTGCTTTCCATATGAGGCCCGTCAGTGTCGCGCACGTCCCTGGTGCGGCCCAGTTCGAGGGTAGCATGAATCGGCCCGGGACCTCCACACGCCCACATCCCTCGTGGTGATATCAGAGCTCCCTGCGCAGCAGGTCGCAGAAATACTCCGCGGCCAGGGTCAGCGGCAGTTCGCTGTCTATGGCTATTTCTTTGCGATCTTCATGCCCGCCTCGGGCCTAGGGCCGTTCCTCATGGGCCAGACGTTCCATATTGGCGGCAGCTATGAACCTTTCCTGATGGTGTCGATGGGGGGGCTGGCGGTGACGTGCTGCCTCATGGTGATGCTGAGCCGGCGACCCGAGCTCGCGCAGGCCGCCGAAACGGCCTGAATCGCCAAGGGCGTGTCTCGTCCGTCGCCGGGTTCACCCGGGCGTCAGCCGCAGCAGGCCCGCGTCCGACCCGTCCTCGATCACCCAGACCGTGCCATCGGGGCCCGCCGCCACGTCGCGGATGCGGCGCCCCAGCGTCCATCGGTCGGCCTGGCGGGCGCCGCCGTCCTCGCCGAATACGATCCGCACCAGGCCTTCGGACCTGAGGCCGCCGATCAGCGCCGATCCCCGCCATGCCGGGAATTGCGATCCTTGGTAGAACGCCAGCCCGGCGGGCGCGATCACCGGGTTCCAGTACAGGGGCGGCGCCTCGAATTCAGGGCGGGTGCTGTGCCGGGGGATCGGCGCGCCGCTGTACTGGTCGCCGTTGGACACCACCGGCCAGCCGTAGTTCTTGCCGGGCAGGATCCGGTTCAGTTCGTCGCCGCCGCGCGGACCCATCTCGTGTTCCCACAGCTGGCCGTCGGAGTCGAAGGCCAGCCCGTAGGGATTGCGGTGGCCCGTCGTCCAGGTCAGGGCGCGGACGCCCGCCTGACCCGCCATGGGATTGTCGGCCGGGGCCGATCCGTCCCGGTTCAGGCGCAGGATTTTGCCGCGCGCGGCATCGGGGTCCTGGGCCGTGTCGGGTTCCATCCGGTCGCCGACCGCCAGGAAGATCCGCTGGCCGTCGGGCGAAAAGGCAATGATGCCGCCGGGCTGGCCGCCGCGGCTGGCCGGCTGCTGGCGCCACACGGTCTGCAGGTCCCGCAGGCGTGCCGCGCCGGCGGATTCCTCGAGCCGGGCGCGGGCCAGGATCAGCGCGCCGCCCCCCGGCTCGGGCGCGACGAAGGTGAAATACAGGCTGCGGTCCTGCGGGAAGTCGGGCGAGGGCGCGACGTCCAGCAGGCCGTTCTGGCCCCGGTCGTAGACGGGCGGGATGCCCGAGACGGCGGTCTTGGCCCCGGCCTGCGAGGCCAGGAACAGGCGGCCCGCCTTTTCAGTGACCAGCAGGCGGCCGTCGGGCAGGAAGGCGATGGCCCAGGGGCCGTCGAATGCCGCGACGCGCCGGACGGCGAACGGCGCCTCGGTGTCCGGCGCGACGCCGCCCGCGTTGCCGGATGCGGGGTCGGGCGGGTTGCCGGACGCGGCCTGGACGCCGGGCGCCGCGAGGCACAGCAGCGCGGCCAGCGCCAGCGCGGCTGGGAGAGCGGATCGGTTCATGGCTCGCCTCCTTTCGCGGGACATGGCTCCACTATAACCACAAGACCGGGCGGCGGCCTGCCGGCCTGCCGGTTCCCCTGCCCCGGAGCGCGGCCGGCGGCGCGGGCTCTATACTGGCAGGGATCCGGCCGGCGCCCCGGCGCCGGTGTTCCATTCCCTTGACCAGGAGCTTGATGCATGGCTGCCGCTTCCGCAATCTCTTATCCCGATACCCGACTTCTGATCGACAACCAGTGGGTGGATGCCGCCGACGGCCGCACGCAGGACGTGCTGAACCCGGCCAATGGCCAGGTGATCGGCACGGTCGCCCACGCCGGCATTCCCGACCTGGACCGCGCGCTGGCGGCCGCGCAGCGCGGGTTCGAGGTCTGGCGCGACACGCCGGCCCATGACCGCGCCGCCATCATGCGCCGCGCCGCGGGTCTGCTGCGCGAGCGCGCCGACGACATCGCCCGCCTGCTGACGCTGGAACAGGGCAAGCCGCTGGCCGAGGCCCGGGGCGAAACGCTGGCCGGGGCCACGCTGATCGAGTGGTTCGCCGACGAGGGGCTGCGCGTGTACGGCCGCATCGTGCCTGCGCGCAATCCCGCCGCCCTGCAACTGGTCGTCAAGGAACCCGTCGGTCCGGTGGCCGCCTTCACGCCCTGGAATTTCCCCATCAACCAGGTGGTGCGCAAGCTGGGCGCGGCGCTGGCGACGGGCTGCTCCTTCCTGTGCAAGGCGCCCGAGGAGACCCCCGCCTCGCCGGCCGCGCTGCTGCAGGCATTCGTGGACGCCGGCTTGCCGGCCGGCGTGGTCGGCCTGGTCTACGGCAATCCGGCCGAGATCTCCGGCTACCTGATTCCGCACCCCGTCATCCGCAAGGTCACGTTCACCGGCTCCACCCAGGTGGGCAAGCAGCTGGCCGCGCTGGCCGGCGCCCACATGAAGCGCGTCTCGATGGAGCTGGGCGGCCATGCGCCGGTCATCATCGCCGAGGACGCCGACCTGGAACTGGCGGTCAAGGTCGCCGGCGCCACCAAATTCCGCAATGCGGGGCAGGTCTGCATTTCGCCCACGCGGTTCCTGGTGCACAGCAGCCTGGCCGACGAATTCACCCGGGCCTTCGTGAAGCACGCCGAATCCCTGAAGCTGGGCGATGGCCTGGCCGAAGGCACCACCCTGGGGCCGCTGGCCAACCCGCGCCGCATCACGGCGATGACGCAGGTGGTCGAGGACGCTCGCCGCCGGGGCGCCAAGGTCCTGACCGGCGGCGAGCGGGTCGGCGAGACGGGCAATTTCTTTGCGCCGACGATCATCGCGGGCCTGACGACCGAGGCGGACCTGTTCAACAACGAGCCCTTCGGGCCGGTGGCGGGCATCCGGACCTTCGACCGCCTGGACGAGGCCATCGCCGAGGCCAACCGCCTGTCCTACGGGCTGGCGGCCTATGCCTTCACACGGTCGCTGCGCAATGTGCAGCAGCTGGTCGGCAGGGTCGAGGCCGGCATGCTGTGGATCAACCAGCCCGCCACGCCGTCGGCCGAACTGCCGTTTGGCGGTGTCAAGGATTCGGGCTACGGCACCGAGGGCGGCCCCGAGGCGCTGGAAGCCTACCTCAACACCAAGGCGGTGTCGGCCGTCGGGGTGTGAGGCTTTCCTCGCGCAGGCGCGCGCCCAGGACGTCCGCCGTCAGGGGCCGCGCGTAGCGGTAGCCCTGGCCGTAGTCGCAGCCCATGGCTTCCAGGATCCGGTGCTGTTCGTCGGTCTCGATGCCTTCGGCGATGACCTTCAGGCCCAGCTGGTGGGCCATGGCGATCATCGCCCGGCACAGGATCCGGTCGCTGGACTCGGGGTTCAGCGTACCGATGAAGCACTGGTCGATCTTCAGGAAGTCCACGTGGAAACGCTGCAGGTAGGCCAGGGATGAGTACCCCGTCCCGAAATCGTCCAGGGCGACCTGGATGCCGGCGTCGCGAAAGCGCAGTAGCGATGCGTTGGCGCCTTGCCCGGCCTCCATCAGGACCTGCTCGGTGATCTCCACCGTGAGCGCCTCGCCCGGCAGGCCCAGGGCGTGGAGTTCGGCGATCCAGGCGCCGGGGTCCAGGCCGTTGCCGCGGAACTGCGCGGGAGACACGTTGATGCTGACCACGAAATCGGCGTGCAGGTCGCGGCGCCACTGCAGCAGCTGGCGGCACGCGGTCCTGAACACCCAGTCGCCCAGGGGGACGATCAGGCCCGAGTCCTCGGCCAGCGGGATGAACTCCGCCGGGCCGACCATGCCGCGCACCGGATGCTGCCAGCGCAGCAGGGCCTCGGCCTTGATGGTGCGGCCGGTGCGCATGTCCACGACCGGCTGGTACAGCAGCTGGAACTGGCCTTCCCGCACGGCCGCCTGCAGGTCGTTCAGCAGTTCGCGGCGTTCCCGGGCGGCCCGCTGCATCGAGGCCGAGAACGCGCAGGCCTGGTTGCGGCCCAGTCCTTTGGCGGCGTACAGCGCCAGGTCCGCGTGCTTGAGCAGGCTGCCCGCGTCCGTCCCGTCCTGCGGGAAATACGTGACGCCCGCGCTGACGGAGATCTGCACGGTCTGGCCGTTCAGGGAATAGGGCTGCGCCACCGACCGCAGGACGCGCTGGCAGATCAGGTCCACCATGCCCTCGTCGACCGGATCGCTCAGGATCAGGGTGAATTCGTCGCCGCCCAGCCGCGCCAGGTGGTCGGTGTCGCGCAGGCAGGACTGCAGGCGCCGGGCGACCTGCTGCAGCAGCTCGTCGCCGGTGTCGTGGCCGTGGGTGTCGTTGACCTCCTTGAACTGGTCCAGGTCCAGGAAGACCAGGGCGAAGGGCTGACCGTTGCGCCGCGAGGCCTCGATGGCCGATTGCAGCATGTCCTGGAACGAGGGGCGGTTGGGCAACTGGGTCAGCGCGTCGAAATGCGCTTGGTGCCAGACGGCGGCCTCGGCCCGCTTGCGCTCGCTGATGTCCAGCATCATGCCGATGATGGTGGGCCGTCCGTCCAGGATGATCTGCGAGGCGTAGATCTCGATGTCGAGGGGGGTGCCGTCGCTGCGCAGGGCCGGATATTCGTAGCGGGCGCGCGAGACCTCGCCGGAGATCCGCTGGCCGGCGCGCACGCGGATCTGCCGGTAGGTGTCGGGCGGAAAGACGCGGTCCAGTGGGAAATGGTCGGCCAGGACGTCCTGGTCGTACCCCAGCATCCTGGCGAGCTGCGGATTGGCGTAGGTGAAGCTGACCGCCTCGTCGACCATGTAGATGCCGATCACGGTGTTGCCGTTCAAGCCGTCGAACATGGCCTGCGTGCGCGAGAGCTCGCGCTGCGCGGTCCGGGCCTGCGCGCGGGCGCCGCGCAGGCCCAGGGCCAGGACGAGCAGCAGGGCGTCCAGCACCAGCAGGCCGGCCCCGGCCAGCCAGAGGGGACGGCCGGTGGGCGCCGGCCCCGTCGTCAGCGCCGCCAGCAGCAGGCCGTTGCCGAGCGCGCCGCCGGCAAGCAGCAGGGCCGTTTCGAGGCGGCCCGCCGCCCGCCCGGAATGCGCGGCGGGGCGGCTTCCGGGGGACATGGCAGGGGGACGAGGCATGATGGCGGGATGCCGGAGCGCGACGGACGGCGGGTAACGGTTTGAAATGTGTTCAGCATACTGCAGACACAAGCCCCGGCAGCGTGTCCCGCGCGCCGATCCGGATCAGGGATTGCCCGGGGTATCCAGATGTTCCATGAAGACACGGCACAGCGCCTCCATGCCGTCCCGGTCCTCGTCGTCGAAGCGGCCGGCGACGGGGCTGTCGACATCCCAGACGCCCAGCAGCGTCCCGTCGGCGCGGACCAGCGGCACCACGATCTCGGATTGCGAGGCCGAGTCGCAGGGAATGTGGCCGGCGAACTGGTTGACGTCCTGCACCACCTGGGTGCGGCGCGTCCCGGCCGCCGTGCCGCAGACGCCCGCGCCGATGGCGATGCGGATGCAGGCCGGCTTGCCCTGGAAGGGGCCGACGACGAGTTCCGTGCCGTCGTACAGGTAGAAGCCGGCCCAGTTCAGCTGCGGCAGGCTGTGGAACACCAGCGCGCTGAAGTTGGCTGCATTGGCGATCAGGCTGGCCTCGCCGGCGATCAGGTGCCGCGCCTGGTCGGCCAGGCTGGCATAGTGCGCGGCCTTGCTGGCGAAGGTCTGCGGAGAAAGGTGGAACATCGGCGGTGTCCGGAAAAGGGATGGGGCCTCATTTTAGATCCGGCGCCGGGCATGATTGGATCCGCCGGTTTGCGTGTATATTCCCATCTTGGTGCCTGGTCTGTCTCCGGGCCGGACCGCACGAGGAAACCTGATTGTCTGGCGCGCATGGCCGTTCCCCCGCGACACGCCGTAACCACGACCGTCCCGGCCTGTTCGACAGCCTGCGCGTGCGTCTGTTCATGGCAGTGTTGGTCACCGCCATTCCCATCATCGGCGGGCTGGGCTATTACGTGTGGCACCAGTACCGGGGGCTGGCCCTCGGCAGCGAGCGCGCGGCCGAAAGCCTGATCCAGGTGACCGCCGCCTACGACCGGATCCTGCTCAACGATGCCCGCGACGTGCTGTTCACCCTGGCGGACTCGCCGGTGCTGCGCGACGGCCGCTGGGACGAATGCCGCGGCTACCTCGCCTCCTTGCTGGGACACCTGCCGCGCTATCTCAACCTCGGCGTGGTCGGCCCGGACGGCTGGCAGCTGTGCTCCGGCCTGCCGGATCCGGACCGCAAAGGTTCGTACCTGGGCGACCGGGCGTATTTCCAGGCGGCCATGGAACAGCCGGGCGTGATCCTGGGCGGATTCATGATCGGGCGGATGTCGGGCGTCCCCACCGTGGTGCTGGGCATGCGGATCCCGGGGAACACCGGCGCCGGCGGAGGGGTCGCCTATGTGGGCATGAACCTCGGCTACCTGCGGGCGGGGGCGGCGATTCCGGATCTGCTGCCGCAAGCCCGCCTGTGGATCCTGGACCGCCAGGGACATGTCCTGCAGGCCATCCCCGGCGATGCCGGCCAGCTGGGCGAGCGCCTGGATCCTTATCCGTCCCAGGCGGACGGGCTGCTGCGCACCGAGCAACTGGACGCCGAAGGCCGCAACTGGGTGGTGTACGCCCTGCCGGCAGGCCCCCGGGGGGACGGCCGGGGCCTGTCGGTCCGCTACGAGATCCCCGAATCCTCGCTGTACGCCGGCGCCCGCCAGGCCTTGTGGAACGGCCTGGTCCTCATCGCCCTGCTGCTGGGCGTGACCCTGCTGGTGGCGGGCAACCTGATGCAGCGGTCCCTGCGCCAGTCCGAGGAACGCGAGCGCCTGCTCAACCGCCTGATGGACGTGACGGCCGAGGCGATCTACGGTCTGGACGTCCGCGGGCGCGTCGTGATCGCCAACCAGGCCTGCGCGGACCTGCTGGGCTACGAACACCCGGACGCGCTGCTGGGCATGGAGTTCCATGAGCATTTCCACCATCGCCGCGAGGACGGCGGGCCTTTGCCGCGGGAAGACTGCCGCATCCATCAGTGCCTGGCCGGCGGCCCGCGCGTCCATGCCGACGACGAGGTCATGTGGCGGCGCAACGGCACCTGTTTCCCGGTGGAGTACTGGGCCTATCCGATCCTGAAGGGCGGCCGGATGGATTTCTGCCTGGTGACGTTCCTGGACATCAGCGAGCGTCGCGCGCAACAGCGGGCGCTGGCCTACCAGGCCAGCCACGACCCCCTGACCCAGCTGCTGAACCGGGGCGACATCATGCGGCGCCTGCAGGCGCGCATGGGCGGGCCGCCCGGCACGGCCTGGACGCTGGTGATGTCCAACCTGGACGGCTTCAAGGAGGTCAACGGCGCGCTCGGCCACGACATGGGCGACCGCCTGCTGCAGGCGGCGGCGCGCCGGTTCCGGCTCGTGCTGGGCGAGGACTGCGTCCTGGCGCGGCTGGGCAGCGACGAGTTCGCCTTCCTGCTGGACACGGGGGACGAGCCGCAGGCCTGCGACCAGGTGCGCCGCCTGCTGGCCGCCATCCGCGAGCCCTTCCCGCTGAACGACCTGCAGGTCCGCATCAGCTGCAGCTTCGGCCTGGCCATGCACCCGCAGCATGCCGACGATCCGGACGAACTCGTGCGCTGCGCCGACATCGCGATGCGGCGCGCCAAGCGCGAGGGCCTGGGCGTCGCCGTCTTCAGCCGGCAGGACCGCGCCCATGCGGACGACCGGCTGTTGCTGCGCGGGGAACTGCGGGCGGCGCTGGCGCAGGGCCAGTTCATGCTGCATCTGCAGCCGAAGATCGCGCTGGGCGGCGGCTCGCCGCTTTGCGGCGAGCCCGTGGGTTTCGAGGCCTTGACGCGCTGGCTGCATCCGGAACGCGGCCAGATACCGCCGGCCCAGTTCATTCCCATCATCGAGGTCAGCGACCTGATCCATCCCTTCACCCGCTGGGTGGTGGACCAGGCCGTGGCCGCCTGCGTGCGTCTGCAGGCCGTGCGCCCCGGCGTGACCATGGCGGTCAACATCTCGTCGCGCAACCTGCTGGACGACCACTTTCCCCAGCAGGTGGAGGACGCGCTGGTGCGCCACGGCCTGGAGCCTTCATTGCTGGAGCTCGAGGTCACCGAGAGCGTGATCATGGCCGACCCCGCGCGGGCGCTGCGCACCCTGTATGCGCTGCATGCCCTGGGGGTGCGGCTGTCCATCGACGACTTCGGCACGGGATATTCCTCGTTCGCCTATCTCAACCGCCTGCCGGTGGACGCGCTGAAGATCGACCAGTCCTTCGTGGCGGGCATGGCCGACGACGCCGACCTGCGCGCCATCGTCCGCTCCATCATCGAAATGAGCCATACTTTAGGCTTGAACGTGATCGCCGAAGGGATCGAGACCCAGGACGCCTGCGACCTGCTGCACGGCATGGGCTGCGACGTGGGGCAGGGATACTGGATCGGCCGGCCGGTCCCCGAGGACCAGGCGCTCGCTTGGCTGCGGGCGGCGGGCCGGTCCGCGCCCCCCGGACATTCATGACAAAGGAAATCGACGTGCCGGATGCTTCGGAACCGCATTTGCGGGAAACCCTCATCACCAGCGAGACCCTCTGCGAGGGCGGCTTCCTGAAAGCCAGGCGGGATACGGTGCGCATGCCCGATGGCGGCGTATCCACCCGCGAATACATCATCCATCCGGGGGCGGTGGTCGTCATCCCCCTGCTGGACGACGGCCACGTCCTGCTGGAGCGCCAGTTCCGCTATCCCGTGGGCCGGGTCATGACGGAATTCCCCGCCGGCAAGCTGGATCCGGGCGAGGATCCGCTGCGGTGCGCGCAGCGCGAACTGCTCGAGGAGACCGGCTATACGGCGGGCCAGTGGGCCCATGCGGGCGCCCTGCACCTGGCCATCGCCTATTCCACCGAGATCATCCACATCTTCTTCGCCCGCGACCTGCGCCCGGGCGCGCGCCAGCTGGATGACGACGAGTTCCTGGACGTCTGTCCGCAGTCCGACCGCGAATTCTTCGCCGCGTGCCGGGCCGGCGGCGTGACCGACGCCAAGACCCTGACCTGCGCCCTGTGGCTGCAGAACGTGCGCAGCGGCGCCTGGACGCTGGACTGGTCCGCGGCCTGAGCCGCGGCGCTTATTCGCGGTAAGGCTCGAAGCGGCCGGTCTCCGGGTTGCGGATGAACAGCACCCCGGTGGCGACGCCGAAATAGGCGCCGTGGATCGTCAGCGTGCCGGCCTCGACGCGCTCGCGCACGGCCGGGAAGGTCAACAGGTTGGCCATGCTGTATTCGACCACGCCCCATTCCATGTCGCGGATCCATCCGGCGTAGTCGCCGGTCTGCGGCCCGACCTTGTCGGCAACGGGCTTGATCTGCGACATCCACTTGCCGATGAAGTCGCGCTTGGACAGCGGCTCGGCCTTGTTGGTATAGGCGGCGACCCCGCCGCAGCTGGCGTGACCCATGACGACGATGTGGCCGACCTGCAGGGCGTTGACGGCGAACTCCACGCAGGCGCTGGTGCCGTGAAAGGCGGTTTCCGGGTCTTCGTCGCAGGGCGGCACGATGCCGGCGATGTTGCGCACCACGAACATTTCGCCCGGGCCGGCGTCGAAGATCGTCTCCGGCGCGACGCGCGAATCCCCGCAACTGATCAGCATGATGTCCGGATGCTGGCCGTGTTCGGCCAGGTGATGGTAGCGGGCCCGTTCGGTTTCGAGGCGGCCGTGCAGGAACGAGGCATAGCCTTCGGTCAGTCGTTGAGGAAACACGGTGATGTCCTTGTCGGTTGGTGAGGTCGGATGCGTCAGGTGAAGATGTCGGCGACCGCAGCGCGCTGCAGCAGCCGGTTCAGCGGGGGCGCCAGATGGCCGTGCTGGACCGTGATGGCGTAGAAATGCTCGGAAAGCTGGGACGACTGGCCGACGTGCACGAGCTGGCCCGACTGCAGTTCGTCTTGCACGACGACCTCGGGCAGCACCGTGATCCAGCCGCTGTCGCGCGCGATCAGCCGCAGCATGGTCATGTCGTCGATCTCGGCGCGCACTTTCGGCTGCACCCCCGCGGCGAAGCACAGGGCGTCGAACTGCGGGCGCACGCTGTGGCGCACACTGGGCATGGCCATCTCGACGCCGTCCAGGTCTTCGGGCACGCGCAGCGCGGTGCCCGCCCAACGGTCGGCGCGGCCCACCAGCGAGATGACCTGGCTGCCCAGGAACCGGGAAGACACCGGGCGCGTGGGGTCCGCCGGCACCGGCTCGTTGGCGAGCACCACGTCCAGCTGGTGGCGCAGCAGGCGTTCGACCAGCGCCTGCAGCGATCCCGAGTCCACCGACAGCGCCACCAGGGGATCGCGGAGCAGGGGGCGCAGCCAGTTGACCTGGAAATTGCGTGACATGGTCGAGACGCTGCCGACCCGCACGTGGACGGTGTCTTCGTTGCGGCCGTCCAGCCAGCCGAGCATCTGCTCGCCCAGGCCGAAGATGTTCTCGGCGTAGGCGAGGACCTGCCGACCGGTGGCGGTGAGCTCCAGGTGCCGCCCCTGGCGGTCGAACAGGGTCTGCCCCAGCCGGTTCTCCAGATGCCGGATCTGCGTGGAGAGCGCGGACTGCGAGGTGTGGATCTGCTCGGCGGCGTGCGTCAGGGAACCCGCCTTGGCGACGCGCCAGAAGTAGAACAGGTGCTTGAAGTTCAGCTGATGGATGTCCATCGTTCTGTTTTATAGAATGTTCAGATATTATAAATGTAATTTACAGAATATATAAAAAAACCAAGAATACGCGTGGTCATTTCCCGGAGACACGCGTTGGATCGGTTGCATGAGTTGAATTTCGTGTTGGCGCTGGCGCCGGCCGCGCTGATGGCGGCCGCGGCCTTGCAGGCGGGCTATGGCCGCGCGCCGGTGCCGCGCCTGTGGCGGCGGTTCCACGCGCTGACGTGGGCCGCCCTGGTCTTCTCGCTGCTGGCGCTCGGGTCGCAGCTGGCGCTCGTGCCGGCCGGCGAGGGCCGGGGCGGCGCCGGCTGGCTGGCGCCCGGTCTCTTCGGCGCCTGGGTCAGCCTGCTGGTGCAGCTGCTGGGGACGGCCATCGGGCGTTATTCCGCCAATCACCTGCGGGGCGAGCCGCGCCAGCCGGTGTACGTGACGGCGCTGGCCGCCGTGCTGGCCGCCGTCCACCTGCTGCTGCTGGCGGATCACTGGATCGTCCTGATCGCGGCCTGGGGCGCGATCGGCCAGGCGATGCACCCCCTGCTGTGTTTCTACGGCGACCGGCCTTTCGCCTTGCTGGCCGCCCACAAGAAAAGGGTCGCGGACCGCGTGGCCGACGGGCTGCTGGCGGCCGCGGCCGCGTTGGCCTGGTCGCAGGCGGGCAGCGGGTCGCTGTCGGACCTGTGGGCCTATATCGCGGCGGGCCACGCCTCCGCGCCGCTGGCCTGGAGCGGGATCTGCCTGGCGCTGGCCGTCATCGCCCGCACGGCGCTGATGCCGGTGCACGGCTGGCTGGTCCAGGTGATGGAGGCGCCGACCCCCGTGTCCGCCCTGCTGCACGCCGGCGTCGTCAACCTGGGCGGCTACGTGCTGGTGCTGTTCGCGCCCCTGCTGGGCGTGTCGCCCGCCGCGCGCTGGCTGCTGGTGATCGCCGGCCTGGCCTCGGCGGTGGTGGCGGGCCTGGTGCTGCTGACCCGCGTCAGCCAGAAGGTCCATCTCGCATGGTCCACGATTGCCCAGATGGGGTTCATGCTGCTGGAATGCGGCCTGGGCCTGTACCTGTTCGCGGCCCTGCACCTGCTGGGGCATTCGCTGTACAAGGCGCACAATTTCCTCAATGCCTCGGACGCCGTGCGCGAGTGCGGGCGCAAGCTCGCCACGGGCGAGGCCGTCAATTCCGGCGTCAGCATGGCGGCCGCCGTGCCGACCGCGCTGGCGGTCGTCGTGGCCGTGCAGCATGCGTGGGGCGAGGCCGCCTGGCCGTGGTGGTGGAGCGGGGTGCTGGCGTTGGCCTGGGCGCCCTTGCTGTGGATCCCCCGGGCCGCGCGGCCGGGAGAGGTCGCCGGACGGCTGGCCGCGGCCCTGGGGATGGCGGCCTGCCTGACGCTGGCCGCGGGCATCCTCGACCACGCGCCGATCGGCGCGCGCAACGAGCCGCTGGACGCGGCCGGCATCGCGGCGCTTGCCGGCATGGGGCTGATGTATCTGGGCACGGTGGCATTCCAGCGGTGGCCGCGGCCGCTCACGGCCGTGCGGCGCTGGGTGTACGCGGGCTTCTACCTGGATGAGGGCTATACCCATTGGGTGCTGGCGCTGTGGCCCACGCCCTGGGCGGGCGCCGGCCGCGAGCCCGCGCCACCTTCCTGGAGCCCGCGCGGCGCGGCCTGCGGGAGGTCCGGATCATGAGCGCCGTGATGCAGTCCGGGCCGTCCGCGGCGCAGCCGGTGCCGGCGGATCCGGCCCCGGCGGGCGACGGTTTCCTGCGGGATGCCATCGCGCAGGCCTGCTCCGGTATCATGCCCGCCTGGCCGCTGGACCAGGCGGTGGCCGTCAATCCGCACTGGCGGCGCATCGGACTGCCGCTGCGGCGGGTGGCGGCGCGGCTGGCCGTCCTGGGCGACTTCCGGGTGTTTCCGGCGCGGGACGACATCCGCCGGGAATGGGACGCGGGGCGCATCACGCGCGAGGATCTGGAGGCGGCCCTGCGGCGCGGCGGTCCGGCGGCGGGCGCCATGACGGCGGACCGCTGCATCGCGGCGATGGAAACCGCGCCGGCGATCCGCCGCGAGCCGCTGCTGGTGGACCTGCTGGACGGCGCCGTGCAGCAGAACCGGCGCTGGCCGTGGCGGGCCGCCATCGTGTTCCAGATGAGCCAGGCTTGCGCCACCTATTTCGACCGCCACCAGGCGGAGTGGCGCGCCTCGGGCAGCCTCAGCCTGTATGGTTTCTGGCGGGAGAACATGGTGGGCGACCATGGACTGGGCGCGCGGCTGGGCCTGTCGGGATTCGGCAAGCAGCTGCGGTCCCTGCCGCGCACGGCGCAAGAGGCGGTGCCCTGGGCGCTCGCCGAGCTTGGGCTCGATGGCGAATCCTGGGCCGATTATTTCGAGGCGCTGCTGCTGTCCATCAACGGCTGGGCGTCCTGGTGCGCCTACATTGCCTGGCAGAAGGCGCCTTCGGGCCAGGACGATGCCCGCCTGGGCGAACTGCTGGCCTGCCGCATCGCCTGGGAGGCCCTGCTGGCCCGGGCCGCGCCGCCCGCCGCGCGGCGCGCGGCCCTGGCGGCGCTGGCCGCCCACTGGCGGGATTTCGGCCAGCGCGTCGCCGAGGCCGATGCCGTGCTGATGGCCGACGAGTGCTGGCAGCGGGCGCTGGAGATCGCCTTCCAGCGCGAGCTGGCGCGCATCTTGCGCGCGCCGGGGACGGCCCCTGCGCCCCGGGCGCCCCAGGTCCAGGCCGTCTTCTGCATCGACACGCGCAGCGAGCCCATGCGGCGCGCGCTGGAAGCCGCGTGGCCCGGCATCGAGACGCGCGCCTTTGCAGGGTTCTTCGGCCTTCCGGCCCATTACAGTCCGCTGGGCACCGACCTCCACCGGCCGCAGCTGCCCGGCCTGGCCTATCCCAGCATCGCGATACAGGATGTGGTGAGCGCGCCGGGACAGGCGCGGGAGGATGCCGCACGCACGGCGCGCCTGCGCGCGGCCCGCCGCCGGCGCCTGGCGCGGCTGGACCAGGGCCTGGGCGCCGTGCGCTGGTCCAATGCCACGTTTTCTTTCGTCGAGGCGCTGGGCGTCGGCTACCTGGGCAAGATCGCGCGCTGGATCCGGCCTTCGGCCGCGCCCCGCGCCGATGCCGACCGCCTGGGCCTGGGGGCGGCGGAGCAGGCGCGCTGCCGGCCGGTGATCCGCGGCCTGGATGCCGGGCAGCGGGTGGAGCTGGCGGCGGGCGTCCTGCACGCGATGGGGCTGGACGACCGCCTGGCCCCGCTGGTGGTCTTTTGCGGCCACGCGGGACACAGTACCAACAACGCCCATGCCTCGACGCTGGACTGCGGCGCCTGCTATGGCCGGCCCGGGGACGCCAACGCCCGGGCGCTGGCGCATCTGCTGAACGACCCCGAGGTCCGCGAGGGGCTGCGCCGGCGCGGCCTGCGCATTCCCGCCGGCACGGTGTTCATGGGGGCCTTGCACAATACGACGACCGACGAGGTGAGCGGCTTCGACCTGGATCTCCTGCCGCCGGCGGCGCGGGCGCTGTGGGAGCGGGCCGGCCAGGCCTTCGCGCAGGCCGGTGACCGGACGCGGCGCTGGCGCGCGCCCACGCTGGCGATGGATGCGGAACTGGCGCCGCCGGCGCTGCTGGAGTCCTTCCGCCGCCGTGCCAATGACGGCTCGCAGATCCGGCCGGAATGGGGGCTCAGCGGCAATGCCGCGTTTCTCATCGGCCCGCGCGCACGCAGCCGGGGACGCAAGCTGGACCGCGTCTACCTGCATGACTACGATGCGCGGCACGATCCCGACGGCAGCGTGCTGGAAAAGCTGATGACGGGGCCGATGCTGGTGACCAACTGGCTGTCCTGGCAGTATCACGCATCGACCTGCGATCCCCTGCACTACGGCGCCGGCAACAAGGTGCTGCACAACGTCGTCGACGGTCACGTCGGGGTGTTCGAGGGCAATGGCGGCGACCTGCGCATCGGCCTGCCCAGGCAGTCCGTGCGCGATGGCGAGGCCTGGTACCACCAGCCCGTCCGCCTGACCGTCGTGATCGATGCCCCCGCCGAGGCGATCGGTCGCATCATTGACCGCCACGCGGTGCTGGGCCGGCTGTTCGACAACGGCTGGATGCTCTTGTGGCGCTGCGAGGGCGAGGCGCTGCAGCGCTACGAAAAAGGGCGCTGGCTGCCGCTGGACGTCTGAGCGGGTCCGGGGACTCAGCGGCGGCCCAGGCGCAGCAGCGCCGCGCCCAGCCGCCTCGCCTGGGGCACCGACAGGACCAGGCCGCCCAGGGCGATCACCAGGATGCCCATCCAGCCCACGGCATCGGGCATTGCCGAGAAGGCGATCCAGCCCAGCAGCGTCGCCCACAGGATCTGGGAATAGCTGTAGGCGCCCAGCGAGGCGGCCGAGGCGTGCAGCAGGGAATAAGTGATGGTCAGGTGGCCGATCGAGGCGATGCCGCCGATGCCCAGCAGCAGCAGGAAGTCCGGTGTGTCCATGGGCGCCCAGGCGCTCGCCCCCCAGGGGCTCAGGGCGAGGGCGCCGATCAGCCCGGTGTAGAAATTGCTGGTGGCCGCATGCTCGGAACTGCGCGTCGAGCGCGTGACGAGCTGGTAACAGGCATTGCACAGGGCCGAGCCCATGGGAAACAGGATTGCCCACGTCAGCAGCCCGCCGCCGGGCCGCGCGATGATCAGCACCCCCAGAAAGCCGCAGCCCACGCCCACCCAGTCCATGGGACGGGCTTTTTCCTTCAGCAGCAGCCCCGAGAGCAGGGTGATCAGGACGGGGGCCAGGAAGACGATGGCGGTGGCCTCGGCCAGCGGCAGGCGGGCCAGGCCGTTGATGACGAACACGCTGCCGCAGCACAGGCACAGGCCGCGGAACAGCTGGATGCCGTAGTTGTGCGCGACCAGCAACTGGCGGCCCATGCGGGGCGCGAAGATCAGCACGACCCCGAGGGTCTGCGCCATGTAGCGCACCCAGACGACCTGCAGCAGGGGATAGTGGCCCGCCAGGTATTTGGTGCCGGTGTCCAGCATGGCGAAGCACAGGCTGGCGCCGCACATCAGGGCGGGACCCAGCCAGGCGGGAGAGCGGGCGTCGGTCGTCATGGGCTCGAAAAAAACGGCCAGGCGCCGCGAATCGGCGCCTGGCATGGCAATGATAGTGCTTTTCCGGGATGGTGGGCGCCGCCGTCCGCCCCGGATTGCAACTTGTCGTCTCAGCGCACCAGGCAGGGCCGCTTGTTGTCGAACCGCCAGCCGGGAATCAGGAACTGCATGCCGATGGAGTCGTCCCGGCCGCCCAGCCCCTTTTCCTGGTACAGCGCGTGGGCGCGGGCCAGGCGGTCCGGGTCCACGCGCGCGCCCAGGCCCGGGGCGTCCGGGACGGCGATGCGGCCGTCCACGATGCGCAGCGGATCGGTCGTCAGGTGCTGGCCGTCCTGCCAGATCCAGTGCGTGTCGATGGCGGTAATGTCGCCGGGGGCGGCTGCCGCCACGTGCGTGAACATGGCCAGCGAAATGTCGAAGTGGTTGTTGGAATGCGAGCCCCAGGTCAGGCCCCATTCGTGGCACATCTGGGCCACGCGGACCGAGCCGCGCATCGTCCAGAAATGCGGATCGGCCAGCGGAATGTCTACGGACTGGAGCTGGATGGCGTGCATCATCTCGCGCCAGTCGGTGGCGATCATGTTGGTGGCCGTGCGCAGGCCCGTCGCGCGCCGGAATTCCGCCATGACCTCGCGGCCGGAATAGCCGGCCTCGGCGCCGCAGGGGTCCTCCGCGTAGGCCAGGACGCGGTGCTGGCCGCGGCACAGGCGGATGGCTTCCTTCAGGGACCAGGCGCCGTTCGGGTCCAGGGTGATGTGGGCGTCGGGAAAATGCCCGGCCAGCGCGGTCACGGCCTCGATCTCGGCGTCGCCCGCCAGGACGCCGCCCTTGAGCTTGAAGTGCCGGAATCCGTAGCGGTCCCGCGCCGCCTGCGCCAGGTCCACCACCGCCTCGGGGGTGAGCGCCGGCTGGTTGCGCAGCCGGAACCAGGCGTCGTCGGCTTCATCTTCCGAGCGGTAGTCCAGCGTGGTCTTGCGGCGGTCGCCGATATAGAACAGGTAGCCCAGCGCCTCGACGGACTCGCGCTGGCGGCCGTCGGCCAGCAGCGCCGCGACCGGCACGCCGAGATGCTGCCCCAGCAGGTCCAGCAGGGCCGATTCCAGGGCGGTGACGGCATGGACGCCGGTGCGCAGGTCGAAGGTCTGGTTGCCGCGCCGGTCGTCGGAGCGGCCCTGGGTGGCCGCGCGGCATTGTTCCAGCAGCTCGTTCATCCGCCCGATGGGCTGGCCGGTCAGCAGCCGGCCCAGGCGCTCGGTCTCGGCCCGGATGGCCTCGCCGCCCGGCACCTCGCCCAGGCCCTGGTGGCCCGCCTCGTCGTCGATCAGGACGATGTTGCGCGTGAAATAAGGGCCGTGGGCGCCGCTCAGGTTCAGCAGCATGCTGTCCTGGCCGGCCACCGGCACGACCCGGACCTGGGTGATGCGGGGCGTCTTGACGTCGGGGATTGCGCTTGGGCTCATGGTTCAACGCTCGGTGCGGGTGATCTGCCAGGGATTGCCGGCCCGCAGGGCCGCCGGCAGCAGGGAATCGGGGATGTCCTGGTAGCAGACGGGACGCAGGAAGCGGCGGATCGCCAGCGTGCCCACCGACGTGGTGCGGCTGTCCGAGGTCGCGGGGAAGGGGCCGCCGTGCACCATGGCGTCGCTGACTTCCACGCCCGTCGGAAAGCCGTTGGCCAGGATGCGCCCGGCCTTGAGTTCCAGCAGCGGGATCAGGGCCGCGGCCAGGGCGTCGTCCTCGCCGGGCTCCAGATGCAGCGTCGCGGTCAGCTGGCCCTCCAGCGCCAGGGCGACGGCCTGGAGGTCTTCCGGGCTGGCGCAGCGGATCACCAGGGAACTGGCGCCGAAGATCTCGGCCCCCAGCCGTTCGGGTTCCGCCAGGAAGGCCTCGGCCGTGGTGGCGGCCAGGCTGGCCTGGCAGTGGGCCGGCGCGTCGTCGGCCAGGCCGCGGGCCACGGTCTGGACGCCAGGGTGCCCCAGCAGCGTCTCGACCCCTTGCCGGTAGGCGCCCGCGATGCCGGTGGTCAGCATGGTCGCGGCCGGCGCCGCCTGGATGGCGGCGCCCGCGCACTCGATGAAGCGGTCCAGGTCCGGGCCGTCCAGCGCGACGACCAGGCCGGGATTGGTGCACAGCTGGCCGGCGCTGCCCAGCAGCGACACCGCGAACTGCCCGGCCAGCGCCTCGCCGCGGGCCGCGAGCGCGCCCGGCAGCAGGTAGACCGGGTTGGTGCTGCTCATTTCCGCATAGACGGGGATGGGGACGGGGCGCTGCGCGGCCGCCTGCATCAGGGCCAGGCCGCCCTGGCGCGAGCCGGTGAAGCCGACGGCCTGGATGCCGGGGTGGCGGACCAGGGCCAGGCCCAGGTCGATGCCAGGCCCGGTCAGCAGGGAAAAGACCCCTTCGGGCAACTGGCACTGGCGGACCGCGGCGCGGATGGCCTGGCCGACGAGCTCGGAGGTGCCCGGATGGGCCGGATGGGCCTTGACGACGACGGGCGCGCCCGCGGCCAGCGCGGAGGCGGTGTCGCCGCCGGCCACGGAGAAGGCCAGGGGGAAATTGCTGGATCCGAAGATCGCGACCGGCCCCAGCGGAATCTGCCGCATGCGCAGGTCGCTGCGGGGCGCCGGCTTGCGCTCGGGCAGCGCGTGGTCGATGCGGGCATCCAGCCAGTCGCCATCGCGCACGACCCGGGCGAACAGGCGCAACTGGTTGACGGTGCGCCCGCGCTCGCCTTCCAGGCGCGGCCGGGGCAGGCCGGTTTCCAGCATGGCGCGTTCGATCAGTTCGTCGCCCACGTCGAGGATGGCCTGGGCGGCGGCCTCAAGGAACGCGGCGCGGTGTTCGAGGGTGGTTTCCCGGTATGAGGCGAAGGCCTCGACGGCGAGGCGGACGGCCTGGTCCACCTGGCTGGCGTCGGCGCCGCGCCAGGCGGGGTCGACGGCCTGGCCGGTGGCGGGATTGACGGCCCGGACCGGCTCGCCGGTTCCGGCGACGTTCTGATTGCCGATGAGCTGCATGCCGATGAGGGGCATAGGGGAACCTCCGGGTAGTCGATTAATCACAAGTAAGTTATCATACAACCCATCATGAGGATATGGGAAGTCCTGCGGATCAGTGTGATTTTGCTGGATCTGCAAGGAAACGGTGTCTTTCCGTACCGCTTGACCAGAGATACTATCTGTTGTGATCTGTGCCGGTCTGTCCGGGTGGTGCCGGGGCGGGCTGTGTCCATACTTTGACCGTGCTTTGAAGAGGATTGCCCCCATGTCTAGTCCCGAGTCCGCCTCCTTCACCGACCAGGCCCGCGCGGCCGCCGCCCCCGATGGCGGCGGCGACCGGATTGCCTGGATCAAGCTGTCGCTGGCGTTCCTGCCGCTGCCCACGCCGATCAGCGACGCCAAGGTCTTCACCGGCCGCCAGAAGCCGCTGACCGAAGTCGCAATGATCTTCTGCGAGATCCGCACGCGCGAGGGCCACGAGGGGCTGGGCTTCGCCTATTCCAAGCGCGCCGGCGGCCCGGGCATGTATGCCCACGCCAAGGAGATCGCGCCGACCCTGCTGGGCGAGGACCCCTGCGACATCCAGAAGCTCTGGGACCGGCTGTGCTGGGCCGGGGCTTCGGTGGGCCGCAGTGGCCTGACGGTCCAGGCGATCGCGCCTTTCGACGTCGCCCTCTGGGACCTGAAGGCCAAGCGGGCCGGCCTGCCGCTGGCCAAGCTACTGGGCGCGCACCGCGACTCGGTGCGGCTGTACAACACCTCCGGCGGCTTCCTCTCCACGCCGCTGGACCAGGTGCTGGACAACGTCGACGCCTCGCGGGCGCGCGGCATCGGCGGCATCAAGATCAAGGTCGGCCATCCAGATCACGCGGTGGACCTGCAGCGGGTGGACGCGGTGCGCAAGAAACTGGGCGACAGCTTCCCGCTGATGGTGGACGCCAACCAGCAATGGGACCGCATGGCCGCGGCGCGCATGTGCCGGGTCATGGAACAGTACGGCCTGACCTGGATCGAGGAGCCCCTGGACGCCTACGACGTGCAGGGCCATGCGGCGCTCGCGGCGACCTTCGACACGCCCATCGCCACCGGCGAGATGCTGACCAGCTTTCGCGAACACGCCGAACTGATCGAGGCGCATGCCTCGGACTTTTTCCAGCCCGATGCCCCACGTGTCGGCGGCATCACGCAGTTCCTCAAGATCATGCAGCTGGCCGACTATCACGGCCTGAGCATGGCGCCGCACTTCGCCATGGAGATCCACCTGCACCTGGCGGCGGCGTATCCCCGCGAGCCCTGGCTGGAGCACTTCGAGTGGCTGGAGCCGCTGTTCAATGAACGGCTGGTCATGCGCGACGGCCGTATGGAGGTCCCCAACCGGCCCGGGCTGGGCTTCAGCCTCAGCGGGCAGGCGCGCGCCTGGACGGTCGAGACGGCCGAGTGCGGCCAGCAGCCCTGAAAGACTTGTGCATCCTGGATTTGGGCGGCTTTCGGGCCGCCCTTTTTTTATCCGCGGGGGCGCGGCGATCGCGGCGACCAGCGCCTAGGGCCGCACCGACAGGGTCATGCCGATGGTGAGCGTCTCCTGCGGCGCCAGCGTCATCAGGCCGGTGCCCGGCACCCCGGCGGCGGCCAGGTTGGCGGCGTCGCAGACGTGCGTGGCGGGCTCGACGCACAGGTAGCGCCCGGTATTGCAATGCAGGACCAGGTGATTCAGCGGGCCGCGCGTCGTCATCTCGATGCCCGGACCCTCGGCCCAGGCGATGGAGGCCGCGCCCGTCCAGCCCGACAGGAAGGCGGTCCAGGTCTCGGGCGTGCGCCGCCAGCGGTCCTGGCGGTTGGGGCACGGAAAGAGAGCCAGCTCCTGCTTGTGGGCCCAGTCCCGGGTCGCCACGGCGCGGACGCTGTCGGCGGTGAAATAGGGATGCAGCCCCAGCCCGACGGGCGAGGGCCGGCAGTCCTGGTTCTGCAGGCTCAGTTCGATGTCCAGGCCGTGCGCGCCCAGCGTGATGACCTGTCGCAGTTGCCACGCCCAGGGCCAGCCGTCCAGGCCCGCCGGGTGGTGCAGGCCCAGGACCGCCTGGTGCGGCTGGGTGTCCAGGATTTCCCAGACCATGCGCTGCGCCTGCCCGTGCAGGGCGTGCGGCTGGCCGGGCAGGGGCTGCAGCCGCAGCTGTTCTCCCGCCCACGTCATGCGGGCGTCGCGGATGCGGTTGGAAAAGGGCGCCAGGGGGAAGATCCCGCCCTTGGGCCATTCGTGCGCGGGCCAGCGCGGCGCGAGTACGGGCGCCAGCCAGTCCCTGCGGCCGCCCGGCAGGTCGCTGGACCATTCCAGGACGCGGCCGCCGGCCGCCGGCGCCACCCGGGCGCGGTGCCGGCCCAGGGCCAGGGTGAGGCACTGGGCCGGCGAGGCGTCCATCTCGACGGGCATCTTCATGCTGGGATTCCCGGATCAGCCTTCGCGCGGGGCTTCCTTCACACGGCTGACCAGCTGCGTGGGGCTGACGAAGCGCAGCGCGATGAGGACCCACACCATGGTGATCGCCATGTAGATCATGGCCATGGCGTCGATCGCCTGGGGCGCGCGCACCCCGGTCGAGAAGACCGCGTAATAGAGGGCCACCACCAGCGTCTGCGAGTCGGGGCCGGCCGTGAAGAAGGTCAGCTCGAACAGGCTGATGGTGCGCACCAGCACCAGCAGGCCCGCGGCCAGCATGCCGGGCACCAGCAGCGGGGCCAGCACGTGGCGGAAATACTGGAAGGTGTTGGCGCCGAAGATCCGCGCCGCCGATTCCAGCCCCGGGTCGATCTGCTCGATGAAGGGCGTCATCACCAGGATGACGAAGGGCAGGGCGGGCACCAGGTTGGACAGGATGACGCCGGCCAGGGTGCCGCCCACGCCGATCTGGTACATGGCGGTGGCCATCGGGATCCCGTAGGTGACCGGCGGCACCAGCATGGGGATCAGGATCAGCAGCATCACCAGGCGCTTGCCGGGAAAGCGGGCGCGCGCCAGCGCGTAGGCCGCCGGGACCCCCAGCAGGATGGCCAGGACCACCACCGAGGCGACGACCTCCAGCGTGACCAGCAGGATGTGGGCGAGCTGGAATTCGTCCCAGGCGCGGCCGTACCAGCTGAGCGTGAAGCCCTCGGGCAGCAGCGTGCCGAACCAGCGGGTGGCGACGGAGTTGACCATGACCGTGAGGATCATGAAGACCACGTTGAGCAGGAAGAAGCCCATCACGGTCCAGATCGTCGCGCGCCAGAGCCAGCCCCCGCGCCGCTTTCCGCCGGCGGCGGATTGAATGTCGGATTGCATGTGGCTCACCCCTTGCCGCTGGTGGCAGGGCCGGTATAGAAGGCCTGCCGGAATGCGAAGATTGCGCAGACGACCAGGAGCTGCGCGAATCCCATGACGATGGCGATGGCCGAGGCCAGGCCGTAGTCGTATTGTTCAAAGGCCGCCTCGTAGGCCGCGATCGAGATCACCCGGGTCGGGCCGGCCGGCGCGCCCAGCAGGATCGCGGACGGGAAGACGGCGAAGGTCTGCACGAACGACAGGGCGGCCGCCATGCTCAGCCCCGGCACCAGCAGGGGCAGGTAGATCAGGCGGAACTGCTGCCAGGCGTTGGCGCCCAGCGTGCCCGCGGCCTTGGCCAGGGTCGGGTCGATGCCCGAGATGTAGGACAGGGTCAGCAGGAACACGAAGGGAAAGTCGGAGATCACCAGGGAGATCAGCACCCCCCAGTAGTTGTGGGTCAGGCGGACCTCGTCGGAATACAGGTGCAGGCCGTGCACGAACTGCGAGAACCAGCCCACGGGGCCGTAGAAGGTCAGCATCCCGTCGGCGATCAGCACGGTGCCCAGCGTGATGGGCACCACCAGCAGCGTCGTGACGATGCGCTGCTTGCGGCTGTTGCGGCGCAGGGCGAAGGCCACGGGCACGGCCATCCCGACGTTGATCAGGGTGGCGGGCGCGGCGAGCTTGAAGGTCGCCCACAGCGTGCCCCATTCGGTGGACGTCGTGAAGAAATGGACGTAGTTGGACCAGATGCTGCCGCCTTCCAGGGGCTGGAAGGAGATCACCACGCCATAGAGGAAGGGATAGACGAACAGGGCCAGCAGCACCACCACCGCTGGCGCAACCAGCCAGCCGCGGCGGTCGCCGCGGGCGGGCAGTGCGAGGCGGGCGGTGCTCATGCGGCCTCCGCGTAGGCGAGCACCCGGTCGGCCGGAATGTGCAGGCGCACCCGGTCGCCGGGCTGGAACTGGCCGCTCAGGCGCACGAACAGTTCGCCGATGGGGCTGGACACGATCAGCAGCGAGCTGCGCCCGCCGAATTCGATCTGCTGGACCGTGGCCTCGATGACATTGTCGGCCGCCTCGGCCGCGACCTCGAAATCGTCGGGCCGCATGGCGACGGCGACGGTCTGCGTGCCCGCGGGCACCTCGATTCCGGTGCCCTGCAGGCGGATCTGCTGCTGGCCGACGGTGATGTGGTCGCCGTTCTGCTGCTCGACCCGGCAGGACAGGACGTTGCGATAGCCCATGAAGCGGGCGACGTGCAGATTGTGCGGGCGGCCGTAGACCTCGCGCGGCGTGCCGACCTGCTGGACGCTGCCGGCGCGCATGACCACGATGCGGTCGGCCATGGACAGGGCCTCGTCCTGATCGTGGGTGACGTAGATGGTGGCGCGCTCGAGCTGGCGGTGGATGCGGCGGATCTCGGCGCGCATCTCGATGCGCAGCTTGGCGTCGAGGTTGGACAGCGGTTCGTCCATCAGGATGACGGGCGGTTCGATGACGATCGCCCGCGCGATGGCGACGCGCTGCTGCTGCCCGCCCGACAACTGGCCGGGCAGCTTGGATTCATGGCCTTCGAGCTGGACCAGGGACAGGGCGGCCTTGACCCGCTGGGCGATTTCCTGTTTCGGGACGCCGCGCATGCGCAGGCCGAAGCCGACGTTGTCCCGGATGCTCATGTGCGGGAACAGTGCGTAGTTCTGAAAGACCATTCCGAAGCCGCGCCGTTCCGGCGGCAGGACATCGATGCGCGTGTCGTCCAGCCAGATGCTGCCGGAACTCAGGTCGGCCAGGCCGGCCAGGCAGTTCAGCGCGGTGGACTTGCCGCAGCCCGAAGGGCCCAGCAGGGCGATGAACTCGCCGCGCCGGATGTCCAGGCTGAGGTCCCGCAAGGCGTCGACAGTCGATCCGGATGCGGTGGGATACTGCCGACCGACGCCGTCCAGACGCAGCTGTTGGAAAGATTCGTTCATATTGCAAAATCCAGGTGAAAACAGGCTGCCCGCCCGGCCGCGGGTGCGGCGCGGGCGGGACAGGGGGCGGTGATTACTTCTTCAGGGCGCCGATGTCGGTATCCCATTTGTGGAAGGCTGCCACCATGGCCTTGGCGTCCAGCGGCACGGCGCTGGGACGGCGGGCGGTCAGTTCCTCGTACTCAGGACGGCCGTACTTCTCGATGACTTCCTGGCTTTCCTTGGGGGCCGCCGACAGCGGCACGTCGCGGATGGCCGGGCCGGGGTAGAAGTAACCCGTGTCGTAGGTCATGGCCTGCTGCTTGGGCTGCATCATGAAGTCCATCAGCTTGAAGAGGACCTCCTGCTTCTCCTTGGACACGCCCTTCGGGATCACCATGTAGTGGGCGTCGTTGACCCAGGTGAAGTTGTCGAACGCCTGGATCTTGAAGTTCGCCGGGACGATGCCCAGGGCGCGCGGGTTGATGTCCCAGCCCGTGACGGTCACGGTCATGGCACGGCTGCCCTGGCCGAGTTCCTTCATGATGGCCGAGGTGCCGCCCGGATAGTAGGGCACGCATTCGTTCAGGTCCTTCAGGAACTGCCAGGTCTTGTCCCAGCCCTTGATCGGATCGTAGGGATCCTTGTCGCCCAGCAGGTAGGGCAGGCCCATCAGGAAAGTGCGGCCGGGGCCGGAATTGGCCGGACGCGCGTAGAGGAACTGGTTCGGATTGGCCTTGCACCAGGCCAGCAGTTCAGCCGGCGTCTTGGGCGGGGTCTTGACCTTGTCCGGGTTGTACTCCAGCAGCGGGCCGGACTGCATGAAGCTGACTTCCAGCCCGTAGCCCATGGCCAGTTCCTGCATGCGGGCGGCGTTGCGGTGGTATTTGTTCAGGATGTCCTTGAACTTGTCCTGGTGGTCGGGGAGCAGCTTGACCCACAGGTCCTGCTCGATCCCGGCGGACAGCGCGTCCGTGCCGGTCAGCACCAGGTCGATGTCGGCGCGGTTGGCCTTCTGCATCGCCTTGATCTTGCCCGGCAGCTGGGGCGAGGGGGCGTTGGTGAAGGTCATGCTGGATATCAGGTCCGGATTCTGGTCGCGGAAGGATTCCAGGGCCTTCTGGGTGACGGCCAGGTTGCCCGCCACGTCGACGATGTTCAGTGCCACCGGTTCGGCATGGACCGAAACGGCCGCGCATGCCAGGGTCAGGGCGCCCGCCAGCGCGTGGAATCGCACGCGTCGCAGGGTCTGGGTAGTGCCTTTCATGGAAGTCTCCTTGTGTGTTCGCTGGTGCGCAGAAGGGACCTGTGTTCCGCCAGTCCTTTCTTATAAGTCATCATATAACCTGCTTCCGGATTCGGATAGGGGGAATTTCCCCGCCAGCCTGGGGCAGTGGGTGCCAGCGGCTTGCACATACTGTATAACCAATTGATTCAGAAATATAATTTTTATCAAGCTCGAAAGATAGGTATATTCCCTAATATTACGAGAATGTCCCATGGAGCTCACCGTTCATGTTGTATGACATCGCCGGACAGGCAAGGCTGGCGGGGTGAAGAATGGATGGGCACCCGGAATTCGCCATCAGGCGGACGCCGGCGTCAGGGATACGGCGCTTGTCATCATATAACTGGCAGGACGCCGGCTGGAGCTTGAGGGTAAGACGAAACGGCAGCACGGCCGGAGGTCTCCATGTGTGGGCTCTTCAACCCTATGATTTTTCTGATAGAAATGGTTTCTGTGTTTCATCCTAGGGAATTCCCTGATCAGCAAGCGGCCCTGGCCTGATATACAGTTCACATGTCATACATCTTGTGGCCCGACTCTCCGTCCCTGCGGAATCAACCCTAGTCTGAACCGGATCAACCATGCGACTGCGCTCCGTCAAAATCACGCCCATTGCCTTCAAGGATCCCCCGCTGCTGAATGCCGCCGGCATCCACGAGCCCTACGCCTTGCGCACCATCATCGAACTGGAGAGCGACACGGGGCACATCGGCCTGGGAGAGACCTACGGGGATGCGCCGGTCCTGGAACTGCTGGAAGCCCTGGTGCCGCTGCTGGACGGCATGGATCCCTTCGACCTGAACGGACTGCGCCGCCGGGCGCAGGAGGTCGTCCGCCAGACGCGCGTGAGCACGGGCGCGGCCTTCACCCTGGCGCCGGGCACCGACCCCGCCAAGAACGTCCAGAAACTGTATTCCGCCTTCGAGGTGGCCTTCCTGGACCTGCAGGCGCGCTACCTCGGCATGCCCCTGGTCGACCTGCTGGGCGGGCGCGCGCGCGACACCGTGCCGTTCAGCGCCTACCTGTTCTTCAAGTACGCGCGCCACGTGGACGCCCGCTATCCGGACGACGCCTGGGGCGAGGCGGTGACGCCGGCGCAACTGGTGGCGCAGGCCGACACCATGATCGCGCGCCATGGATTCAAGAGCATCAAGCTGAAGGCCGGGGTGCTGCCGCCCGAGGAAGAGGTGGCCTGCATCCAGGCCCTGGCCAGGCGTTTCCCCGGCATGCCGCTGCGCATCGATCCCAATGGCAACTGGTCCCTGGACACCGCCATCCGGATGGGCAAGCAACTGGACGGCCTGCTGGAATACTACGAGGACCCGTGCCCCACGCTGGCCGACATGGCCGCCTTGCACAAGGCCACCGGCATGCCCCTGGCCACCAACATGGTGGTGACCGACCTGGCGCAGTTCCGCGAGAACACCGTGGCGAACGGTTGCCAGATCATCCTGTCGGACCATCACTACTGGGGCGGACTGCGGGACACCCAGCTGCTGGCGCGGATGTGCGAGACCTTCGGCCTGGGCCTGTCCATGCACTCGAATTCCCACCTGGGCATCAGCCTGCTGGCCATGGCCCACGTCGCGGGCAGCGTGCCGCTGCTCAGCTACGCCTGCGATACCCATTACCCGTGGCTGGATCCGGACGAAGAGGTGATCGTCGGCGGGCAGCTGAGTTTCCAGGACGGCGCCATCACCCTGGGCGATGCGCCCGGCCTCGGGCTGGAGATCGACCAGGCGGCGCTCGCGCGGCTGCACCAGCAGTACCTGGACTGCGGCATCCGCTCTCGCAACGACGCGGCCCAGATGCGCAAATACCAGCCCGGCTGGAGTGGGCGGGCGCCGCGCTTCTGACCGGCCCCGCGCCTGGCCCCAGGTGTGACGACTAAGTCATCACACCTCTTCCGGCCACGCCCATTTGTAGAGAGCAATAATATGTTGTATGATAACGTATAACTAAACAATGAAAGCTCGCAGGCATCGCGCTTTCACCACCAGAAGGATCCCCTTATGATCTCGTGCCAGGAATTGAAGGAAATAATGAACGACGGGCTGTTGTCCTTTCCCGTCACGGATTTCGACGCCGATGGCGATTTCGATGCCCGGGGCTACCAGGCGCGTCTGGAATGGCTGATGCCCTACGGC
>Ga0222426_100225_pt1 | contig 57591 bp, 44 predicted proteins | sample 2B50Ametagenome_FD_180087 | JGI IMG/M metagenome (GOLD analysis project Ga0222426, IMG submission 180087) | Enriched microbial communities from leaf-cutter ant dump, University of Wisconsin, Madison, United States - 2B50A (version 2) | ecosystem: Environmental > Terrestrial > Nest > Insects nest...
CGTCGCTGCGGGCCCGCGAGATGGCGGCGTTGGCCAGATGCATGAAGCGCGCCAGAAAGTCCTGCGGCAATGATTCGGGTGCGCCAGCCTGCCGGTACATCACCGAGAACACGGCGATCACGCCACCGTCGGTGGACACGAGCGGCATGGACCAGTTGGCCTGGATGCCATGCTCACTGGCGCGGGCTCGCCACTCCGGCCAGCGTTGCTCCCGCGACAGGTCAGGCGAGGCCACCGACTCGTTGCGCAGCGCCGCCATGGCCATCGGATCGGCGTCGGCGTCCAAAGGCCGGGCATCGCCCGGGCTCAGCAGGTCTGCCGGTACGCCACCGGTGGCACCCAATTGCAGGCCCGGCACGCCGGCATCCCCGTGCCTGGCCTTGCCGTCACGCCAGTGAGCCACCAGCACGATGCCGCACAGTGCGCCTTCCCGCATGGCTTCCGCCAGTTGGCACACCTTGCCCAGGATCGCCGGCAGCGGCTTGCGGTCGGCCATCATGCCGAGCAGTTGCTTCTCGCCCTCCAGCAGGATCTCGGCGCGCTTGCGTTCGTCGATGTCGACGCTGGCGCCGTACCAGCGCACCACCTTGCCGCTCTCGTCGCATTGCGGCACGGCACGCAGCAGCATCCAGCGATAGACACCATCGAAGCGGCGCACGCGCACCTCGTATTCGCCTGCCTGCCCGTCGGCCAGCATGTTCTGCCAGTAAGGCATCAGCCGGTCGACGTCGTCCGGATGCAGCACCGCGACCCAGGCGTGGCCCAGCGACTCCTCCTCGGTCAGGCCGCTGTAGTCGTACCAGTACTGGTTGAGGAACAGCAGGCCACCCTCGGGATCCGTGATCCAGATCGAACCGTGTACCGCATTGATGATGCTGTTGGCGCGAGCCTCCGAAACACGCACTTCTTCCAGTGCCTTTGCCAGCGACTGCCTTGAGCGCAGGCGATCGACCACGGTGCCCGCAATGTGGGCAAGCCTGCCGATCAGCGCCTGCTCTTCCAACGATGGTGCGCACGGATGGTCATGGTAGAGCGTGAAAACACCAAGCACCTTGCCCGAGGCCGACATGAACGGCGTGGACCAGCACGCACGCAATCCCATCGACAAGGCCAGGTCAGGCCAGTCGTGGGTACGCCATCGTTGTTCGTTGGCCAGGTCCGGCGACACGATCCGTTCGCCCAGTTGCACTGCCATGACACACGGGCCGGCGTCGACGCCCAGCATGGAACCAATCCACGGCGGCGCGAAAGCCTCGGGCATGTTGGGGCCGACGAGGTGCTCGATGCGCTGCCCGCTCTCGTCCACCAGCATCGTGCGGCAGCGACTGCCGCTGAACAGGTCCTCCGCCAGCAGGCAGAAGGCCGCCAGAATATCCTCCGGCGAGCGGTCACCGGCGACTTGCTCCAGCAATTGCTTCTCGCCGGCATGCAACAGTTCCGTCCGCTTGCGCTCCTCGATGTCGAAGGCGACGCCGTACCAGCGGGCGACCTTGCCGGTAAGCGCGTCGTACTGCGCTGCGGCACGGATCGTGAACCAGCGATAGGTGCCATCGCGGTGGCGCAGGCGGATTTCACAGGCATTGTCCTCGCCGGTGGGCACCATGTGGATCCGCCAATGCCGTGTCATCCCCTCCTGATCCTGGGGGTGCACAGCCGAAATCCAGTTGAGGCCGAGCGAGTCCTCCTCGCTCAGCCCGGTGTAGTCGTACCAGTACTGGCTGGTGAAATCGATGCGCCCGTCGGGCAGGGCTGTCCAGACCGAGCCTGGCATCGCGTTGATCAGGTTCTTCAGCCATTCCTCCGAGGCCCGCACCTTGTCCATGGCGCGAGCCAGCGACACCTGGGCGCGCAGGCGCTCGGTCGCGTTGGCGGCGACATGCGCAAGCTGTTGCGTCTGCGCCAACTCGTCCGGCGTGGGCGAATGGGGAACATCACGGTAGATCGCGAAAACACCGAGTACCTTGCCGGACGCGCCGATGATCGGCGTGGACCAGCACGAACGCAGGCCATGCGACATCGCCATCGCCGTCCACCCGTTGGCCTGCCAGCGCGGTTCCTGCGCGAAATCCGCCGACACCACCTGTTCGCCGAAAGTGGTGGCCCGAGGGCAGGGACCGGTATCCCGGCTCGGGTTGGCGCCGGCGATGGCCGCGATGAAGCCGGGCGGCAGGCTGGGGCCGGCCACGTGCTCCATGCGCGTGCCGGTGCCGTCACCCAGCATGATGCTGCAACGGCAGCGGTCGATCACCGCTTCGACCAGGCGGCAAAACGCATCGAGGATTTCCTGCGGCGGCGTCTGGTGCACCACCATTTCCAGCAGTCGCGCCTCGCCTTCGAACAGGATCCGGGACGACCTGCGGTCGTGGATGTCCTCGTCGATGAAAAGCCAGCGAAGGATGCGGCCGTCCTCGTCGCGCATCGGCATGCCGCGCACGCGCGTCCAGCGCGCCGTGCCGTCGACCCGCTGCGGCCGGAACTCGTAGTCGAACGGTTCACCGGTGGCGCGCGCCTGGTCGAAAGCGGTGATCACGCCGGCCAGGTCGTCCTGGTGGATCGTGCCACCGCTGCGCCACGTCCGGTTCGCCGCGTCATCGATCCCGGAGTATTCCGTCCTGTATCGATTGCTGTACTCGAACTCGCCCGACGGCGTCATCATCACCACCGAGCAGGGCATGCTGTCGGCGATACGGTGCAATTCGGTCTCGCGCAAGCGTGTGATCGAGTCCGCGGAAACGGCGTCGGGGTCCTTCACGTTCAGGCCGCACCAGCGGACGACCTCGCCATCGGCCCCGATCAGCGGATGCACGCGCAGCACGAAACCGAGATATTCGCCATCGAAGCGGCGCAGCCGCGCACGGGTTTCGCCGGGCGCCTCCGCCTCGAACGTCGACTGCCACCATTGCAGCAACGACGAGAGGTCGTCGGGATGGATGCTTGAGCGCCAGCCATCATCAACAGCCTGGTCGACAGCCATGCCCGTGTACTCGCACCAGGCGCGGTTCACGTAATCAATGCGTCCATCCGGGAGCGCAGTCCACACCTGCCCGGGCAGCACGTCCATCACGCTGCGTGATTCACTCGTCATACCGGGCCTCGCTCGGCCATCGCCGTGATTCAAGGATGCGACATGGATCGGTTATCGCCCATCATACTTTGGTGTCGATTGCCGGCTACGTCACTCACCGGTTCTCACCGGCAACAACCGCAACCGGGCATGCAGGCCGCCGCCGGCACGCGCATGCAAGGTCAGTTGCCCGCCCAGCGCCTGGGCCAGCTGCTGGGCGATCGCCAGGCCCAGCCCGGTGCCACCGGTATCGCGGTTGCGCGAAGCCTCCAGCCGGTAGAACGGTTGCAGCACCGCGTCCAGCTCGGCCTCGGGAATACCGGGGCCACGATCGAGCACGTCGATCGAGATCGCGCCATCTGCCTGCGCCGACACCTCCAGCTCGGCACTGCCGGCGTACTTGATCGCGTTGTCGATCAGGTTGCCGACCACCCGGCGCAGTGCGTGCGGGCGGGTCAGCAGCGGCACCCCGGCATGGCCGCGAAAATCCACCGGCTTGCCGACGTCCTGGTAATCACAGACCAGGCTGTCGAGGAAGGCATCCAGATCGATCCGCATTGCCGCCTCGGCACCACCGTGGGCGCTGCGCGCATAGGCCACGCCGTCGCGCACCAGGTGTTCCATCACGCCAAGATCGTCGAGCAGCTTGTCGCGCTCGGGCGACTCATCCATCGCCTCGCTGCGCAGGCGCATGCGGGTGATCGGTGTCTGCAGGTCGTGCGAAATCGCCGCCAGGATCTGCAGGCGCTCCTTCAGGTGTTCGGCGATGCGGTCCTGCATGACATTGAAGGCGGTGACCGCCTTGGCCACCTCGGCCGGGCCGCCTTCCTGCAAATGCTGGCCGCCCGCACCGGGGTTCAGCGCCTCGGCGGCACTGGCCAGTCGCGCCAGCGGCCGGGTGACCTGGCGCACGGCCAGCCAGGTACACAGCAGCAGCAGCACGATCTGCGCCACCAGCACCACCGGCAGCCATTGCGCCACCGGAATCGGGGCGGGGATCACCTCGACGGTCAGCGGTTCGCCGTCACTCAAGGTCAGATGCACCTGATAGCGCTCGGGCGAGGTCGACACCGTATTGGCCGGCAGTGGTTGTTTCGCGTGGGTGGCCTCGCCGATCAGCCGGGTCACCTCGTGCGCACGCTGGCCGATCAGCTCGCCGTCGGTCTGCCCGGGGCCGAGGATGTAGCGGTAGGTGCGTCGGTCCAGTTGCGGCAACCACGGCGCACGCTTGTCGGCGGGCAGGCTGTCGAGCAGGGCGACCGAGGTGGCTACGTCCTGCTCCAGGCTGCTCAGCATCACCGTGGTGGCGGTGCTGTAGCGCTCGTAGAACAGCAGGCCGGCGGACAAGGCATACGCCAGCAGCAGGCCGGCGAACAGGATCAGGTACAGCCGCGAGGCAATCGTCCGCGGCAACAGGCGCCAGCGCATGCTCATGCCTCCTCGCCGACCAGGGTCACCGGCAGGCAGAACACGTAGCCCTCGTTGCGCACGGTCTTGATGTACGCCGGCTCGCGCGGGTCGTCGCGCAGGCGTTGGCGCAACCGACTGACCAGCAGATCGATCGAGCGATCGAACAGCTCGGCATCACGGCCCTGGGTCAGGTTGAGCAACTGGTCACGGCTGAGCACGCGCTGCGGATGGTCCAGGAATACCCGCAACAGCCGGAATTCGGCGCCGCTGAGCGACACCGCGGTGTCCTGTGCGTCGAGCAGATGACGTGCGGTGGTGTCCAGCCGCCAGTCGCCGAAAGCCAGCAGCCGGCTTGCCTCGCTGACCTGCAGGTTGGGCGGCAGCATCCGCGTGCGCCGGATCACCGCATGGATCCGTGCCAGCAGCTCGCGTGCGGAGAACGGCTTGACCACGTAGTCATCGGCGCCCATTTCCAGCCCGATGATGCGGTCGGTGGCGTCGTCGCGGGCGGTCAGCATCAGCACCGGAATCGCCCGGTGCTTGCCGGCACGCAGGTTGCGGCACAGCACCAGGCCGTCCTCGCCGGGCATCATCACGTCCAGCACGATCAGGTCGAACGCGCCGGCTTCCAGCGCGTTGCGCATCTCGCGTCCGTCGGCCACGGTGGTGACGCGCAAGCCGTTCTTCTGCAGGTAGTCGGCAACCATCTGGCGGATCTCGCGGTCATCGTCGACGACGAGGATGTGGTCTGTGTGGTCCATGGGGATTCCTGACGGTGCGGATGGGCATGGTATCGGTTGTCGAGCCGGTTTCCCGGCGGGGGAACGCCGGACGGGGATTCGGGCGGCGCGATCGATTCCCTCGCTCCGCCCGAACCCTCGCCCGGCGCCTTCGCGCCTCGCTCCCGCCAGCGGACCCGCTTCGGTCGCCGGCGGGAGGGCCTGGCTTACTGCTGGGCAAGCAGTTGCCGGATCTTCGCCTCGGTCTGCTGGTAGTCGCCCTCGCCGAAGTGCTGGTAGACCACGTGGCCCTGCTTGTCGACCAGATACAGCGCCGGCCAGTAGCGATTGCCCCAGGCATTCCAGGTCTGATAGCCGTTGTCCTGGGCCACCGGATACTCGATGTCGAAGCGCTTGACCGCGTTTTCCACGTTGCGCTGGATCTTCTCGTAGCCGTATTCGGGGGTGTGCACGCCAACCACCACCAGCCCCTGGTCCTTGTAGTCGCGATGCCACTGCTTCACGTACGGCATGGTGTGGATGCAGTTGATGCACGAGTAGGTCCAGAACTCCACCAGCACCACCTTGCCTTGCAGCTTGGTGATGTCCAGCGGCTCGCTGTTGATCCAGTGGTTGATGCCGGTGAATTGCGGTGCCAGCGGTGCGTTGGCGGCGGTCTGGGCGCCCGCGCTGCAGGCGCTGGCGGCAAGGCAGAGGGCGAGGGTGGTGATGATTTTCTTGATCATGATCAGATTCCCGTGGAGAAGGAGGGGAGCCAGCGGGTGGCCCAGGCGGTGAACACGACGTCGTACTGCAGCAACTGGAGCACGGCGACGAGGATGGCGATGGCACCGAAGACCTTGCGGAACAGGTCGGCCCGGCGTTGGACGAAGCCCAGTCGCGAGGACACCCAGTTGCCGCCGTAGGCGATCGCCAGCATCGGGATGCCGGCACCGATCGCGTACACGCCAAGCAGGGCGCTGGCTTGGCCCGGCGCCTGCGAGGAAGCGGCCAGCGCCAGCATCGAGGCCAGTACCGGACCGGCGCAGGGCGTCCAGGCCAGACCCAGCGACACGCCGACCAGCAGGGCGCCGAGCTTGCCGGCGATCGGCGGCTTGTAGCTGCGGTTTCCACGCAAGGCGGCGAAGGCTTGCTGCACGCGTTGCACCAGCCAGTCAAACGGGGCCGGCCACAGGCAGACCAGACCGGCCAGCAGCAGCACCACGATCGAGCCGTCGCGGATCGCCTGCTGCAGTTCGCCGGAAGAAGCGGACAACGCACCGATCAGGATGCCGCCGGCACCGAAAGTGGCCACGAAGCCGGCGATGATCAGCAGCGGCTCGGCCTTGCTGCGGCCGGCGGTGGTGGCCAGCACGATCGGCAGCATCGGCAGGATGCACGGCGAGGCGATGGTGGCCATGCCGGCCAGCAGGGCGAGGGCGAAGGCAATCATGACCTCGTCTCCGCTTCGGCGCTGAGAGCGGCCAGCCAGGCCAGGTCCGGCCAGCTCATGAACGGGGCGGTGGGGAGCAGGAAGATCGGGAACATGGGTGGTCTCCGTGAGAGTGGAGGCCATTGCAACGTCCCGGTGTATCGCCGCTGTTTCGTGGCAACGCCGTTGTTGTATGCCAACGGCGCCGATCACGGCGAAAGCTACATTCGCTTACAAAGTCCGCGGCGGATGCCGGTGTTACGGGTGCGCATGGCTGGCTGCCAGTGGAGGGCCAGTCACACCGCTGGAGCCATTGCACGATGGTGTCGCACACCATCGCCGCATGATGCTTTGGTATCGAACGACACCTTGGTGCAATGGCTGCACCGGAGCCCCTTTGGTCTGATCTGCGCCATCGGGGCAGCCGACGCGGTGCCTCTCATCCAGAGGGAAATCCACATGAGCACCATCACCACGTCTGACGGCACCCGCATCTTCTACAAGGACTGGGGTACCGGCCGCCCGGTCGTCTTCTCGCACGGCTGGCCGCTGAGCTCCGATGCCTGGGACGGCCAGATGCTGTTCCTGGCCACGCGCGGCTTCCGCGTCATCGCGCATGACCGTCGCGGTCACGGCCGCTCCAGCCAGCCGTTCGACGGCAACGACATGGACACCTATGCCGACGACCTTGCCGCGCTGATCGAGCACCTGGACCTGCGCGACATCGTGATGGTCGGCCATTCCACCGGTGGCGGCGAAGTGGCCCGCTACATCGGACGCCACGGCACCGCGCGTGTCGCCAAGGCCGTGCTGCTGGGCGCGGTGCCGCCGCAGATGCTGAAGACCGCCAGCAATCCGGGCGGCCTGCCGATGGAGGTGTTCGACGGCATCCGTGCCGGCGTATCGAACGACCGCTCGCAGTTCTACAAGGACCTGTCGATCCCGTTCTACAGCGCCAACCGTCCCGGCGCCAACGTCTCCCAGGGCCTGCACGACAGCTTCTGGCTGCAGGGCATGCAGGGCGGCATCAAGAGCCAGTTCGACTGCATCAAGCAGTTCTCGGAAACCGATTTCAGCGACGACCTGCGCAAGTTCGACGTGCCCACCCTGATCGTCCACGGTGACGACGACCAGATCGTGCCGATCGACGATTCGGCCCGGCTTGCCGCGCAGTTGGTGAAGCAGTCCACGCTCAAGGTCTATGCCGGTGCATCGCATGGCCTGGCCGCGACGCACCAGGAACAGTTCAACGCCGATCTGCTCGCCTTCATCCAGGGCTGAGCGGCCACGGTTCCTTCCACCTCGAAGTCCGGTCATGGAAGGCCTGGCGCGAATGCGTCACGCCCGTGATCGATTTGCGCGGTTGGCCCGTGCCCGAACAGGCCAACCGCGCCGGCAAGCCACGCAACGTGGCGTCGTGCCGGACGCTGGGCCAGCGTCCGGCAAGGCTTTCGGAGAATCCTTCCATGAATGATCGAACGACCACCATGCAAAACGGCGCACCGGTCGCCAGCGACGCGCACTCGCTCACCACCGGCCCGGACGGCATCACCGCGTTGCACGACCACTACCTGGTCGAGAAGCTGGCCGCGTTCAACCGCGAGCGCGTGCCCGAGCGCAATCCGCACGCCAAGGGCGGCGGTGCCTTCGGCGAGCTGGTGGTGACCGAGGACGTATCGGCACACACCCGCGCGGCGCTGTTCCAGCCAGGCGCGCGCTGCCGCATGCTGCTGCGCTTTTCCACCGTGGCCGGCGAGCAGGGCTCGCCGGATACCTGGCGCGACGTGCGCGGGTTCGCGCTGCGCTTCTACACCAGCGAAGGCAACTACGACATCGTCGGCAACAACACGCCGGTGTTCTTCATCCGCGACGGCATCAAGTTCCCCGACTTCATCCACTCGCAGAAGCGGCTGGCCGGCTCGGCACTGCGTGATCCGGACATGCAGTGGGATTTCTGGACCCTGTCGCCGGAAACCGCACATCAGGTCACCTACGTGATGGGCGACCGCGGCCTGCCACGCTCGTGGCGCCACCTCAACGGCTATGGCTCGCATACCTATCAGTGGATCAACGCCGCCGGCGAACGCTGCTGGGTGCAGTACCACTTCAAGTCGCGCCAGGGCGTGCAGCACATGGACGCCGCCGAGGCGCAGGCATTGGCCGGCTCCGATGCCGAGTACCACCGCCGTGACCTGTACCAGGCGATCGAGCGCGGCGAGTTCCCCGTGTGGGACGTGTACGTGCAGATCATGGGCTACGAGGAAGCGAAGACCTACCGCTTCAACCCGTTCGACATCACCAAGGTGTGGCCGCACGCCGACTTCCCGCTGATCAAGGTCGGCCACTTCACCCTCAACGAGAATCCGCAGAACCACTTCGCGCAGATCGAACAGGCCGCGTTCTCGCCGTCGAACCTGGTGCCCGGCATCGACATCAGCCCGGACAAGATGCTGATGGCCCGCGTGTTCGCCTATCCCGACGCACAGCGCGCACGCATCGGCGCCAACTACAACCAGTTGCCGGTGAACCGGCCGCAGGGCACCGCGGTGGTCAACCACCAGCACGAAGGAGCGATGCGGTACGCGTACAACGGCGCCGACACGCCCACCTACGCGCCCAACTCGTTCGACGGCCCGGCAGCCGACCCGGCACGGGCGGGCGAGGGCGGCTGGGAGACCGACGGCTCGCTGATCCGCGCGGCACAGACCCTGCGCACGGACGACGATGACTTCGGCCAGGCTGGCACGCTCTATCGCGAGGTCTTCGACGCGGCGGCCAAGGCACGCTTCCTCGCCACCCTGGTCGGCCAATACCGCTCGCTCACCATCGACCGGATCAAGGACCGCTTCGTCTGGTACTGGAGCCAGGTCGATGCCGACCTGGGCGCGAAGATCGTCGCCGCCACCGGACATGCCAGCTGAAACCGGAACAAGCCCTCCGTCCGCTGCAGTGTCGCAGCGGGGGAGGGGATTTGTACCGGAATGTATCCATCGGCATGGCGCATACATCACGTTGCAACCAGGCCGGATGCCGGACACATCCCGGGCACGGCGGCCACCCAGAATGTTCCCCACGCAGCGACACACGGCGCCACCCGCACCAGTCGATGCTCCGTCATCCCGACGGCTGTTCCACACGAACCCGAACACTACCCAAAGAGGAGACACACCATGGCCAACGCACTCGAGAAAGTCCTGTACACCGCCCATGCCCACATCACGGGCGGCCGTGACGGCGCCGGCAAGACCAGCGACGGCGCGCTCGACGTCAAGCTCAGCACGCCCGGCTCGGGCAAGCCCGGCACCAACCCGGAACAGTTGTTCGCGGTGGGCTGGTCGGCCTGCTTCATCGGTGCCATGCAGCTGGCCGGTCAGGCGCTGAAGATCAAGGTGCCGCAGGACGTCGCCGTCGACGCCAGTGTCTCGCTGGGCAAGGTCGACAACGACACCGCCTATGCGCTGGCCGCCGTGCTGACCGTGTCGCTGCCCGGCCTGGACCGCGAGCAGGCGCAGCAGCTGGTCGACCGCGCCCACCAGACCTGCCCGTACTCCCGCGCCACCCGCGGCAACATCGACGTCGAGATCCAGCTGGCCTGACGCCTGGCCCCGGGCCGATGCGTCCGCCCGGGGATTTTCCACCCGCAACAAGGGACACAAAATCATGACATCCCGAAAAATCCTTGGTCGCCTGGCCCTCGGCGCCTTCGCCCTTGCCATGCCGCTGCTGGCCTCGGCCCAGACCACCGCCACCGCCAAGCCCACCGTGGTGCTGGTGCATGGCGCCTTCGCCGACTCGTCCAGCTGGAACGGCGTGATCCAGCGTCTTGAAGCCGACGGCTACCCGGTGATCGCCGCCGCCAACGAGCTGCGCAGCGTCGCCAGCGATGCCGCCAGCGTGCACAGCGTGCTCGAAAGCGTGCACGGACCGGTGGTGCTGGTCGGCCACTCCTACGGCGGCTCGGTGATCAGCGAAGCGGCCACCGGCGCCGGCAACGTGAAGGCCCTGGTCTACGTGGCCGCCTTCGCCCCGGACGTCGGCGAGAACGCCTTCGAGCTGTCCGGTCGCTATCCCGGCAGCAGCCTGGGGCCGACCCTGGCACCACCGGTGGCGCTGGCCGATGGCGGCAAGGACCTCTACATCCAGCAGGACAAGTTCCATGCCCAGTTCGCCGCCGATGTACCTGCATCCCAGGCCGCACTGATGGCCGCTGGCCAGCGCCCGGTCACCGACGCCGCACTGCACGAGGCCAGCACGTCGGCCGCCTGGAAGACGATCCCTTCCTGGTCCGTCTACGGCACCGCCGACCTCAACATCCCCCCGGCCGCACTGGCCTTCATGGCTGAGCGCGCGCACGCACGCAAGACCGTCGTCATCAAGGACGCCTCGCACGTCGTGATGGTTTCCCATCCGGCCGAGGTCGCGGCACTGATCGAACAGGCCGCCCAGGCGAAGTAAGCCGTACCCGCCCGCGCCGGCTGTCGTTGCGCAGCCGGCGCCCCCCGCCAACCAAGCCACCCCCGCCATCGTCACGCCTGCCGTGACGGATCGGCCCCGTGCACCTCAATCCAGGGAGAACACCCATGAACACGCCTCGTGCCTCGCGCCATCCCCGCCTTCGCCTGACCGCCAGCGTGCTGGCTCTGGCGCTCTTCTCGCTCACCGGCAGCAGCCTGGCGTTTGCCGCCACGCCGGCCCAGTCCGAATCGATCCGCCCGTTCAAGGTCCACGTGCCGCAGGCCGACCTGGACGATCTTCGCCAGCGCGTGCTGGCCACCCGCTGGCCCGACAAGGAAACCGTCAATGACGAATCCCAGGGCGTGCAGCTGGCCAAGGTGAAAGGCCTGGTCGAGTACTGGGGCAAGCACTACGACTGGCGCAAGGTCGAGGCCGAGCTCAACGCGCTGCCGATGTTCGAGACCACCATCGACGGAGTGAAGATCCAGTTCATCCACGTCAAGTCGGGCAATCCCAAGGCGCTGCCGCTGTTGATCACCCACGGCTGGCCGGGCTCGATCCTGGAGATGACCAAGCTGATCGGTCCGCTGACCAACCCCACCGCGTTCGGCGGCAAGGCCGAGGACGCCTTCGACCTGATCATCCCGTCGATGCCGGGCTACGGCTTCTCCGAGCGCCCGACCGGCACCGGCTGGACGCCGGACCACATCGGCGAAGCCTGGGACACCCTGGTCAAGCGTCTGGGCTACAAGCGCTACGTCTCGGCTGGCGGTGACTGGGGTTCGGTGGTGGCCGACGCGATGGGCCGCCAGGCGCCGAAGGGCCTGCTGGCGATCCACGTGAACATGCCGCCGACCGTGCCGGAAGACGCCGCCAAGGCGATGGCCGCCGGCCTGCCCGCACCGGCCGGCCTGTCCGCCGAGGAAACCGCTGCGTACAACAAGCTCAGCACCTTCTTCAGCAAGAACGGCGCCTACGGTGCCATGATGACCACCCGCCCGCAGACCGTCGGCTACGGCCTGACCGACTCGCCGGTGGGGCTGGCCGCCTGGATGTACGACAAGTTCAACCAGTGGACCTACAGCGGCGGCAATGCGGAGAAATCGCTGACCCGCGACGAGATGCTCAACGACATCTCGCTGTACTGGCTGACCAACAGCGCGATCTCCTCGGCGCGCCTGTACTGGGAAAACAACACCAACAACTTCAACGCCAAGGAGCAGCGCACGGCGGAGATCAAGGTGCCGGTGGCGGTCACCGTGTTCCCGGGCGAGATCTACCAGGCACCGCGCAGCTGGACCGAGCGTGCCTATCCGACGTTGAGCTACTTCAACGTGGTGAACAAGGGCGGTCACTTCGCCCAGTGGGAAGAGCCGCAGCTGTTCGCCGAGGAAATGCGCGCCGCGTTCAAGTCGGTTCGCTGAGCCTTGAGGCAGACGCCCCGGACCTGGTGTCCGGGGCGTTTTTTTTTTCGCCAACCGGGTTATCCCATGGTATCGACCGAGACCATGGTGCAATCGTCCTGGCTGGCCGGAACTGGTGTCATGGACACGGGTATCGCAAGCGGCGACCGGAGGCCGGATACCCAGCGCATCTCCCTCTGCGCCGGTGGTGATTCCGGATTGCCGTGGCCCCTCCACGGGGCCACGGCTCTTTTGCCACGGCGGAGCAGGGCAGCTTCATCACTCGCCTTGTTCCGCCCGCCAACATCCTGTGCAAACAGGGCCGGCGCAATCAACGCTTCCGAAGGAGGTTGCCAGCATGAGATCCGTACCGTCGATGCGATCGCCGTCCAGGTTGTCACGGCCATTCCCGCTGCCGGAACGCGCCGTCGCCGTACCGAGGCTGTCCACCCGGGAAACCTGCCAGGCACAGCCGGCATCCACCACGGCGATGCTGGCGATACTGCAACTGGCAGCCCGGATCGAGCCCGACTCCACGGCCGTGCTGGAGTGGTACCGCTCGACGCCGATCAAGACACTCGATGGCCAGTCGGCGGAACAACTGGTGGCCGGGGACCGCGGCGCCGAAGTCATCGACTTCCTCACCGCCATCCACCGCCAGATGCTCGGCTGATCGCCCTGGCGCCCGGTGCGTGCCGGCAGACGCACGGAAACCCGGCGCTTCAGCATCGAACGACGCCGTCGTGCATGGTCCCTCGCCATTCAAAGGCAACGACGCAGCAGCGTTGCAAACGTCGCCGGCAACACTTCCCGCCAACGGCAGACGCTCGCCACCACCAGATTCATGAAGTTCGCCCCATCCGCTCAGGTGGAGCTGCCCGGCCTTGTCGGCGGCGCCGAATGCAGGTATCCCGATGTCCACCCCAGCCCGCACCAGACACCACCTCGCCAAAGCCGGCCTTTCCGTCGCGATGCTGTCGGCGTCGCTGTGGCTGGCCGGCTGCGCCAGCATGGCCGGCCTGCGTGTCCGGGCGCGAACCGGCGATCCGAAGGCGCTGGCCGCCAGCCACAGCCTTTCCGGCGTGACGCTGTCGGAGGCGGCCTGGCCGAAACAGGCCTGGTGGACCGATTGCGGCGATGCGCAACTGGACCGGCTGATCGATCTGGCGCTGCGGGAGCAGCCGCGCCTGCGCGTGGCCGAAGCGCGGGTGAGGGCGGCCGAGGCCATGGCCGGCATTGCCGGTGCCGCTCTCGATCCGCGGGTCGATGGCGGTTTCCGCAGCACGCGCCAGCGCTTCAGCGAGCACGGCACGGTGGCACCGCCTGTCGCCGGCACCTGGCAGACGGTCAACGACGCGTCACTGGGCGTCACGTACGAGCTGGATTTCTGGGGCAGGAACCGCGCCGCCGTCGATGCCGCGCTGGACCGCACCCATGCCGCCGAAGTCGACCTGCAGGCGGCGCGGCTGATGCTGGTCACCTCGCTGGTTCGCACCTACCTGAGGCTGGACGCGGCCTATGCCCGGCGCGATCTGGCGCAAGCCACGCTGGCTCAGCGCCAGCAGACGCTGCAACTGACGCGCAAGCGCGTGGCGGCCCAACTGGATTCACAACTGGAACTCACCCTGGCGGAGGCGGCGCTGCCGGCGGCGCGGGAGCAGATCGCCGCGGCCAACGAGGCGATTGCCCTGCTGGGCAACCAGATCGCCGCGCTGCGTGGCGAAGGGCCGGACGGCGGCCTGGCGATCCAGCGGCCGCGACTGGCGCCGCTCGGGCCGGTCGCGCTGCCCAGCCAGCTGCCGGTCGCGCTGATCGGGCGTCGCCCCGATGTGGTCGCCCAGCGCTGGCGCGTGGAAGCCGCCGGGCAGGAGATCAAGGTCGCCAAGGCGCGCTTCTATCCGAACATCAGCCTCAACGCCTTCGTCGGCGTGCAGCGACTCGGCTTCGACGAGTTTCTCTCGGCCGGCAGTCGCGTGCTCGGCGTCGGGCCGGCGCTGTCGCTGCCGATCTTCGATGGCGGCCGCCTGCGCGGCAATCTGGCGCTGCAGCAGTCGGACTACGACGCCACGGTCGAGGGCTACAACGCCACGGTGCTGGCCGCCGTGCATGACGTGGTCGACCAGTTGGTCGCCATGCGCTGGCTCGATCAGCAACAACAGGAACAGCAACAGGCGCTGGGCCTGGCCCGGCACGCCCTCGACCTGGCCACGGCGCGCTATCGCGCGGGCCTTGCCAGCTACCTGCAGGTGCTGACGGCCGAAGGCCAGGTGCTGGGGCAGCAGCAGCTTGTCATCGCCTCCGAGGCCAGGCAGCGCGAGTTGCGCCTGAACCTCGTCCGGGCGCTCGGTGGCGGTGAGGTCCCCGTTGCGCCCGATCAGGGAGAGATCCAGCGGAGTGCACACCATGAATCCCCATGACACCAAGGCCACCGCCGGCGACGCGCCGGTCCATCCGGGAGTTCTCCCCTCACGCAGGACGCTCATTGGAGCGCTGGTGCTGTTGCTCGTCGCCCTCGGCATCGTTGTCTACTGGCTGGTGATCGGCCGATACCGGGAATCGACCGAGGACGCCTATGTGGCCGGCAACGTGGTCAGCGTGACCGCACAGGTCGGTGGCGTGGTGACCGCCATCGGCGCGGATGACACCGACTTCGTGCGCGCCGGCAGTTCGCTGGTACGGCTGGACGACACCGATGCACGGCTCGCGCTGGCGTGTGCCGAGGCCCAACTGGCGCGCACCGTGCGGCAGGTACGCGCGCAGTACGCCACGGCCGGCCAGGCCCGCGCCAACCTGGCCATGCGCGAGGTGGCCCTGACTCACGCCAGAACCGACCTTTCGCATCGACGCGAGTTGGTCGATGCCGGCGCCATCGCCGGCGAGGAAGTGCGCCATGCCGAGCAGGCAGTGGATGTCGCCTCCGCCGCGCTGGATGCAGCGCGAGAGCAACTGGCCGGCAGTCGTGCACCGATCGAGCGCACCTCGATCGCCACCCAGCCGGATGTGCTGGCGGCCGCCTCGCAACTGCGCGATGCCTATGTGGCCGCCCACCGCACGGACGTGCCGGCGCCGGTCACCGGCACGGTCACCAGGCGCCATGTGCAACTGGGCCAGACCATCGCGCCGGGCGTGCCGCTGATGGCCGTGGTACCGCTGGACGAGCTGTGGGTGGAGGCCAACTTCAAGGAGTCGCAACTGCGCCACATCCGCATCGGCCAGCCGGTAACGCTGACGGCGGACGTCTACGGCCGTGACGTGGTCTATCACGGCACCGTGGCCGGGCAGGATGCCGGCACCGGCAACGCGTTCTCGCTGCTGCCCGCGCAGAACGCCAGTGGCAACTGGATCAAGGTGGTGCAGCGCGTGCCGGTCCGCATCGCGCTCGATCCGCAACAGGTCGCGCGCCACTCGCTGCAACTGGGCCTGTCGATGCGGGTGAGCGTGGATACGCGCCAGCGTGAAGGGCAGCGGCTGGTCGTCGCCGGCGGCGCGACGCACGGCTACCGGACCGACGTGTTCGCCGATCAACTGGCCGCGGCCGACGCGCTGGTCGCCAAGGTCATCCAGGCCAATCTCTGAGCCCGCGGCCGTGACCTTCCGCAGCTCCGACCGCATGCGCTACGCCACCATCGCGGCGCTGACCGCGATCGAATTCCTGCAGCTGAGCATGACCGCATTCGCCGCCGGCCCGCTGATGGGCGAGCTGGGCCTGACGCCGGAGGACTTCAGCCTGATCGCCTCGGTGTACGCGAGCGTGGCGATCCTGATGATCTCGGTCGAGCGGTGGCTGGTGGAGCGACTGGGCGGACGGCTGCTCATTCTCTGCGCCACCGCCATCTCGATGTCGGGCTCGATCCTGTGCGCGACCAGCAGCGGGTTCGGCTCGTTCCTGTTCGGGCGCATCGTGATGGCGATCGGCGGCGGCGCCTTGTTCACCTCGGCACGCATGATCATCCACCACGAGCTGGCCGGGCCGCGGCGTTTCACCGGCATACGCGCACTCGGCACCAGCCTGGCGCTGAGCATCGCCGCCGGGCCGTGGATCGCGGCCGAGGCCGTGTCGATGGAAACCTGGAGCGCGATCTATTGGTTGGTGGCCGGCATGGGCGCGCTGACCTTCGTACTGGCAGGCCTCACGCTGTCGCCGCTGCCGATCGATCCGGCGAGCCGGCACGCGCCACGACCGACGCAGCAGGTCCTGTTGGCCGGCGGCAGCTTCGCCTTGTTCTACGCGCTGGGTCGCTACGGTTACGACTTCTTCAGCCGCACCGGCCTGCTGCTGGGCCTCGCCGGACTGGGCGCCGGCGGACTGCTGGCTTACCTGTGGCTGCAGCACCGCGCTGCACGGCCGCTGCTGCGCCTGCGGTCGATACTGCGCACGCGCTACCTCGCCGGGCTGGGGTTGTTCGGCTTCGGCTACCTGATGCTGGGCGCCAACAACTACATGATCCCGGCGATGCTCCAGTACACGCTGGGCTTCGGCTGGGCGACCGTGGGCCGGATCGAGGCGCTGGGATTGCTGGTGGCGGTGGTGACGTTCCGGGTGATCACCCGCCTGCTGCCGCACCATCCTGCACCGCGCAAGTACCTGGTCACCGGTTTTGCCGCGCTGGCGCTGTTCGGCCTGCTGCTTTCGCGCCTCAATGCCGGCGCCGACCTCTGGCGCGACGTCTTGCCGGCACTGGCGCTGTACAGCGTGTTCCTGCTGACGGTGCTGCCGGTGGCGGCGATGCAGACGTTCCGCGAGATGGAGCAGGACGAGCCGGCTTTCGCCAATGCGCAACAACTGAAGAACATGCTGGGGCAGGCCGGCATCGCGCTGGGCATTGCCGTGGCCACGCTGGGACAGCAATGGCGCACCGCCGTGCACTACGCGGTGCTCAACAACCGCTTCATCCCGGGCGATCCGGCCTACGATGCGGTGTTCCGTTCGCTGAACGACGGGCTTGCCGGGACGGTGGGCCCGATCGAGGCCACGCCGATGGCGATCGCCAGGATCGCGCAACTGCTCGCGCAGCAGGCAGCCCTGCTGGCGAACCTCGATCATTTCGTGGTGATTGCCGCACTGGGCGTGCTCGGCATCGGCGTGACGCTGGTGCAACGGGTGTTCCGGTGAATGCGCCGCGGTCATCAGGGGCCGATCCGCTGACCTTCATCGGATCGCATGGCGGGCACTGCCCGCCATGCCCGGCACGGGCTTCTTCAGCGCCCGATGAAGGCCATCAGGTGCTCGGGATAGCGCTCACCCTCGATGGCGATCGCCGCGGCGGCCTGTTCGATCACCGCCAAATCCTCCGCACTCAGCGACACGTTCACCGCGCCCAGGTTCTCCTCCAGTCGGTGCAGCTTGGTGGTGCCCGGAATCGGCACGATCCACGACCGCTGCGCCAGCAACCAGGCCAGCGCCACCTGTGCCGGCGTGGCGTCTTTTTCGGCGGCGATGCGCTTGAGCAGGTCGACCAGCGCCTGGTTGCGTTCCATCGCCTCGGGCGTGAAGCGCGGCAGGATGTTGCGGAAGTCGCCGTCGCCCAGACGCGTGTCCTTGTTCATCGCACCGGTGAGGAAGCCTTTGCCCAGCGGGCTGTACGGCACCAGGCCAATGCCCAGCTCGTCGCAGGCGGCGAGAATGCCGTTGTGCTCGACGTTGCGCGTCCACAGCGAATACTCGTTCTGCAGCACCGCCACCGGATGCACCGCATGCGCCTTGCGCACCGTCTGCGCGCCCGGCTCGGACAGGCCGAAATGCTTCACCTTGCCGGCCTCGATCAGCTCCTTCACCGCGCCGGCCACGTCCTCGATCGGCACATTCGGATCCACCCGATGCTGGTAGAACAGGTCGATCTGCTCCACGCCGAGACGCTTCAGCGAGGCATCGGCCACCGCCTTGATGTGCTCCGGCCGGCTGTCCAGCCCGGCCTGCTTGCCGTCGACGATGTTGAAGCCGAACTTGGTGGCGATCACCACCTGCTCACGCACCGGCCGCAGCGCCTCGCCGACCATTTCCTCGTTGGTGAACGGGCCGTACACCTCGGCGGTGTCGAAGAAGGTCACCCCGCGCTCCACCGCCTGGCGGATCAGGGCGATGCCTTCCTGCTTGCCAACCTTCGTGGCATAGCCGAAATCCAGCCCCATGCAGCCATAACCCAGGGCCGAAACCTCCAGCCCGCTCTTGCCCAGCAAACGCTTCAACATGTACGGCTCCTCAGGGATGCGTGACGATCGAAGGGCGCCACCTTACTCCCGTGATTGCCGTTGATTGATCACCCAATGGCGCAAGCCGTCATGAATCATGCTCATGAATTGATGGGCCGCGTCAGTTTCCGCCGGCAGTCGCCAACGCGGCACCGCCAGCCCCCGCCGATCCGCGCCCGAGCAACCGCAACGGCAGTCCCCAGGGCGAGGCGAAATCGATCACCGTGCGCCCGGCCAGCGGGCCGGACGCCAGCACGTGCGGCGAGCCGACCCCGGCAACGCCGGCGCGCCGCAACCAGCCGTCGGCATGCTCCACGTCCGCCACGATGAACTGCAGCGGCTGGCTGGAAGCCGCAGCGGACTCGTCCTGCCGGAACAGCTCCACCACCGAATCCTCGTCGCAGGACAGCAGGATCGAGGCCACGCCGTTGCTGGCGTCGGGGCCGATCAACCGGCAGTCCAGCACCTGGCGGAAGAAATCCTGCGCCTGCGCCAGATCCGGCACGCCCACGCGCACATAGCTGTTGCCGTACAGCCGCGCCGCGTGCGCACCGGAGACCACGGACAAGCCGAGGCAGGCGAGGGCGAGCAGGCGGGCAATCGAGGGAAGGTTCATGGCTCGGGGACTCCATGGGGGCACGGATCAGCATATGGGGCACCCCCACGCCCCATGGAATGGCCGATCGGTCACCACAGTGTTTCCCCGGGTGAACGCCGTTGCGCCCCTTGACGACAATTCAATACGACGTATATTTTCATACTTCGTATGATTTTCATTGCCGAAGCATGACCGCCCGCCATCCCGTCCCCGGACGCCGCCAGCGCAAACGCCAGCAGACCGCCTCGCATCTGGCGGACACCGCCTTCGCAATGTTCGAGGAAGCCGGCTACGAGGCCGTCACCATGGAACAGATCGCGGCCCGTGCGGACGTGGCCAAGGCCACGCTGTACAGCTACTTCCCGATGAAGGAGGCGCTGGTCGCGCACCGGCTGAAGACGGAGATCGCCCAAGGCATGGCCGGGCTGGCCCCGGCGCTGGCCCGCCATCGCAGTTTCGCCACGCGAATGCACTTCCTGCTGCGCGAATCAGCGGCATGGCATGCAAGCAAGCGCGCCTACCTGCCGTACTACCTGCGCTACCTGCAGGACGTTGCCGGCGCGGCTCCGGACGTCGGCACGGCGCCGGACGATGACAACGGTGCACGCCGCACCTGGGACATCATGACCGCGATGTTCGAACAGGCGCAGCAGGCCGGCGAGGTCACCCGGTCGATACCGGCGCAAACCCTGGGCTGGTCGTTGCAGTTCCTGCTGTTCGGCGCACTGACGCGCTGGCTGCGTCAACCGGAAGAGGATCTGGCCAAGGCCTTCGTGCAGGCCTTCGACCTGCTGATGCATGGCGCATCGCCCCGTGAACGCCCGGAGAATCGTCAATGAAACACGATGCACCCGCTCCGCCGGGGCTGCATCTGCAGGGCCTGCCGCTGCTCCGCGCGATACGCCGTGATCCACTGGGCACGGCACAGGTACTGCAGGCCCGCTTCGGCGACATTGCCAAGCTGAAAGTGCTGTCCACCCGCCTGTACTACCTGTTCCATCCGGCCGACATCCGCCAGGCCCTGGTCGAGCATCACCACGACTTCGCCAAGGACGAACGGCTGCTGGCGATCTTCCGCCCGGTCCACGGCATCAACGTGCTGACCACCGAGGGCCCGGCGTGGGAACGCCAACGGCGGATGCTTGCGCCGGCTTTCACGCCGAAGCGGGTAGCCGCCTGTGCGAGCTTGATGCGCGCTGCGGTGGGGCGGGGCATACGCGACGAACTGCCGGTGCGACCCGGCGACGGCGCCGTGATCGACGTGGACCGGCTGACCACGTCGATCACGATGGATGTGATCCTGCACGCGTTGTTCGGCTACCAGCCACCCCGCGAGCAGGCCGACGCGCTGTCGCAGGCAGTGCGCGCACTGACTCACCAGATGATGCGCGAATTTTTCTGGCCGTTGCGTCCCGCTGCTTGGATGCCGTGGCCGGGGAAAGCATCCAAGCGTCGCAACCTGGCCACGGTCCGTGGATTCATCCAGTCGCGGATTGATGAGCGGCGCCGGACTGGCAGCGGGGATTCAGCAGACATTCTCGGCCTGCTGCTCGATGCCCACGACGACAACGAAACGCGACTGACCCCGCAGGAACTGCTGGACAACTGCGTCGGCCTGTTCGGCGCCGGCCACGACACCTCGGCCAGCGCGCTGACCTGGTGGATCGGCCTGATGGCGAAGCATCCGGAAGTGGCCGGACGCGTGCGCGAGGAAGTCCGTGCCAGCGACCCGGCGACCCATGATCCGGCAGCATTGCGCCTGCTGCACGCCACGCTGAAGGAGGCCATGCGGCTGTATCCGCCGTCGACCGCGATGTTCTCGCGACGCGCACTGAGAGCCGTGCGCATCGGCGATCACGAACTGCCGCGTGGCAGCCTGGTGGTGATCCCGATCTGGAGCCTGCACCACGACCCGCGCTGGTTCCGCGAACCGGAAAGTTTCCATCCCGAACGCTTCCTGCCCGGCGCTCCCGAAATCCCGCGCAGCGCGTTCATGCCCTTTGGCGTCGGCCCGCATTTCTGCCTGGGCCAGCAGTTCGCCATGCTGGAGATGGCGATCATCGCCGCTGCACTGATCCGCGACCACGACCTGGCGTTGCAGCCCGACTCATCGTTGCCCGAGCCCGAGGTGGATGTGGTGCTGAAGCCGCGGGAGCGCTTGCTGGTCCGCTTCACGCGCAGAAGCGGGCAAGAGCATCGCCCGCAAGCGGGCTCCTACAGCCAGCCTCTGTAGGAGCCCGCTCGCGGGCGATGCTCTTGAACCCGACGCACACGCCATCGCTTTTTGCCCAACCATGCGGGCCTGGCCGGTTGGTGTTGTAATCGACCGCTGTCACGGAGAAGCCGCATGATGAAACGCTGTTCGCTGCTGCTGTGCTCGCTTGTCGCCGCCACGGCGATGGCTGCCGATCTGCCGGACAGTGCGCGGCCGCGTGCGCGTGAGGTGGGCGTGGTCATCGGCACGATGACGCCGGGGGCGCACAACGCGATCACCGACGTGGCCGGCGTCGGCGTTGGCCATGCCAGCCTGGTCGAAGGCACGCGGCTGCATACCGGGGTCACCGCGATCGTGCCGCATGGCGGCAATCTCTATCGCCAGCGGGTGCCGGCGGCGATCGTGGTCGGCAACGGTTTCGGCAAGCTGGCCGGGATCACCCAGGTGCAGGAGCTGGGCGAGCTGGAAACGCCGATCCTGCTGACCGGCACGCTCAGCACCTGGAAGGTGGCCGACGCCGCGGTCGACTGGCTGTTGCGCCAGCCGGGCATGCAGGACATCCGCTCGATCAACCCCGTGGTGGGCGAAACCAACGACGGCTATCTCAGCGACATCCGCGCCCGGCCGCTGACCCCTGCACTGGTCGAGCACGCGCTGACCACGCTGTCGCACGACACGGTGGAAGAGGGCGATGTCGGCGCCGGTTCCGGCACGGTGGCGTTCGGCTGGAAGGGCGGCATCGGCACCAGTTCGCGGCGGCTCGATGCGGAGCAGGGCGGCTATGTCGTCGGCGTGCTGGTGCAGAGCAATTTCGGTGGCCAGCTGACGATTGCCGGCGTGCCGGTGTGGAAAGCACTGCCGGACCCGGCCGCATACGCCAACAGCCTGGATACGCCGCCGCCCAGCACCGGCGACGGCAGCATCATGATGGTGGTGGCCACCGACGCGCCGCTGGATGCCGCCAACCTGCAACGGCTGGCCCGCCGTGCCCTGGTCGGGCTGGCGCGCACCGGCTCGGTGATGTCCAACGGCTCGGGCGACTACGTGATCGCCTTTTCCACCGCCAGGGAAAACCTGCGCGATCCGCAGCGCCCGGTACAGCCGTCGCGCAGCGTCGCCGGCGAGGCGATGACGCCGCTGTTCCAGGCCACCGCCGAGGCCACCGAGGAAGCCATCATCAACTCGCTGTTCCGCGCACATACCGTGCACGGCATCCAGGGCACCGCCGCGGCACTGCCACTTGCGCCGGTGCTGGAAGCACTGGACAAGGCCGGTGCCTTGTCGCCGCGCGAAGCGGACGCCCGCTGATCACCACGCACGCATCCGACACGTCATCATCCAACCAGGGAAAGCCCATGCATCGATCCAAGCTCGCCTCGCACCCGACCCGCTGGCTGGTCGCCCTGTTCGGGCTGGCCGGCCTGCTCGCCTTCCATCCGGCGTCACACGCCGCGGAACTGGCGCACAGCCGTGCCGACGGCCTGCAACAGGAACTGCAGCGGCTGACTGCCTCGTTCGACGGCCAGGTCGGCGCCTACGTGCTGGACATGGATGACAGCCGCAGCGCCTCGCTGAATCCCGACACCGGTTTCCCGATGGCCAGTACGGTCAAAGTGTCGGTGGCGGTGAACATCCTCAGCCTGGTCGACGAAGGCAAGCTGGGCCTGCAACAACAGGTGCTGCTGAAGGACGGCGACATCTATCCGGAGATGGGCGGCCCGCTGGACACCCACGTCACCGCCGGCTCGGCGCTGACCGTGCGCGACCTGCTGCACATGATGCTGACGGTCAGCGACAACAACGCCACCGACATCCTGATGCGGCTCGGCGGCGGCCCCGACGCGGTGAACGCGCGGCTGCACAAGCTGGGCATCGAAGGCATCCACGTCGACCGCTACATCTGGGAAATGCTGGCCAACTACTACGGCGATCCGGCCGCCTCGGCCAAGCAGCCGCTGAGCACCGCCGACTACGCCAAACTGGCCGATGCCGACCGCAGCGACGAGGAGCGCAAGCACAATCGCGAGCTGTACAACCACGATCCCCGCGACACCGCCACGCCCGCCGGCATGGCCGCGCTGATCAAGCAGGTCTGGGAAGGCAAGGCGCTGAAACCGGAAACCACCGCAGTGATGAAGTCGATCATGCTCGACTGCCGCACCGGCGCCCATCGCCTCAAGGGCATGCTGCCCGACGGCACGCCGGTCGCCCACAAGACCGGCTCGGTCGGCGCCATCGCCAACGACGTCGGCGTGATCAGCCTCCCGGCGGGGAAGGGCGACATCATCATCACCGTCTTCGTCGAATCCGAACGCAGCGAAGCCGCCCGCGACGCGATGATCGCCCAGATCGCCCGCGCCGCCCACGACTACTTCCTGTTCAAGTAGGTCGGGCACCGCCCGCGCGGGGGCCCGGTACCACGCGAAGAGCCCCGGGCACTGCCCGCGGCTCTTCCGCCATCCGTCGTTCCGCGACGCGGGCGGTGCCCACCCTACGGGGAGGGGGCTTCGTCGTGTGCGAGCCACAGGGTTGCGGCCAGCACCACGGCGCCGGCCAGAAGCAGTGGTGGCACCAGGCCCCAGCGCAGCAGCATGGCCGCGCCCAGCATCGCGCCGAGCAGGATCGCCAGTACCGCCATGATGCGACGGGCGAAATTCGGGTTGCCGCCACTGCCGAGGCTGGAGTCGGAAGCCAGTCCGGTGATGGTGAGCGTCAACACCGTGGTGGTCAGATCCGCCACCTTGAGCTGGCGCGCGGTGGCATTGCGCGAACCCATCGCCGCTGCCGACAGCGCGATCACCACGTAGCCAGCCCAGGAGACCGTCTCGGCTCCCGCCAGCGTCGGCGCCATGCCGACGGCGAAGCCGGCGGAAATCCACAACAGCCCCGTCTCCACCAGCGCGGCGCGGATCAGCCAGCGCCGGCGCCCGAGTCCGGCACACGACCTGCCGAGACGTCCGGCGAAGACCGCGCCGATCGCGAAGCATGCCAGGCCGGTGACATAGAGCGTCCACTCGAAGCCGGGCACGCCGATCAGGGCGAATCCCAGAAACACGACATTGCCGGTCATGTTGGCGGTGAACACCTTGCCCAGGCCCAGCACGCTGACGGCGTCCACCAGGCCGGTGGTGGCCGAGAGCAGGATCATCAACGCGACCAGTCGATCGCGGAACAGGGAACGGAACGATGCGTTGGACATGAGCTGACCCCGGTTGAAGGGAGCACCTTGGGCGGGACGATCCTCCGGCATGCGCGGAGCGGTCAAGCGGCCAGGGCACTCTGGTTGAATGCGTTGTCAGAAGGTTTCGTGCATGCGTGACGCTGGGTGCTGGCCGGCGAACAAGGCTTTCGGGATCTCCTAGAAACGGAAGCTGGTCTCCAGGCCCACCATCCGGATCGGACGCGCCGGGCCGCTCTGGCGGATGAAGGCACCGGGCCGGAAGACCGAAATCGAGCCGGACAGCGACAGCTCCGGCACCGGCTGCCACTCCAGCACCAGTTCGCTTTCCCAGCCGATGAAGCGCGCCTGGCGGGCGTTGCCCCGGCGCAGCAGATGACCGGGCATGTCGTAGATGCCGTCGCCCCGGCTCTGGCGCCAGTACAGCGTGCTGTCCAGGTCCAGTCGCAGGTCCGGCTGCAAGGTGAAGCTGATGCCGGGCTGCAGGTTGATGATGTTGTACGGCCCGATCGGCGACAGCTCGCCGAAGTACTGGCCCTTGGGAAACAGCGCATTGAACGTGCCCAGCCGATGGTCGTCGGGGGAGCGGTCGCCGCTGACCACGTCCGCGCGCACGGTGAGATCCGGTGCCAGCGGCAGCGAGGTGAACGCCCGCCCCAGCTCCGTGGCCAGCGACCAGGCGCGGATCGGCAGGCCGTCGAAACGACCGTTCTGGAGCATGCCCTCGACGTTCCAGTGCCAGCCGTTGGCGGCACCGAACACGCGGCTGCCCAGCGTGCCGCGCCGCTCACGCCCCGCACCCTGCTCGAATCGCGCCTGGTCGTTGCGGTAGCCGAGGTAGTAGCCATCGATGCCACCCCATGCCCGCGCCCAGGTGGCGTAGACGCCCCACAGCGCGCGCGCGGACGAGTGGCGATCGTCGAAGCCATGCGGGCCGGCTTCCACCGGGCGCACATGGAACACGTCGGCAACCAGCGCGTCATGACGGATGGTGGCCCGGAATCCATCGAACGCCAGCGGCACGTTCGGCCCGTAGCGGGTGCCGACCAGCCGTTCGCTGCCCAAACGCAGCAGCTCGCGCCCGGCACGCAGGCGCACGGTGGCATCGCCGCCCAGCCGGAACAGTGCATCGGCAAAACCCTGCAGCAAGTCGACACCGGTACGGTCCACCGGCCCGGGCGAAGGCTGCACGCCATTGGCCTGGGCAATGATCGGCTGCACGAATGCCCGCACGGCACCGGCATGCAGATCCACGTAGGGAAGGGCGCGCGTCCACACGTAGCCGTCGTCGGGAGCCTCGGCGTCGCCCCAGCCGTTGTTGCGGTAGCCCTCGTAACGCGCCCGCAGTTCGAGTCCGGTGGTCAGGTACAACCTGCCGGCATCGTCCAGCGGCACGCGCTTGAATGGCTCGACCCACCGTCCGCTGCGACGGGCCGGATCAGCCAGCCCCGACCAATCCTCGTCGTAGCGCTCGTTGGTCGGTGACGGTGCATGCCACGGTGCATCGTTCGCGTCGACGACGATGCGGTCATCGTCCGCCGTCGTCCCCGCGATCGCGGCCACCGGAAGCGCAGCGATGGCCAGCGCCGCACCGGCCAAACGGAGACTCAAACAGACCATGGCCTGCGCCCCGACGCCGGCACGACGAACAGGCCATCGATGATCGCCACCGGTTCGGCAGGGCCATTCATCGCCGCGATGCATCCGGCATCGGCGGATCAGCGGAAGGTGTGTGCGACCTCGCCGCCGGCCCCAGCAGCCAGCGCCGGAACAGCCGGGTCAGCAGCGGCATGAAGCACCAGGTCAGCGAGGCCACCACGAACACGTTCACCAGCAGCAATCCCCACAGCATGGGAAGCTCGCCGAACAGCCGCGACACCAGCGCCGAGAAAAGATAGACGGCCGGGTTGACGCCCACCCAGGTCAGCAGCGCCATCTTCCAGGCCGGCGGTGTCTGGTCTTCGCGGAAAAAAGCCTCCAATCCGTGCAGCTCGCGTTTGCGGGGTTCGCCCTCGACGAGGGGCGCGACGGTGTCCTGCCATCGACGGTAGAGATCGGAGGCATAGAAGTGCCGCATGTCGGCGTCACTGGCGAAGGATCGCAGGATGCCGTATTCGCGGTCGTCACGGCCGGGCAGCGGACGGATCAGATGGGCGCCGTCGACACCGGGCTCGCGTGCGGCGACACCGAAGAAGTCCTGCAGCGCGCGCTCGAACGCTTCGTGCTGGCCGGGACGCACCTTGCGCAGAATGGCGATGTGGACGCTGGGAGGCTGGGGCATGGCGCTGTCCGTCGTTGGCCTGGATGTCTTCTGCGGGTGCGTGTTGCGCCTGCCGGGCAGTGCCCGGCATGGCGTGCGGCTTCACGTAACTCAGATCGGGATGCCGGCGCCGGCGGTCAGAACGCGAAGCACGAGCAGCCCAGTGCGCCCCAGAAGGCGGTGTGGTCGGACGTAGGCACCTCGTGGCGGGCGGCATGGTGGTGGCCATGGATGCCGCATGCGTGGGCATGCGTTGCCGCTGGCACGGAGGTTCCGTACTGATAGCCGCCGAAGTGGCGCACCGGCGACCAGTCCGGCATCGCCATCGGCAAGGGCGGGGCGAGACCGGCGAAATCATCGCTGCCGTGGACGATGCGTCCGCCGACCACGGTCAGCACGCTGGTGATGTCCTGGATCGCCTCGTCGGCCACGCTGAAATAATCCGCCGAGAGCAGCGAGAAGTCGGCGTACTGGCCGGTGACCAGGCGGCCCTTTTTCGCTTCCTCGTGGGAGAACCAGGCACTGCCCGTGGTCATCAGCTGCAAAGCCTGTTCGCGCGACAGCGTGTCGGCTTCGCCATACAGCTGCAGTCCGCCCAGCGTGCGACCGGTGGACAGCCAGTACAGCGCCACCCACGGGTTGTAGCTGGCGACGCGGGTGGCATCGGTGCCGGCGCCCACCGGCACGCCGGCCTCCAGCATGCGTTTCACCGGCGGCGTCTGCGCGGCGGCGTCCGCACCGTAGCGCTCGGCGAAATACTCGCCCTGGTAGGCCATGCGGTGCTGGATGGCGATGCCACCACCCAGCGCGCGGATGCGCTCGATGTTGCGCGGAGTGATGGTCTCGGCGTGGTCGATGATCCAGTGCAGGCCATCGAACGGGATCTCGCGATCCACCTTCTCGTAGACCGACAGGATGCGATCGATGCTCTCGTCGTAGGTGGCATGGATGCGGAATGGCCAACGCCGCTCCGCCAGCACCCGCACCACCGATTCCAGATCACCTTCCAGCCCCTGCGGAAGCTCCGGTCGCGGCTGGCGGAAATCCTCGAAGTCGGCGGCCGAATACACCAGCATCTCGCCGGCGCCGTTGAGGCGATACATGTCGTCGCCCTGACCGGGCTCCAGCGACTTCGTCCACGCCGTGAAATCGTCCAGCTCGCCACCGCGGTTCTGGGTGAACAGGTTGTACGCGATGCGCACGGTGAGCTCGCCGTCGCGGTGCATCTGCTCGATCACCTGGTAGTCCCGCGGATAGGCCTGGCTGCCACCACCGGCATCGATCACCGAGGTGATGCCGAGCCGGTTGAGCTCGCGCATGAAATGACGGGTGGAGTTGACCCGGTAGGCTTCGGGCAGGGCAGGGCCCAGACCCAGCGTGGCGTACAGGATCGACGCGTTCGGCTTGGCCAGCAGCAGGCCGGTGGGGTTGCCGGCCTTGTCGCGCACGATCTCCGAGCCCGGCGGATCCGGCGTGTCCTTGCCGTAGCCCACGGCGCGCAGCGCGGCCCGGTTGAGCAGGGCGCGGTCGTACAGATGCAGCAGGAACACCGGCGTGTCCGGGGCGATCGCATTGATCTCCTCCAGCGTCGGCAGGCGCTTCTCGACGAACTGCTGGTCGGTGAAACCACCGACCACGCGCACCCATTGCGGTGCCGGCGTGCGATCGACCTGGGCCTTGAGCATGGCCATCGCATCGGCCAGCGAGCGCACGCCGTCCCAGCGCAGCTCGAGGTTGTAGCTCAGCCCGCCGCGGATCAGGTGGGTATGGCTGTCGTTGAGCCCGGGAACCAGGCGACGGCCACCGGCATCAAGCACCCGGGTGGCGCCGTTGCGCAGCGCCATGACACTGGCCTCGTCGCCGATCGCCGCGATCACGCCGTCGCGGACGGCGAGGGCGGTGGCCTCCGGCTGCACGGGATCCAGCGTGGTGATCCTGGCGTTGCGGATGATCAGCGAAGGCGAGGACGAGGTGGCGGACATGGCATTCCCTCCGGATCGAATCGGGACAACGGCAAGTTGCGGGTCACGTGTGGCGTCGCGGACTGACCGCGACGCCACGCGCGGGTGATCAGTGACCACCTTCCGGCGTCAGCATCTCGCCCGCGTACTGCAAGCCCAGGCCATAGCCGCCGCCGTGGGTCAACGCGATGCCGGTGGTGAGCCCGTAGGTTTCGGTACGCGCCCAGTCACGCTGCAGCTCCAGCATGTACTGCAGGCTGGTCAGCGGCCGCACGCCGGCCTGGATCATGCGCTGCATGGCACTTTCATGAGCCTCCGTGCTGATGTCGCCGCAGGCATCGACGATCACGTAGACCTCGAAACCCTGGTCGAGCGCGGTCAGCGCCGGGCCGACGATGCACACGCTGGTCCACAGGCCGGCCAGCACCACGCGCTTCTTGCCGAAGGCGTTGATCTGCGCGACGAAGTTGGCGTCCTCCCAGCTGTTCATCGAGGTGCGGTCGATCGCCTCGATCCCGGGCAGCGCGTCGGTGATGTCGGGGAAGGTCGGGCCGGAGAAGCTCTTCTCGGCCACCGTGGTGAGGATGGTCGACACCCCGAAGCCGTGGGCCGCCTTGGAGATCAGCGCCGTGTTGTTGCGCAGGCTGACCGGGTCGATCGACAGGACGGCAAAGGCCATCTGCGACTCGAAATCGATCAATGCCAGGGTGTGATCCTTCGGGGAGAGCAGGGTCTTGCCGGGGGTGGTGGTCGCGATGGACATGTCGTTGCTCCTTCTGCTGGGTGAGGGTGGGGCGACATGCCCCGTCTTGAGAACGACGCCATGGAATCAGAGCCACCTCACCCGATCGATTGCACCAAGGTGTCGACCGATACCAAAGGATCATGGCGGCCATCACCGGCGGTGGCACGATGCGGACATCATGTCGACGACGTCGAACCATCCCCCGTCGCGTACGGGCATCGCCATCCGGGCACTGGTCCGCCTGATGACCGGCATGGCAGTCCTGTGCATGGCAGGGTGCAGCCGTCTGCAGGTGCAGCACGAAGCGGCGTCGCCATCGCGGATGCATCTGGATGGCCTGGAGCTGGCGAACCGGCGCGCGGACACCACAGCCGAAGTGATATCAATGCTCGGCCTTGACCGTGCCTGTCGCGCTGACCGCATGGACTGCGCACGGAAGATCCTCGCGACCGAAGGCAGCATCCGCGAAGGCACGCGACTGATCGCCGCCGCCGATGTCCTGCACCGGACCGCGCGCCGATCCTCGGGCACCACGCGTCACGCAGCGTGGCTGGCCTGTGCGCAGCACACCTATCGTTACCTGCACGCTCCCGGACTCGCCGGCCGCCAACCCGCCATCACCGCACGATCGCAACTCGCCCTGCGCCTGCACAACGCCTGCACCGCAGGCGTGGCACAGGACGTGATCGCCGCGAAAGGGGCAGGGGGACTGGAATGGGCGGTGAACCGCACCGACTTCCCGGTGAGCGCGGTATCGCGCATCGATCTGGCACGCGAGGTGACCGTGCGCGGCCTGCGCACCCGCCAGGTCGACGACGGCATCGGCGTCGCAGCAGTGGCTTCCGGCCGAACCGGCAACTGGGCCGGCACCTTCCCGGCGCAATCATTCGCGCTGGCCATCACCATCCGTTTCGAACCCGGCGCCAACAACCAGCCACGCCTGATCGCCACCGACGCCTCACGGCGGCAATCGGTTTCCACTGCCTTTGGAGAGGTCGATCTTGCACGCGACATGAGTGCCGCCTACGCCGTGGCGGCAGCAGCCTTCGAGCGCGAAGGCGACCGCTGGGGAGGGCTGTTCGATGCCGACCGGGATCGCGATGACTCGCAGGTCCAGTTGCTTGCCCCGATCGACCCGCACAAGACACCGGTCATCCTCGTGCATGGCCTGGCGAGCAGCCCGGTCACATGGGCCAACATGGTCAACGAGCTGCTCGGCGACCCCGACATTTCCGAGCATTACCAGTTCTGGCTGGCGCGCTATTCGACCGCGCTGCCGGTGTTGATCAACCGGCAACGACTGGCCGGCACGCTGGACAACCTGCGAACCCGCATCGCCAGCCAGTCCGGGCCGTTGCCACCGGCCATCCTGGTGGGGCATTCGATGGGCGGGGTGATCGTGCGGATGATGGTGACCGATCCGGGAACCTCGCTGTGGTCAGCCGCCTTCACCACCGACCCCGGGCCACCTGCCGCGGGCAACGATGATCTGGCGAAGGCACGTCAGCTGTTCCTGTATCCGCCGGTCGCCAACGTGGACGAAGTCGTGTTCATCGCCGCACCCCACGGCGGCAGCGCAATGGCCGAAGGCTGGTTTGCCGGCATCGTCCGGCAGTTCATCCACCTGCCGGCCACCACGCTCGGCTACCTGTCACGCCTGGCAAACGGTCATCCGGACATCATCCAGCCCTCGCTCCGCGACAACTTTCGCGAAGGCGGCCCCACCAGCCTGACCACGCTGTCGCCCACCCAGCCGGTGATGCAGGTCGCACGGACACTGCCCGTGGTTCCCGGCATCCGCATCCACTCGATCATCGGCATCCACGACCGCAACCACCCCGAACGCGGCGACGGCGTGGTGCCCCTGGAAAGCGCCAGCTGGCCGGCAGGATCCACCGACCTGATCGACGGCGGCCACAACCTGCAAACCCGGCCAGCCACCATCGCGGTGTTGAAGCGGATCCTGCTGGAGCGGCTGGGGCGTTGAGGCAAAGATGCTTGCCGCGCAAGCATCCCCGTAGGGCGGGCATGACCCGCGCGATGCCTCGACGTCGCGCGGGCCATGCCCGCCCTGCGTGATCATGGCCGGGAAGGGCAAGCATGGCCCTGCACGCATCAATCGAAGAGCTGCAATTGCGTTCCTGCCTCGTATTGCTTCCGCCAGAGCCGGGCCTGTTCCGCAGTGTTCCACCACAAGCGCATCCGACGCTCCTCGAACCGGCGTCCATCCGGCGCGAACAGGCCAGCAGGCGTGAGCTTCCATCCGGACCATTCCTCGTGGATGGCACCAAGATCACCAAGCCGGTAAAACCGGAGCAGCCGCACACAGGCCCAATGCGCACGGCTTCGCCCGGTTTCCCACGAACGGATGGTGGCCACCGCAACGCCAAGCAGTTCGGCGCAAGCCTCGCGACTGAGGAAACAGGAAAGCCGAAGTTCGCGGAAATCCTCGGGAGAGCAAATCCAGAGCTTGGGATGGCGAAGCCGCCGGGGAGGTTTGCGGCTACGCATGGGGCGTCTCCTCATCGCCCATCTGTAATTTGACATAATATACATTATGCGAAATTACGGATGGCGCCGATGAGGGCCGCTGAATGAGCCCCTCAACGCCCCGTACAGCTCTGCACGGCTTCTGGCACGCCGCCTGAATACGGCCAAGAAACATGGGCCGAAGCGACCAATATCTTGTGCCATTGCTACCAACGGTTTTAGGCCATATCTCGCAACTGCCTAACAGGCTGTTCCAATGCATCCTCTGGATACACATCGAACCGTACTACGGTCTGGCCTTAGACTTCGACGCCTTGCCCTTAGCGACTTTGGAGGCAGTGGTTGACCGCGAAGTCGTTTTCGTTTTCGCAGTCCTTGCTCTGGTTGTTGCGATACTTTTGAGCACAACGATCTGACCGGCAAGTCGTGCAATTTCTTTCTCTGCCTTCTGCAGTTGATTGATGGCCTCCTCAGACCGCAGTTCCAGCGCGCGGACGGCTTCATGGTGACTTTGTTCCGCCTCTCTTAAACGCTGCTGCAATTGTTTGGTCTCTTGCCGGGAACGATCGACTTCCCGATGCGCACGATCTTCGACGGCACGGATGTGCGCTGCGGTACGTTCTCGCTCCTGCTCCGAAGCGGCAAGATGGGTTGTACGTTCCGCCCGAAGAGCTTGCAGCTCGCCTGCTTGCTGATCAAATAGGGCCTGTAGCCTATCCCGCTGTTGGACTAGATCCTCTCGAAGGGCATGGCTGTCACGGAGCTGCCCATCTAGGTTGGTGCATGCATGTTCAGCCAATTCCTGACGTGTCCGTGCGTGGGCTACAGCAGCCTCGGCCTCGGCGAGCGTCGTTGCCCAACGCGTGCGTTCTTCATCAAGGCGTGCTTCATTGGCCAAAAGGGCATCACGATCTTCGGCCATCCTGGCCTTTACGAGACGCTCGGCCTGTTCGACGGCCAGTTGCCACAGATCGGCCATTGCCTGCCCTGCTTCCGCGGGGACTTCTGGAAGTTTCAAGACTTTCTGGAGGCGCTCTGCCAAATGGCTCCGCCACGAATCCAGCATCCGAGTGATGGTGTTCGGCGAACCAGTCCCCAGGGTGGCTCGCACTTTTTCCACGGTGGGCTTGTCGCCGGCAGCGACGAGTGCGTCGGCGGCGGCGTTGACCTGCTCTTGGGTTATCCCTTTACGCATCGGATGGTCTCCTCGATCGGCGCCCTGCCCCGTTGTTTTCGTACTGGTGATAAGTGATGATTATCGCCAGTAGACGCCCTATTCCGTAATATACATTACATATTATGAAGCATAAACATACATCATCGACTCTCGTCACGCCGGCTTCCAGTCTGGTGCTCCCGGAACAGCTGGCCCAGCAAGCGGCCGACGCCGTGCGCGAACTGCTGGCGGAAGCGGCCGCCGCCAACACCACCCGCAGTTACGCGGCTGCCCTGCGCTACTGGGCCGGCTGGCACCTGGCGCGCTTCGGCGTCGAACTGACCTTGCCGGTGAGCGAGGCCGTGGTGATCCAGTTCCTGGTCGACCACATCCAGCGCAAGAACAAAACTGGCCTGGTCAGTGAGTTGCCGCCCGCCGTTGATACGGCGTTGGTCGCCGCCGGTCTCAAGGCGAAGCTCGGGCCGCTCAAGCTGTCGACCGTGGTCCAGCGCGTGGCCGTGCTGTCGACGGCGCATAAGCTCAAGCGGCTTGCAAATCCGTGCGAGCTGCCCAGCGTGCGCACGCTGCTGAGCCGCGCCCGACGCGCGGCGGTGAAACGCGGCGAGCGGCCGACCAAGAAGACGGCAATCACGCGCTCGGAGCTTGAAGCGATGCTGGCCACCTGCGACGACTCACTGGAAGGCCTTCGCGACTGCGCCCTGCTCTGCTTCGGCTTCGCCAGTGGCGGGCGCCGGCGCAGCGAGATCGCCGCGGCCGATCTAAGGGATCTGCGCAAAGCCGGCGAGGACGGCTACATCTATCGGTTGGAGTATTCGAAGACGCAGCAGGCCGGGGTGAAGGCGGATTCGACGCCGGACAAGCCGATTTTGGGGCGCAGTGCCGAGGCGCTTATGGCCTGGCTGGAGGCGGCGGGGATTCGCGAGGGGGCGATCTTTCGGCGGATCTGGAAGGGCCGGGTCGGCCCTGCCCTGCTCCCGGGCTCGGTGGCGACGATCGTCAAGCGGCGGGCACGCTTGGCTGGGTTGGAGGGGGACTTTGGAGCGCACAGCCTGCGCTCGGGATTCGTCACCGAAGCCGGCAAGCAAGGCGTGCCCTTGCCGGCAGTGATGGCCATGACGGAACACCGTTCCGTGGCGAGCGTGATCGGATATTTTCAGTCCGGGCAAGCGGAGGACAATCCCGCGGCCCGCTTGCTGAAATAGAAAAATGCGGTTGGGCATGATGGTCAACACGATCGCATTGGAAATGCGTTGACGACTACTTTTCATCTCGACAGTTCACGAGAAACGAATCAAACCGGGAACCTGGCTTGCCTTGTCAAAGACAAATGCCACGCTATGGCGCGCCCGGGTGATCCCTACATACATTTTTGCCGCTGAGTCTTTCACATGCGCATAGTCGCCTGACGCTAGCCATTTCGCACCTTTGCCGTGTGGAAAGATCAACACACGCGGAAATGTCATGCCTTTGGATTCACCGAAGTTCAACGCAGGGTAGCCGTTGCATAGCGTGCGTCGATCGAGGCGCAACACCTGCGGCCGATAGTGCTCCATATAAGTGGCGACGGTGTTCTTGGATATTAAGAAAACACCATCGTGCCCGGTCACCGTTTCATTTTTTGACACGGTCCTCGGCTCGGCGGGATAAAACGAGTCTGCCAGATCCGCGATGAGCTGATGACAGCGATGCGATTCTTGGGCATAGACGAGCGTCGCCAGGCCAGCCTTTTCCCATTCGTGAAACTTAGCGACGATATTGGCGCCTGCATAGGCGCCGTTCTTCGCCGCGTGGTTGGTGCTATATGTCGCCTGCCGGTGATCACCAACCATCACCAGATCGATGGTGGAACGTAAAATTAGCTCCAATAGGTCCAGGTCGTAACCGGCCATATCCTGAATTTCATCGATGAAAATCGCCTGAAATCGTTCTTGCAGCCTGGCGATCACGGCGCCGCCGGTGGCGCGATTACATTCGATGATGAAGCGGGCAATTTTGTCGGAGTAAATCTGCGCATCGCTCGTGAGAAAGAATGGCAGGGTCTTCGTTCGCGGGATATAAGGTACCGAACGGCCCTCGATCCAATGCAATCCCTTGACCCTGCGATCGAGCAGCACGCGCTGATAAGGACGGGCCATTTCACGCAACAGGAAGCGATACCAGGACCAAATCTCGACATGCGCAGGCAGTGCGGGGTGCAACGTGCGAAGCTTGTTCTTGATCTCCTGGACGTTGTTGGTCGTGTACGTCACGAGCGCCACCTTGCCCGCCTGATGTTCCCGGGCGCGCGCGGTGAGTCGTGTCGTTTTACCGCCACCGGCGGCGGCAATCACGATTTCGTTAGCCAAGGGCCGCCTCGATGTAGGTTGGCGCCACCCACGGAACTGTGGTTTCAAAGAACTGCAGTGCAACTTCAGTCTTGTTCGCCGCCATGTACGACAGCAGATCAGCGTCGGTTAGAAAATCTTTACCCAGGATCGCGTTGATCGTGGCCCGGCCGTTGGCCTTGAGGAGCTGCGGTTCGAGCGTTTGACAACTTACATCGTCGTCATAGTAGATTTTGATGCGATCCTTCTTCAGATAGTCGGCATACTTATTCGTCAGCGCCTCGACGTCGCCGTCGTTGTCGGTGACCACGTCCGTCCGCAGATTCAACAAGTCAGCAATTTCCAGGAAGCGCTTGAAGGCGAGCGCGCGCACGCAGATCACATCGACGCCCGCTTCCAAAGGCATCTTACCGTGCTTCCGCCTAAACGATGCCTGCACAATCAGCTCGTCCGACGGGCCTTCGACGAGAATCGCGCGCTGCGCAAGAATGAGTCGAAGCGTGTCATGACCCGGTAACCGGAGGAAATAGTCCTGGGTGCCTTCCGTCAGCTGTTTGAGCGTCGCGTTGCCACCTGCGCCAAACAACAACACACTTTCGATACCAAGTTTGTTGAGAACAAAGCTGCTGTGCGTGGTGATGAGCAGTTGGCGTTCACCCCGATTTTTGGCAATTTGCTCAATCAGTGCGTTCAAATTGGTGTGCGACAGGTGATTCTCGGCCTCTTCGATGAGCACCAAATGGGCTTCGGCGGAACCTTCGAGCGCGAGTTTTATCTTGACGCTGCTCTGCTCACCCTTCCCCACCAGCGTCATCGGGATATCGTCAAGTTGCGGCATAACGCCCGCCTCCCAGCCCGTCCGGGATGAGGTGTCGAGCGAAACCGATAGGGTTTTGTTAGAGATGCTGCCCTTCTTGGCTGCGAGGTCGGCGTTGATGACCGTGACTTTCGCCTCGTCGAGAAAACGGTCGCGCATCAGCCGGTAGGTAAGCGCCAAGTCGACTTGCTCTTTTGCGCTCAACGCGTTCTTCATGATGTCGACGACATAACGGTTCGCGGCCGCATTGCTGCGGATCGTGCTTGCATCGATCAAGCTGGACTTGATGGGAACCGCACGTGACGTGATGTCGTCATCGGTAAAGGCCCGCAATCGCGCGACGTAGTACTCGACGGGCACCGTTCGTATCGCCGTTGGATCGGCGATATAAGAGGCATATTCGGCGTTGTAGTCTTCGTTGAATTCAACGATCAGCTTGACGCCAGGGACGTTTTCGTTACAGGTGTTATTCGTTCCCTTGCAGAGTGCCAAGTCCGGGATGTCGGCGAAATAGAGTTCGATCAGAATCGCCGGTGGCGGCACCGCCTTGCCCGCCTGAAGGGCGTCGATGTACTCGCGTACGGCAGCCTGATTGAAGAGATGCGGATGAAGCTCCGTGAGCAATGGCCGTCCATTGAGCTGTCCGCTCAGCGTCACATGGATAGCTTCCAGGAGCGTCGATTTACCGCACTCATTGTCGCCCACGATGATGTTCAGCTGATCGTTGAGCAGCACTGTGCACTGGCGCAGGCAACGATAGTTCTGAACGAAAATTTTAGTGATGTGCACGAGGCCCCCCTTGCTCGTCGACCGAATGGAAGAAGGCTAATCGGAGTCATGGACTGCGTCCACGTCGCCGTAGTGTCAGCCTAGGACTCCGGTCAGCCATCACCTGCTAACGGATGGTCAGGCGCATAGCGAGCTGCGTTAGAGGCTGCGCACGTAGCGCAACAGCTCATCGCCCATGATGAATCCCGTTGGCCAGTAGTCCGCGCCATCGTGCCATTCGATGGGCTTCACCAGGCGCGCGGACATGCTGCAAGTCCTTACCTCACCTTGCCTAGTGCTTCTCTAATCTCATCCCATTGTTTACCCAGGCGTCCAATGCGTCCACTCGGATGAACTTGGTGGGAACCTCATACGGCGGGTGCACCATCCAATAGTGAAGCTCGCGGCTGACATAAACCTCCACGTCCCTGGGAGGCACTTGCGCGGGCTTGGGCCATTTTAAGAGCTCAAATATCCTGTTTCGGTTCTTGGTCAGGAACGCTCGACGGTCGTGGATTCGGCTGTACTGGCCATCTCTGTCCACGTCGCTCATGCCGAACATGCGGTCTCGAAGGCGCCGCGAATCCTTTATTGAGTGCGCCGTTTGGTTGTACTTGCATTCCGCATAAAGGACAGTGTTCTTGGCCGGCCAATAGGCGAGCACATCGTAGTCCCCAACGTCCGCGAAACCCTCCTTGCGGAACCGACGGAAGAAATCCACGCCGCCTTCAACGTACGGGGTGTGGCGCTTGAGAATCTCCTCGGCGCGGTCCTCAAGCGCATCCTCAATGGACTTCTTGATGGACCTGACGACTGCTTGGACGTTTGGCCATCGGAAGTCGGCTGGGAGAACGCCGTCTCGAACGGCTGACAGCCATATGAGTTGAGACCGACTAGCATGCTCGGCTCCCCAGACGACCTGCTTGCCGACTGGAACAAGAGGTCGGATGGTATAGCGATGAATACGCTTGCTGTGCTCCCAGAACGGGACATCGCTCTCGTCGATTGCCTTGCCGGGCAGCCGCTTGATGTCGGGTCCAGAGAGCGTCAGGAACGACACGATTGCAGCAGCCTCGGCCGGCGCGATTCCCTCAAAGCCCTGCACGATGGCATGAGCAAGGCGGTCCGGTTCTGCAAGGTAGAACAGCGCCAACTCGTCCGCCAAGCCATGGCGCACCGGCTGGGCGAGCACTGTCAGGGCCTGCAGGAGCTTCTGCAACTCGAACCCTACGTCGGTCCGGGCTGCCTTCTGGAGCTCTTTGCTCACCAGGAGTTCCGCGGCTGCGCCCTCCACCGAATCGGCATTCTTGATCCCATCGCCAAGCCTGATTCGCGCCAACTCGTGAGCGTACCCTTCCTCTCGCTCCCGCCAGGTCTCCGAGTAGAAGACCTCGGGGACGAACTGGTCGTTGATGTCCACGCCGCCTACGTCGACCTGATTGTGCAGAACGTCGCTGGCTCCAGCAAGAACCATGTACCAGTCAACCAAGCCGATGAGCTCTCGCAGGAGCCGCGGGGTGATTTGCTCCTGGCCACTCGTGGTGGAGTTGACCGTCTTCTCAAGCAGGTACCGGTAGTTGCGCGCGGTGCTTTCGAACTCCTTCCGGGCCTCGGAGAGAGCTTCCAAGCGGTCGTAGTCGACCTGGTGGACGCGACTCTGGTGCACTCGGGTTTCGCGGATCCGCCTAGCAAGAAGTAAACCGTCGTGCTGCTCGACACAGGCCTTGGCCAGCATTTCCCTGCTCAGGGGCGCAAGTCGCTTTTCGAGGTGAAGGCGAAAGCGCTCTCGAGCCGCGTCGATGCGAACCTTCGCCTCCTGCAACTCGTAGCGGCCCGGCTCGAACTCACTTTCCTTCATTACCACCGCCAGCGCCTTGCGCGCGAGCTTGTACTCCGTTGGCGTCGGAACGACGGGGTCAGCGAAGTCGGGCACATCAATCGTGCGCTCGATCACCTGCAGGTGATACCGTGAGGGCCTCGCGTCGAGGGCCACCAGTCGGGCCTCTAGGTTCTGGGGGGCAGCTGTGTCGAGTGACGCTGTGCAGGCGACAAGTGCCTCTCGAAGGCAGCGAGCTTCAAACGACGCGTTCAGCGCTCCGTTCAGCCCCGCTAGAATGGCGGTTGAATGCAGATTCAGTCCAACGCGAGTTGGGCTGCCCGCGTCCGCACTGGCGGACAGCACCACTTTCTCGAAGTTCTCCAGAGGTGCCTCGAACTGCTCGTGGTCCACGCGGCCCTCGTCGGCAATACGGCAGGTCAAGACCAACTGCTGCCTCTGGAAAAGCGCTTCTGATTGGAAGTCGTCCGCACATTCATGCAGCGCGTCGATGACCATCTGCGCGAACATGTCCGCCATCTTGGCGTCTTCGACCTCCAGCCCGGGTTCCATCGTCACCGTTGCTTGGACGGTGCAGGAGCCAACCTGGGTGGAATACGCCATCGCAGCATGGTGACGCGAGCGAAGTTCCATAACCCCATTGGTCGAGCGCTTCACGTACCATCCAGGCGACCCATCCGGAAAGCGCGCCGGCGCCGACGCCCAGAACTCGGTCAGGCTGCGGAAGCGCCACCCGCTGCCCCAATGGGGGTCGAGGGCAACCATCGTTGGGTTGATGGCTCCCTCGACCAGCACCCCGTGCGTGTCCTTGAACGTCCCGAAGAGGTCAGCAAGCGCGCTGGAGAATGGCGATAATATTTCTCGCTGTGCGTCCGCAAAGCTCCAGAACTGCTCAAGCTCCCGCATATCCTCGAGGCCATCGAAGATGCTGACCAAGTCAGCCAAGGGCATAACCCTCGTGGGCCGCTTGGGCGCGTAAAGCATGTTGAAGCCAGTACCGGACTGAGTCAGGACGATGACTATCTGCACATCGTCAGCCCCAGGGCCGACTTGCTCACCTCGGCCGAAAGCTAGACCCCGCCCATCGTCCATTCGCAGGTTCAAGACACCGCCTCTGCGAAGAGCTGCATAGGCCGCGGAAGCCTCGGCGCCGGCGGCCTCAAATGACAGATGGTCGCAGGTACAGAACAGATGTACCTTTGACCCTCCGGTTGTGGTGCAGCTGACGGTCAGGCCGGGGAATTCTTGCCGGCTAACCATCAGCTTCATTGGACCGACGACCACATGCCGCAGTCGGTCAGCAACGTAGCGGCCCACGGCCTTGTGGGTTTGCGCGGTGATGCTTGGCGGCTCGGCTTCAGCCCACCGGTCGATGATGACACCTGGCCCACTCCGCAACGAGACTGGAACCCACGCTTCGCCTTGCGCTACGCCCAAGAACGGTAGAGCTCTGCCCGTGAGGGCAGCGTCTCCAAACGACGCCCAAGTCAGTGGCGCCTTGTACGCACCCACGGAAGCGACAAGCTCGGTGCTTGCGTTGGCTCGCCATTGGTCGACCCGAGTGCCTGTACTTAGGAGCGCCGCGCGACACGACGCCCAGAAACCCTCGGGCGGCACCTCCACGTGGCCCGGGTTAGGCTCCGGGAGCGCAGCGCCGGCCGTGCCCGGAACTGCCGCAATCAGGTCAGCGTGCAGGGCGACAGCAAAGTCCATGTCGGCCAGTGCTTCCTGGTTGCCTGCATGCGTAATGCGGAACGCCTCCACAAAGTCTGGAAGCCGCTCGACGCAGCTCCCGTAGAACATCGGCACGTAGCTATCGCCAAGGTGGACACGAACGTGGCCCCAATCTGGTTCGATGGGGCAGTCCTCTAGCGTCGGGAACTTAGGCCAGGCCGCGTAGAGCTCCCTCAGAAAGGAGGCAAAATCTTCGTGAGTCTGGATTGACTGCGCGTCGTTCGAATCGCTCTGAAGACCCAGGAGCACTGCCCAGGCGAACACGTGCTTGACCGGGCTAGCCACATTCGGCGGCCAAAGGTCTGATACGGCGAGTGCTACAGCGGCATCGAAGCGCACGTACTTACGCAGTACCGCCTCTACGGCCGCGACGTCACGCTGGAAGTGCAGGTCGACCTCCTCTTGTTGGCCTGAGCTACCGGGGAACTCCTGCGCCTGTTTGAGAAGTGACGCTACCGCATTCCTCGCGTCAGCGCGCTCCCGACGTTCACGCTTTTCACGCGACTTCTTACCCATACATCTCCCTGTGTCTTGTCCTAACAGGCTGTTGAGAAACACCCATCCACACGTATCGTGATAGGCCTGATTGATCGCAAAACCATAACGGACGTGCTTTCCGGGCGCACGTTTCCTCAGGTTGGCGACGGATTCCACCACTAACCGATACCGCCAAGCCGAATCAGGTTGTAAGCGGCAAAGTTCCAGTGCACCCACGCCTTGACCTTGGGCAACCCGACCAACGGCAGCTTGCGCAGATCCCCAACGGTCTTGACCCAACCAAAACTTTGTTCGATGCGTTTGCGCACCTGCAAGCTGATCTTGCAGCCCTTGCCGCGTGCCGTGCGCGCATCGATGGCACTCCGCCGATCGTTGCGGGTGTGGCGTGCGATATGTGCCTTGATGCCACGAGCCGAGAGTTGTTCCACGAAGTCCGCCACGTCGTAGCCCTTGTCGGCTCCCAACGTCGCGCCAGCAGCAAGGTGCGCGTCGACCAACGCCAGTGCGCCATCGCGTTCGCCTGTGCCAGTCGCATGGCGTACATCCACGCCGACCAGCAAGCCGTTGCGATTCTCCATCAGCGCATTGGCCAGATAGGCCAGACGCGCTTGGGAGCCGCTGCCTTTGCGCGCCAGGCGTGCATCCGGGTCGGTGGTTGAGGCATGCGTGTCGTTGCCTCGTTTCTGGCCACGGAAGTTACTGCCATCACCTCCATCCGAACCATCCTTGGGGCGGAAGCTACGGTGCGAAGCCCACGCTTCAAGCAAGCTGCCATCGACCGAAAAATGCTCGTCACTCACCAGGTCGTTGAGCCGGGCCAGCAGCACGGTGTGGGCGAAGAACCGTTGCGCGATCTCGGCATCGAACAACCGATCTCGGTTGAAGGAGAACGTGGAGTGATCCCACACGGCATCGTCGATGTTCAGGCCCACGAACCAACGGAACAACAGGTTGTAGTTGAGCTGTTCCATCTACAGCCGCTCGCTGCGCACGCTGAAGACCACCTGCAGCAGCGAGGCACGCAGCAAGCGTTCTGGCGGGATCGACATACGCCCGCCAAGTGCGTAGCGCGACGCCAACAACTCGTCCAGTTCCTTCAGGATGGTATCGACCAACACCCGCAACTTGCGGATCGGATGGTCGCTCGGTACGCGATCCTCCACCGACAAATACGAGAACATGCCCAACTGCTGGATATCCGCTCCGCGCACTGAAGCAACCTGCTGATTGAAGGAGTCTATGATTGTCGCGGATGCGAGGTGTTTATCAACAGCCTGTTAGAGGCGAGAGAAGACGCCCTCACTCCCCCCGATAACACAGGCTAATAACCCAGTCCGAACGTTCGCTTTTAGCCATTAACTGGAGATGACAGTCTTCTCCGCTCCATTATCGGAATTTGTATGGTCGTGCGTGCGGCTGAGCTCCCACTATCAGCTTCATCGTACTCGGGTCGCAGCGCTCCAATAATTCATTTCTCCATTCGATGTGATGCAAGTCCATATCAGGAGGAGGATTTTGACCCGCGATAAATAGCGTATCGTCCCAAACAATGCCGAACTCAGTTGCCGGCCCTTTTCTGTAAATTCCCGCCAGCTGAGGAGGCCCCCCAGTACGAGGATCAGCGCCAAACCTCAATGCGGTACAAAACCCTGAGAACACGCTTCTACTAGTCCGCCCGGATACGTCCTGCTCCATCCACCTCTTGGCTTCAAGCATCGCGCCGCTTCCACCGCTTCCATAGGCGCAAACGACATCAGAGTGCCTAGAAGGGATAGCGTGTTCCACAACCTGCCAAATCCCGTCCTTGAACTCATGGGCAGTAACCATAAACGTTGCGTTCATGCCTTTCTCTATCCGTCGAGCGAAGACAACAGCAGTGCCCCGAAGTTGTTCGGGCGAATATCCCTTGGATAGTTGCCCTAGACCGTGGCTTAGCGTGGCATCCGTGAGATGATCTTGAAATATGCTGAGAAATAAGTTATGCGCGAACGTGACGTCGCCAGCAAACGCAAGTATCTCAGCGCTGCTGGCACGAACTGAGAGCTTCCGCCCAAGGTTCCAAACATGCTTGTCCGACCATGAAAAGCGGCTATCCGTTGTGATGTTGAGTGAGGATGGGCCTCTGGAGTCCACTCCGCACCAACAGACCAATGCTGTCATCTTGTTCGTATTCCAGATTCGTTAGTACACTGAGGACGCGACTCCCCGGCCCTCCACCATCGCATACGCACTATTTCTTTGGGGGGCAGCTCGGAGGAGCATCTCACCGGCACATCGTGCGATGTGCCGGTGAGAAGGCGGGGTTCCGGGCCCTGATTTCGAGAGTAAGCGCGCGATCCCAAGCATCAGAAGCAGCCCAGCCCTACCCGCGATAACTTGCCCAAATCCTCACCTCGCGGATCGCCCTGAAGAATCCTCCGGAGGGCCTTTGCGATACGTCATCCCGAACACCGTATCCGCAAGCCACCTTCTGAAGCTGTCGTTGTCGCTGTACTGGCGGAACAACTCCGTGTCGTCCTTCATCAGGTCGATCAGCACGCGCCCCAGCGCCTTGTCGTGCTCGACCCGAGCATTGGCCGCGCCTGAGTTGGCCTGGGCATTCCGGTACGCGGTGTCGGCAGCGACGCGCTGGGGAATTTCCTCGGTGATCATTTTGCGGACGCGATCCTCGTCCTGCCAGGCGATGTTGCCGAACTGGTCGTTGAAGATCTTCAGGATCTGCGAAAGCGGCTCCAATTCCGGTTCCGGCTTGCTCCCGCCGCCAGTGGTCGGTACCGGCTCCAAAGAGCCATCGGCGTCCTCCAAAGCGATCTTCATTGCCGCCTGCTTCTCGACTCTATAGCTGTCCATGTCGATCGTTTCGAGGATGCCGCGGGACAGATCCTCTTCCTTCGGCGCCGGGAGCTTGGGGATCAGCAGATTGAGGACGATGGACAGGCGCTCCCAGTCCGCCTGCGTGTACGGCAGGATCGCGGACAGGAACGCGTAGGTCCGTACGAAGGCCTTGGCCTTGCCCTTGAAGTCGACCTGGGCGTCTTCGTCCAGTTCCTTATAGTGGGCGACACACACATCCAGGATCGGATCGAGCCTGTCGCGCTGCGCGCCCGCCAGGAACAGCTCCACCAAGCGCTCGACCTGTTCCGGCGAATAGATCTGATGGCCATCCAGCGCGGCCTTGAGGTCGTGTAGCTTGTCCGGATCGGTCTCGTCCGACAACAGCGTGGTCCGGTAGTACGGCTCGAATGAGGCCTTGATGGTGTCGGCATCGTTCATGAAGTCGAGGACGAATACCTCGCTCTTCTTCGGGTGCGCGCGGTTGAGCCGCGACAGCGTCTGCACGGCCTTGATGCTCGACAGCGGCTTGTCCACGTACATCGTATGCAGCAGCGGCTCGTCGTAGCCGGTCAGGAACTTGTCCGCAACCACCAGCAGACGGTACGGATCCTCGGCGATCCGGTCAGCGATGAGGTTGGACGCGAAACCATTGAGCGTCGCTTCGGTGACCTTCTTCCCGCCGTATTCGTGCTCGCCGGAGAACGCCACGATGGCGCGGACCGGACTCTTGCGTTCGGTCAGGTACTCGCTGATGGCGTGGTAGTACTGGATCGCTCGCTCGATGCCGCTGGTGACCACCATCGCCCTAGCCTGTCCGCCGATCTTCTGGCGCGCCAGCACGTCCTGGTGGAAGTGGTCGACCATGATCTCGGCCTTCAGCCGGATCGCGTGGTCGTGGCTCTCGACATAGCGGCGCAGTTTCTTCTTCGCCCGCGTGGCGTCGAACTTCGGGTCGTCCTCGATCTTCTTGATCAACTTGTAATAGCTGTTGACCGGCGTGTAGTGCTTGAGCACATCGAGGATGAAGCGTTCCTCGATGGCCTGCTTCATCGTGTAGCTGTGGAACGGCCGGTGCTTCACCGTGCCGTCGGTTTGCGGAACCGGCACCCCGAACAGTTCCAGGGTCTTGTTCTTGGGCGTGGCGGTGAAGGCGAAGTAGCTGGCGTTGGGCAGCAGCTTGCGCGCTTCCATCAGTGCATTGACGCGGTCTTCGGTGGACTCGCCCTCGTCGTCCTCGCTGCCGGCCAGGGCCTTGTTCATCGCCAGCGCCGTGCGGCCGCCCTGCCCCGAATGCGCCTCGTCGATCAGGATCGCGAAGCGGCGTCCCGCGTGCTCGTTGCCAATCTCGTCCAGCACGAACGGGAACTTCTGCACGGTGGTGATGATGATCTTCTTGCCGGCAGCGATGAACTTGCGCAGGTCGCCGGAATGCTCGGCATGACCGACGGTGGCCTTGACCTGGGCGAACTGCTTGATGGTGTCGCGGATCTGCTTATCCAGGATGCGGCGGTCGGTGACCACGATCACCGAGTCGAACACCGGCTGATCATCGGCTTCACCCAGCAAGCCGACGAGCTGATGCGACAGCCAGGCGATCGAATTCGACTTGCCGCTGCCTGCCGAGTGCTGGATCAGGTAGCGCTGCCCTGCCCCATGCATCCGCGCGTCGGCCACCAGCGCCATGACCACATCGTGCTGGTGGTAGCGCGGAAAAATCTGGGTGCGAGTCACCCGCCCCGTCTTTTCGTTCCTTGTCTCGACGATCTGCGCGTAGTTTTCGATGATGCCGGTCAGCCCGGAACGCGTCAGCACCTGCTGCCACAGGTAGTCGGTCTTGAGCCCGTGTTCGTTGGGCGGATTGCCGGCGCCGTCGTTCCAGCCCCTGTTGAACGGCAGGAACCACGAGGCCTTGCCCTTCAGCTCGGTGCAGAAGCGCACCTCCGCATCGTCCACCGCGAAATGCACCAGGCAGCGGCCGAACTGGAACAGCAGCTCGCGCGGGTCGCGGTCGTTCCTGTATTGCTCCACCGCGTCGGCCACGGTTTGCTTGGTCAGGCTGTTCTTCAGCTCGAACGTGGCCACCGGCAGGCCGTTGATGAACAGCGCCAGATCCAGCGCCAGTTGCGTGGCTTCGCGACTGTAACGCAGTTGCCGGGTCACGCTGAAGCGATTGAGCGCGAACTGCTCCCCGGCCTTGTGGTTGCCCGGCGTCGGCGACGCATGAAACAGGGTGATGGCATGGGCGCCGTGCTGGATGCCCTTGCGCAGCACATCGACCACGCCGCGTCGGGTGATCTCGCCCTGCAGCCGGGCCAAGAACTTGCGGCGGGCCGGGCCATCCTCGTCCAGCTGCGCGGCCTCAGCGATAGCCGGCTGGGAGGCGCGCAGGAATTCGGCCAGTTGCCGCAGATCGACCGCGTACTCGCGCTCGTAGTCGCGCCAGTCGCCCAGCAGCCAACCGCCACTCCCGTACAGGCCATGCGCTTCTGCAACGCCTTCAGCCGACTCCGTCACGCGGGTCATCGCCGCGACGATCAGGTCTTCCAGTCCACGTTCACTGGTGTCGGTGATATTCCCCGGGCTCATTGCTTCCCCCTCCGTCTTCGATGGGCGGCTACACGTCCGTCCTGCGCGCGCCTGCGGCGCCATTGGCTTTCGTTCCCACATCGGGAAGCCTCATTCCCATGACGGGAACGATCCGCTCCGTCGGGCCGGTCATGCCGCCTCATCCTCGGTGATGGCTTCGTCGTCCGACGAAGCGTCGTCGCTCTCGATATCCAGCGCCTCGTCGCCGTCGAGTCCGGATTCCAGGGAGTCCGGCAGCCGCGCGGCGGCTTCGCGCACATCGAGTTTGCCGGTGACGACGTCGGCGATCAGGCGGGTGCGGTATTCGCGAAGCAAAGAAGCTTCACTTCGCATGCCTTCAATCGCTGTATTCATTTCGAGCGCTTCTTTCTCAATACTTGAAACCATTAATCGCTGCTCCACCAACGGCGGCAATGCGAGTCTCCTGGAACCAATGCGATCCACATTGAGATTACCCTGTGTGTTGACCGGCGCCTCACGAAGAAGCTCTTGTTTCATCGCGAGAAAGATGTAGTAGAGATAATCACGATCAACTATGGAGCTTGGAACGAATCCGACAACGCTATCGGGAAAGCAAGCTTCAAAATCCAGAACTGCAACCTCTCCGATGTTGGCAGCTATCGTCATCACAAGTGTCCCCTTAGGGAACATCTTGCTCACAGCAAGACCGCGATCATTCAATGTCTGCCGATATTCCGTAATAATTTTCTGAGCACGAGCCACCTCTCCCGTTTGTATAAAAGGGTATGGGCCGTCATACAGCGATGGGTCGTTACGCGGGCGATAGGTGAACTTGCCACGGAGAATCTGTGACACTTGCTTTACCCGATAGATATCCCAGTGCTCCGGCACATCGCCCTGCCACTCAACGCCGGAAGGCTTGAGGCGCACATCGGGATCAAGGCCGCGGGTAACGGCGCGATGGATGATGGCCTGCTTCTGCTCCTCCAGCAGCCGGATCAACTTCTGCTTGGCCGCAATGGCCCGCCGGATGCGGCGGTCGGCATGGTCGAGGAACCGTACGATGGCGGCTTGCTCGTCCTTTGGCGGTACTGGCAAAAGTTGATTCGCGAACGCATCAAAGCGGAAGTCCGTGGATCTTTCGCGGATGCCTTTGGCAAGCGCCTGAATCCATTGGCTGCGTGCCATCTCTCGAAGTAGATAGGCAAAGTAGTACGGGTTGGCCTCGACTGAGGGTGAACACACTGAATAGACCGGTGTTCCCTTGCCATCCGAATCGGAAACGCCTACCGCACCAGCGAAGGCGTCCATAGCGTGGATCACCAAGTCACCCTCCCGGATTCCTTGATACCCGATCTCTTTCAACGACTCCGTGAATCCACGGAGTCGCCTGTTCTTGCGCAGGGTCACGACCCCATCGCGGAAACAGGTAACAACCTCGTCATCTTCCTGGATCGGCCTGTCCATCTTCCTGAAAAGGCGCTTTCCCCGACTGACATGCCAATGAGCGGGCAGTCGCCCCAACCAAGGGATACCTGGGTCCTTCATTTCCGCATACGGCTTGAGCCCAGCGATCACGCCTGTACTTCCTGCTGCAAACGGTCCGGACTCCAGATCTGCTCGGCCAGCCGTCGGTACAGCGCCTGGCGTTCATCCAGGTCAGCCTTCCTGAATTGGGCGTGCGGCTTGAACGCCAGCCCGGACTCCTTGATGAACTTCAGGAAGCCCGGGTTGTTGGTATAGGCCGTGTCGCACAGGCTCTGCGCCAGCAGGTTCTGCCCGAAGTAGTGATCGCGTTTCTCGGCATACGGCTTGTCCTGATAGCTTGCGTTGAAGCTCTTGGGCAACAGCAGCAGGCCGCCGATGTGATTGCGGTACTCCGCGAAATCGGTCGGATGGGCGAACTCGTCGACATGGCGCTCCGGCTTGTTGGCCCAGATGTGCTCGACTTCATAACCGTTCTTGCCGTGGCGCCGGATGTACTCGGCATAGCGCGACGCCTGCCCGGACCGGGTTTCGACGAAGTCCGTCATCCGCGCGAGCAGGCGATGGATCTGGCGGCCATTCATGCCGTGCAGTCGAAAGCGATCGTTGCTGGCGAAGGTTTCAGCCTCCGCATCCAGTCGCTCGCTGAGGAGTTGCGCCAATTCCGGCACGGACTTGCCGCGGATCTTCAGGATCACCAGCTGGAACATGTTGTATTGCATGGTGGAATAGTCGGTGGCACGACCGTTCCAGATGCGGCGGGCGATGAGGATGTCGATGTAGGCGGCCACGATCCGCAGCTTTCGCCGGATGACATCCTCGCTGTCGCTGCGAAGCAGCGGTGCCAGCAGCGCCGGATACTGCAACGTGAAGTTGTTCTGTGCGTTGAAATGGATCGCTTCCAAGCCCGGCGTCATGGTCTCCGCGGCTTTGCGCAGCCGCTCGTACCAACCGCTGTAGAACGCGAAGTCTTCCTGGACGAAGCGTGCAAAGTCGGCACTTGCCTTCAAGCCAAGCGCATCCTCGTGGTCGCGCACCCAGCGATGGAACTCGGTGCCGATCAGATCAAAATCGCGCGGCTGTGCCCCGCGCTTGCGCTCGCGAATCGACTGCGCGTGCTGACTGCGCAGCCACGCCTTGACCGCGTCGGCATCCTCGTCCTTGCCCAGCTTCTGCAACGTCTCAACCCGCCCCCGCCACAACAGGCTGGCCTCCGTGCGGCGCTTCGGATCGGTGATGTTGGCCAGCAGATAGCCCTTGAGCATGTCCGTGGGGGTCAGCGACAACCCGCGGTCGTTCATGGTTTCGAAGATGGTGTACGCGTCCGCATCCGAGTAGGCCGTGATCTCTACCAGGTGCACGTTTTCGATCAGCCAGTCGGCGAAGTACGGCAACGCCTCTCCGCCCAGTTCGGACGGGAAGTGTTCTTCGATATCGGCATACCGCCCGAGGATGTTGACCACCGATTCGGGCTGCCCCGCATCGTCGAACGTGCTGCCGGTAAACAGCGCGTCCATGCAGGGCGTGCGTTCGTCCACCTCAAGATTGAACGAACGACTGCCGTGCTTGTAGGAGAAGATGAGGTTGGCGATTTCCTTCTTCTGGTCCTCGTCCTTCAGGCGGCGATGGATATGGATCAGCAACAACGTCAGGGAGGTCAGCCGCTGCTGACCGTCGATGATGAACTTGTGGCCATCCTTGTCGCTGATGATGATCGAGCCAAGAAAGTAATGGCCGTACTCGTCGACAGCACTCCGGTCGTTGCCCTCTTCGTGGTCGTCCAGGAATTTTCCGGACAGATCGTTCAGCAACTCGACAATTTGCTTGGTTTCCCAGCGGTACTCGCGCTGGTAGTAGTCGATGGCGAACTTGGCTCCGCCCAGAAGGGCACGGATGTTCTTGGCGTTTCCCCGAATCTCCTTCACGCTGCGCCCTCACCGACGATATCGGCCAGCAACCCGCCGCTCTCTTTCTCCAGCGCCAGGATGTCGGCCCGGATTTCCTCCAGCGTCCGCAGTGGCGCGGGCTTGTAGAAATAGCGCGTGAAACTGACCTCGTAGCCGGTCTTGACGCTGTCCGGCACGTACCAGGCATCGGCGGCGTAGGGCAGCACCTCGCGCTGCAGGAAGGCTTCGATGCCGCCGTCTTCCAGCAGCGGCACCTGTTCGGTGTCGCGCAGGTCAGTGTCCGGCTCGTATTCGACCACGACGCGCCGGCCCTCACCCCCAGCCCCTCTCCCGCTCTCGGGAGAGGGGAGCACGATCTCGAACAGCCCGCGCAGCGGATCGGGCTTGGTGCCCTTCTTGTGGATCTTGCGGATCACCGGCGGCGCGGACTCGCTGCGTTCCGACGTTTCCTTGAGCTTCTTGATCTCGGCCGGCTTGTACGCGCGCTCCGGGTCGATGCCGGCCAGGCGCAGCGGGCGCTCGACGGTGACCTTCCAGTAGCCCAGCGCGGCGTTGTCGAAGATCTTCGACTGCTCGCTCTCCTCGAACGCCATGAAGGTGTCGAGGATGCGCTGGGTGTCTTCCGGCGACAGTTCGCAGTTCTTCTTGCCCAGGTTCTTGCGCAGCGGGCGGTACCACTGGCTGGCGTCGATCAACTGCACCTTGCCCTTGCGGTGTTTCGGCTTGCGGTTGCTCATCACCCAGATGTAGGTGGCGATGCCGGTGTTGTAGAACATGTTGAGCGGCAGCGCGACGATGGCCTCCAGCCAGTCGTTCTCGATGATCCAGCGGCGGATGTTGCTCTCGCCCTGCCCCGCGTCGCCGGTGAACAGGCTGGAGCCGTTGTGCACGGTGGCGATTCGGCTGCCCAGCTTCGAGCCGGACTTCATCTTGGCGAGCATGTTGGCCATGAACAGCATCTGCCCGTCGCTGGAACGGGTCTGCAGCGAGTATTCCGGGTCGCCGGCATGCTCGATCAGGAACCGGGGATCCTTGATGCCGCCCTTGCCGCCCATGCGCTCCTGGTCGCTCTTCCAGCTCTTGCCGTAAGGCGGATTGGAAAGCATGAAGTCGAACTCGCGCGCGGGGAACGCGTCGTTGGACAGGGTGGAGTGTTCCGGCCCGCCGACGATGTTGTCGGCGGCATCGCCCTCGCCTTTCAGCAGCAGGTCGGCCTTGCAGATGGCGTAGGTCTCGGCGTTGATCTCCTGCCCGTACAGATGCACGGAGACCTGCTTGCCGTGGGAAGCGGCAAGTTCGGTCAGAGTCTCCTCGGCCACGGTCAGCATGCCGCCGGTGCCGCAGGCGCCGTCGTACAGCAGGTAGGTGCCGGATTCGACCTGGTCGGCGATCGGATCGAAGATCAGCCGCGCCATCAGCTTGACCGCATCACGCGGGGTCCAGTGCTCGCCGGCCTCTTCGTTGTTCTCTTCGTTGAAGCGGCGCACCAGTTCCTCGAACACGGTGCCCATGGCGTGGTTGTCCAGCGCCGGCTGGCGGATGTCGCCGTCGGCGTCGCGCACGGGTTCGGGGCCGAGGTTGATCGCCGGGTCCAGCAGCTTCTCGATCAGCGTACCGAGCGCGTCCGCCTTCGACAGCCGCGGGATCTGGTTGCGGAACTCGAAGTTGTCGAGGATGTCCTGGACGTTGGGCGAGAAGCCGTCGAGGTAGGCCTCGAAATCCGCCCTGAGCCTGGCCTGGCTGGCCCGGTTGCGCAGGTCGCGCAGGGTGAACGGCGAGGTGTTGTAGAACGCCTGCCCGGCGGCCTGGCGAAGCGCAGCGTCCTGGTTGGCGATGCCTGCCCTGTCCAGGTTCGCCTTCATCTGCAGGACGGCGGGCTTGGTGGGTTCCAGCACGGCGTCCAGGCGGCGCAGGACGGTCATCGGCAGGATGACGTCCCGATACTTGCCGCGGACGTACAGGTCACGCAGGACATCGTCGGCGATGCCCCAGATGAAGTTGGTGATCCAGCTGAGCTGGGTGGAATCCATGTGAGCTACTTCCTGAAAGTCGGAGCGCAAGGCAACAGCCGACCAGCGAAACGCCGACAGCGCCCATGCACTCCACGCATCTTCCAAATAAATCAATTGGTTGCGCAAAATTCCTGCGCGCCCCGTTAGTTCAACACCATTTTAGGCGCTGACTTCTCACAAGGCGAGACTCATCCTCGCGGTCACGCATGGTTTGAAGCCCGCGTGGAGCAACAGCGTTTCGACAGGTACCCAGCACCGGAGAGACCCGATTCAATGGCGAGGTACGCGACTGAGGTGCTGCAGGAAGCTGTTGGCTTGGGTCGGATTACGCATTTGGATCAGGCGAGCTTGAGTCCACTCTTGCCAATGCACCGCCCCGGCAAGCCAACTTGCCGGTTCCGACAGGCAAAAAGGTGGACTTTGGCGGTCGAGTTCTGGCACAGCCCGTGCGGCGGAGGAATGACAGTCAGCTGATATGCCGCCAGGCCAAGGCGGCCTATGCGCCACTAGCCCTCGGTTCGCTTTGTACTGTTGAATGGAAGTGCCGCGATTCTCACCATAGGGGTGCCCCCTTCGCACGAAAGGATTTGGCATGGCCGGTAAGCGCCAGCATTACATCCCCCAATTTCTCCAACGAGGCTTTCTTGCCCCCGGCAATGCCACAGATGGTGGAGATAGGACGTGGTTGCACTTGCGCGGGCGCGCCCCGCGGCTGACGGGAATTCGGGACGTTGGGGTCGAGGCCCACTTCTATTCCCGGCCAAGCCACGATGGCACACGGACACTCGATGACCACATCACGGACATCGAGTCGACGTTCTTGCGCGATTTGCGCTACGCGTGCGAAGCGGAGGTCGACCGACCGCTCGACAGCGGCCGGGTCGCGCGCCTGGTTACCCACCTGATGCTCCGCACTGCATTCGTGCGTTCCACCTTCAACCACGCGGCACTGGGCGTCGTCGATGAGATTGTGGCCTTGGTCGGCTCACAGGCGGACGCGCGGGCTGGCTTTCGCATCGATGATCCAATGCTCGATCTGGCATCGTCGCCATTGGTAACCGCTGCCGTGGATGCTGCCACCAAGGCTGGCGTGGAGATGCCACTGCCGCTCAAGCAGCGGGTGATGGGGTATGCCGTCCGGGAGCGTTTCGATGAACTGTTCAGCGGCATGGAAACAACCATGGTCGTGTTTCGAAAGCTCATGGCCGAGGGCATGGCCAAAACAAGCGCCGAGGCTCACAACAAGGTTTTGAGCCGAGAAAAGCAAACCGCTTGGGAGACTGGTCTGGGGGGGCTGATGTGGCAGACCCAGTCGATTCGGCAGGTGATCTTGCCCGACTGCATCGCCGTCGCCCAAATCGATGGCGGTGACCTTGCACCACTGATGATGGTCGGACTCGATGGGTTGGAGGTATGTGTCGTGCCCATTCGCGCCGATCGCGTAATGGTGGGGCGTCGCGCCGGCGCAGCGCTGCCATGCTTTGATACCCTCAATCGATCTCTGGCGGGCTGCGCGGACCGCTTCTTCATCGCCACCGCGCCAATGGATGCTTCCAGGCTTTCCGAGCACATCGGCCAGCGTGCCGCTGAGGTGACAGCCGCTACAGTGGCTGACGCCGTTGCCCACCTTCGCCCGAGGCCCTTGGGTCAGCCATCGGCTGACGCGCAAGCGCGAATTGCGCAGACCCGACGCGCATCGACCTCCTTCTCGTACTCCCTGACCATCCCTCCGCTGGAGAGCCAGAAGCAGGTCGAGGTCGTGCAAACCCTGGTGCAAGCGGCAGTGTATGAACAATCGCTCCATATGCCCTTGGAAGCGCTCGATGGCATCACTTTTGCGCTTGATTACGCCGGCACGGTGGCTAGCTTTGACCGCGGCGATGATGCCCTTCCCCCTGATCCCAGCCAAGAACGCGATTACGGCACAGCCGTTGCTAAATGCCTCACGGTGATACGGGACGGTCAGCGCAAGCACCATCTGGTGTGTGACGCGCAGGTCGCATTGATGCTCGCGTCCCCCGATGAAGCTGAGATGCGCGATGGGCTCCATATTCTGGCATCGCAGCTTGGCCATGTGGTCCACGATGTGGCTTACCAATGGCCTTTCGAAGCGCGTCGTGAACGCTTTCCCGATGCGACAACGGCCCTACTCTACCCTGCCGCTGCAACCTTGCCGGGCCAGTATTTCACTGCCCGGGCAGCCGCTTATGCGGCGCCTTCAGTCGGCGCAAGGTATGCCGAACTGTTCCGAGATGCGATGGCCTCTGCCCGGCAGGCTATCGACACTGCACGGCTACGCTATCGGTTCGATGGCAACCTGGAGGCCTTGGTTGCCATTGCCCTGCGCGCGGTGAATCACGCTTTGGGCCATGCCGCTCAATGGCTGGGACACCGTGAAGGCCTGAGCGGCGACGCCCAGGACGGTGGCCTAATGGCCGAAACCACGGCGTCACTGGAGCTGAACCAATGGCTTACCCTATTGGGGGATGACCTGCGCCAGCTTTATGAACCCGGGGAGGATTTCACAAGCGCTCGGATTTTTGCGCTCACACGGCATGTCGAGCGCGTGCTTTGGACCTTCCAAATGTTTCCTTGGCTCACGAAGGATGGCCTTCCGTACGTTACCGTGCCCATGGGCAACGATGCGGTGATTCTCAATGCGCTCGAGCAGGACACTGGCGGCTGACCTGTCACTCCGCGCCTGGATACCCGCCGATAACGCTCCCTAATCGCCCTGCACTGACGTATTGCTCCTCAACGCTCATGCTCACCCACAGCTTTCCCTGAAAAGCCCTAGGCCTGACGCTCGCGTAGGTGAGATCGGATCAGTCGCTTGCGCGCTTGGCGAAGTGCTCGATAGTGCGGATCGCGACCAAGGAGTGTTGGTGGCCAAAGAAGCCAAGCAGCTTCACCAGCTCCTTGTGGCCACTTGGCGCGAAGGTCAGCTTGTTGACCTGTGTCTGGACGCGATCGAACTGCGGAATCCAACCCGCGAGATCAGGCTTGAAGTTCAACTTGAACCACCCCCAACCGATGTTGAGCGTGGGCGAGTCGGCCGGCGCCTTCCCTAAGGCGCGCGCCACATCCTTGCCTAGCCTGCCCAAGCGCTTTCGCTCCGCTGAGATCGCCTTGAACTCGCCCGCCGAAATAGCCTCCTGGAACTGGCTTAGCCATGCTCGTACTTCGGAGAGCTGCTCGCGCATCTGCGATGCGACCACGAACATGTCATCGAGCGAGGAGGCATCCCTAAGCACAAGCGCAGGCAACGCAGGCAGAACGACATTCACGCCCAACACGCCGTTGTCCTTGGGGCTTGTGGGATAGAGCAGGTCGCGATGCTTCGATATCTCATGCTTGAACTCGCCCAGTGCCGTCGGCGGACTGGGCAACGCCACGCCGGCGCGCTGAAAGAGTCGCCGCCGAAGCGGATGAGGCGTATAGGGCGTGGCGTAGACAAAGGCACGAGCCAGCATGCCCGCACCACCCCAGACCAGTTGCGATGTGAACGTATTCGGTGTCGTCTGATCTCGGGCCCAAGCGGCTTCGTTGTCCAACTGCTCCTTCGACATAGTCTGGTTAAGCAGCAACTGTGACAGAAAGTCTTTTCTGGGCACCTCGAGCCGTTCGGGATGCTCCAGGAATCCATATGGGTAAACGATGGAACGCCTCGCCAGTTCGCTCAGCGGCTCCCCTTTGCCGAACCAGGCATCATGAAACCGGTCATCAACCAGGACCTGATCACGCAGAACGACGTCGATCAGCAAGTCAAACAGTGCTTCGAAATCGATCACCGCCTGCGGCAAGGATTGCGGCGCCTGCGCGGGATCGGTGAGCGGGGAAATACCTGGGTTGTCCGCGGGGTCGAGTCCCTTGGTCAGCAGTTCGCTGATGGCTTGCAGTGACCAATTGTCGGCGATTACGCGCTGCCCCATCCCGTTCCCCTTCTCCGAGGTCGGCGCAATGCAGCGAGAAATGATGTCGCACCTTGGCGCCGGACTGGGTTAATGATGCCACGGAACAGACGGTGTCCTGCTCGCTAGGCGCAGATGCCTGTGTGAAAAAATCCATCCAATCGAGGAATGGACAGAGGCGGAGAACGGGCCGGTCGCGTTGGGACTCGCGGCCTCTCCCGCCTGCCCTCGATAACTTGTCCATGGACGCGTCGCAATCACCTACCGAAGAACTGCACTCCCGCGTGGCAAGTCTCAGGAAGCGGTGTACCAGGCTCCACGAAAGAAATACTAAGGGGCAACTCAAGATCGATGGAATGATTCTTCAGCGCTAACGTCACCAGCTGAAGTAGCCGCTCATGATGGGTGGATGCGGCCACGATCGTAGCCAACAGGAATACTTCGGCAGGCTCATCTTCACGGTGAATTTCGACCAGGTACGCTGCCCTGACCGTCTGTTCTTCTTCAAACAGCTCCCGGAGTGCAAGGCAGAGGTCAGATGTCGGGACGGAAGGCAGGCACGCGCCAACGGAAACACTCTTCTCTAACGTGTGCTTCGCGAAGTAGCCGAGCTCTTTGCCTTCCAACAGAGCGCTGATTTCCGGCGGATACAACGCCACCATATCCAAGTTCGGGTTGAGCATCAGCGTGGCACCACGAGTCAACTCGAACAGTCGCCGCCCCGACATCGCGACGATCGACACGTCCTTTCTTTGTGGTTGCTCTGCCTGGGCTAGATCGCTGAAAAACGGCAGGACGGTCTGACCGTTGTCCGGGCGCACAAACTGTATAAAGCGCATCCGCCCGGGCGGCGCTGGCTCGATGGGCACATGTGCATAGACTGTCGCATCCAGAAGGGCTTTGAAGAGCGCTTCCTGTATCCGCGCCGCGTCTGGCCCTTGTGGCGTCGAACGTGCGGCAACAAGCAGCTTTTCAAGTCCCTTTTCGGTCACTTTTTCCACAAGACGATCACCTTCTTAGAGAGCTGCGGCTGGGGTGTTCCAATCGGTCAGTGATGCGGTCGGGAGGCGCTGAGTGTCAGCGACCACCCAAGTACGTTCGCAGTATAGGGTCGTATGTGGACGGCTCTCATGGTTCTATTTTTCAATGCGACATATCGCACGTCGACGTCGTTCACGGCTTGCCCGAAACGCATCCTCAAAGCGATGGATGTACTCGTGAGCTGCACCACGGAAACGTAGTGCGTCTGCAGGTAGCGACACACCGATCTCGCGGGCGATGGCCATGGCGTATTTCACCTGGCCGTCAGTTGGCAACTGCAGGTCGGTGTCGAGGCATTCTTCCAGTGAGTTTGCAAAGCAAGCTGATAGGCGCTCGGCAAATGTGAGATCGAGCTCTTCGCGACATGCTCGCTCACGCTGCATGCCAAGTGCCTCCTGCAGCCGATCATCCATCAGCACGGGGATGGACCACTGATCTTCGAACATCAGTTGCAAGAGCATAGGCCTGGCTTCCGATCGCTTAGGGATACTCTGATCTATTGATGTCGAAATGGCCGTCCAGACGGCCATTTCAAAAATAGTGATTTGCTGCGATGAAAAGGTGGCTTTTGGGCTGATT